>Ga0222712_10006545_pt1 | contig 11490 bp, 11 predicted proteins | sample C33_657DmetaG_FD_165043 | JGI IMG/M metagenome (GOLD analysis project Ga0222712, IMG submission 165043) | Estuarine water microbial communities from San Francisco Bay, California, United States - C33_657D | ecosystem: Environmental > Aquatic > Marine > Unclassified | place: USA: California... | reverse complement strand
GTCTTTGCTCTATTACTCTGACAAATTCACTCGCGGCCAGCAAATTTGCGGCATTTCCAGTATCCAACCAGGCGACTCCGCGCTCCAATACCTTAATCTTTAGTTTTCTTTCGCCTAAATAATTGTTTAATAAGTCTATTATCTCAAACTCTCCACGGTCACTCTTCCTTAGCATAAGTGATCTCTCACAAACCGTTTCATCAAAGAAATACAGACCAGGAATGGCAAAATTACTAATCTTTAATTTAGGTTTTTCTTCCAGAGAAATCGGCATATCTTTTTCGTCAAAGACAACAACTCCATATTCTTGAGGGTTTGAAACCTCATAGGTGAATGCAAGTGCATTTTCACCTGAAAATAAGTCTTTTAGTGACGAGCCTAACCCCATCCCATACAATAAATTGTCGCCTAGCATAAGTACTAAATTGGTCGCCCTAAAATTCTTTGGAAGAATTCTGAATACTTCTGCAATTCCATTTGGTTCATTTTGCGTGAAATATTCAAAATGTAATCCCCACTGTGAACCATCTCCGAGCAAATCCTTCAAAGATTCTATATCTCGTGGACTCGAAACCACTAGAATTTCTTTTACTCCGGTGAACATTAAGGTCGTCAACGAGTAGTAAATCATTGGCTTATCGAATATCGGGAGAAGGTGTTTATTAACCGTGGTGGTTAAAGGGCTCAGTCGGGAGCCTTTGCCGCCAGCAAGCAAAATTCCTTTCACCGTCACACACCTCCCATATTTCGATAGAAATCTATAGTAATTTCCAGGCCTTCATCTAATTCAATTTCTGGCGTCCAATTTAACTCACTACTGATTTTTTGGCTTGCTAATGCGTATCGAAAATCATGACCTTTGCGATCCGATACATATTCAATTGATGTATTATCTAATCCTAACATTTTTTGAATAACCTCTATAATTTCAATATTACTTTTCCGAATTCCACTTCCGATATTGTAAATTTCTCCAGACTTTCCTTGAACTAAGACTTTTTTTATTGCGCGGGTATGGTCTGAAACATAGATCCATTCTCTTATATTTTCTCCCGTCCCATAGATTGGAACTTTCAATCCTGCGAGAAGCCTAGTAATTGCCAAAGGTATAAGTTTCTCGGCCGTCTGATGTGGGCCGTAATTATTACAACACCGTGTAATTACAATGTCTTGCTGGTGAGTCAAGTAATTAGCTATCGCAAGTAAATCGGCACTAGCTTTAGATGCTGAGTAAACAGATGCCGAATTTATCTTACTTTCCTCAGTTGCTTCGCCTGTTGAAATTGATCCATAAACTTCATCAGTAGATACAACTAGGGTTCGTATTTGAGGAATCTTTCGAGTAGCTTCCAAAATTGTGAAGGTTCCTTCGATATTGGACCGAAGGAATGGATATCCATCTTGAATACTCCTATCAACATGAGTTTCAGCCGCAAGATGTGTAACGTGCGAAACTTCAGAAAATATAGATTTGTAATTTTCTGACTGTTCTACTTTTGAATTTATAAAATCCACTCGTCCTGAGTCAATCTCATTCTTTATTCTCTTTACATCAGAGGCATAAGTGAGAGCATCAATAACATAGATTCTTTCCCAAAAATCATTTCTTGACTCTTGTCTAACAAATTCTGACCCAATAAATCCAGCTCCGCCGGTGACGAGAAGGACATTTTTCAAGGATTCTCCCCTTATTGCCTAATGCGCTGAAGTGAACTAGGCAAATGTATACACAACTAAGCTTAAATCCAAACCTTAAGCATTCTTTTCCCAGTCTGACGCGGCTTCACAACGTATCTATAGAAGCGGATGACTGTAAATTTATTGAGGATTTATTCCTTTAGCCAAAAATTCACAAGATTAGGGTTCACGAGTATTCGAAAACCTTCACTACTCAGTTTTAGGTTGAGGTAAACGTGCTCACAATTCCCTTTATCCTGCAACTCCTTTCTGGCGGAATAGTCGAATTTTAGGAAAATTACGCTTTGATAGATTGTGAAGCCACCAAAGGACGAGACTACCGGAATCAAATTTTGTTTGGGATAAATAAATTTCACCTTCTTGTAAATAATTTTTCTGCGAAATCGATCTTAGTGAAAAATTGAGAATCGCTAAAACTAGATTTTTGGCCTCTTCCTACAGTGAAGAAGGATTTCTTTTTTCATTCCACTCTCGAAAACAGTTTGTCTCATTCCAGCCAGGAGCCCTAAAGGCAAACAGGTCGTAATACCCCAAGAGTTGATTTGCTGTTAAGGCATCCCATTTATAACTTTGATTAAGGCAGCTCAAGATCGATTTTTTTTCTCAATAGTCTTGTTTTATCCCATCTAAATTAGCTACACTAATGTAATCATATTTCCAGAATTTCTGATGTGTTATACATTAATATTTCCACAGAAGCAGATACTCTGGACTTGATCTGAAAATTTTGATGCTAATTCCCTCAAGCTAACAAATTCTAAATTTGATTTTTCATGTGCCAAGACTGGCAACACATCGGGTGTAGAGTTGGTTAAATCCGACTCCACAATGAAATCGTCAACATTTTTGAATACGCCTAAAACTGCTTTGAGTTTGCCAAAATTTATCGAGAGGTTGTCGCCTAAGTCTCTAGCTGTCCCAACCATCAAAACGGACTCAACTTTTTAACGAAGCCCAGGGATTATCCGACGTTGAATTTTGGAAACTATTCCTTTTGGGTGAAATACAGGGTAAGTGCCATACTTTTTTCTTAAAAATAGTTTTAGTCGATGACGAGCTGATTTGGACTCTCGTATCTCAACTGGAGCTTGATATGAAAATTCAGAAAAGTTTTGGAAGTTTTCTTGGTCTCGAGAAGAGACATGAGTACCTGATCCATCAAATCCATTATTGCGCACTAGTGTGTGTGGTGGGTAGAGAGAAAGTTTCCCAAGAAGATATATGGACGCATGCCACCTGATGGCCCAGGAATCTACTTCGCCGCGGGCTTGTCTTTCAAGCATTCTTGTGTATGGAAATGCTCCATCCAGATCAAAACTTCTTGCCTGTCCTCGAGATTTCAATTGATCAACCATGACTTGAGAATTTAGCTGCAATAACGCCCACCTATCGCGCCACGTTCCCCATCCCCAACAATCGGCGCCTTTTAGAAAAAAACATTCAATGCCATTCGGGAAAATTGGATAGGTAAAACCTTGAATACTTGCGACTTCGTCGTCATTTTTATATTTAGACAAGTACTTGGACATGAAATTTAAGAAATTCGGATGCAATTCCAAATCATCCTCAATTACAATAATTGAATCGGAGAAAGTTAATACTTCGGAAATGCCCGATATGAGTGACTCAGATAATCCTCTATTGTAGGGCGATTCAACGATGGCAATATCCAATTTGCTCTTGAAAAAATTTCCTACTTCACATACAGCTTCGACTGAGTTGACATCTTCGCTGGTCCTAGGCCCGTCGATAAATAGAAAGTACTTATGCTCAGTTGAATTTTGATTCCTAAAAAGACTTTCCAGACATTTTCGTAAATGTTCAGGTCTATTGAAGCCAAAGATCGCCACGGCAGGCCTTGCGACATTACTAATATTTGACTCTGGTTGAGAACTCACCACACTATAATATGTGAAAATGGAGCTTAATCAGGTCGCTAACGATATGACGGATAGTTCAGGTTCCGTGTTGGTTTGCACACTCTTCGATCGGGGATACTTAGCTTCCGGACTAGCCATGATAGAGAGCATCTTAGCTACAGGTACATGCCAATTTCTCTTTCTCGTACTAGCACTCGATGATGACACGTTCAAATTCTTAGTGGATCTGGACAAGAAAGAAATAGAGCCAATAAGTCTTTCTGATGTTATGGATGAACCTCTCAATCAATTAAGGCACGAACGTAATTGGAGAGAGTTCTGTTGGAGCTTGCCTGCAGATATGCTTGAGGCAGTTGCAAGTCGGAATTTTAACTTTGAATATGTCGCTTACGTAGACTCTGATTGTTTCTTTTTTTCTGATTTTCACCAATTGATTGATGAAATGGGTGAAAATAAATCTGTTTTAATTCACCCTCATCGATTCCCCGAAACTCAAAAACATAAGGAATTTGAGTCGGGTACTTACAATGTTGGAGTTATCCTTGGTAGGAAAAATCTATATTTTCACCAATTGCTATTAAGTTGGAAAGATGAAGTATTTAACGAATGTATTCTTGACCCAGTCAATGGTAAATGTGGAGATCAAACCTATTTAAATAATTGGCCGAGAACATACAATTTTGTGAAAGTTTCACAAAATCACGGGATAGGTGCGGGACCTTGGAACCTCGAATCTAGCAGGTATTCTAAAGATAAGGGGCACATCTATCTTGACGGCGACGAATTGGTGTTCTATCACTTCTCAAGATTTAAGCCATTTTTTATTTCAAAGTATTTCAGCTTAGGTGGAGCCGCATTAGGTTATAAAGTGTCCGCATTCGTTAGACATGCAGTATATAGAAGCTACCTAAAAGATTATTCGATTGCTTCCCTCAAGGTGAATTACTTTTTTAAGTTTGATAGTTTGGCTAAAATTCATCTACGTCACTTTGTATCGGCAATTCAGCAATCTCAAATGGTCACCTATTTGGATTTTCGCTTGAGAAAGCCAGGACGTCGCATCAGATAGAGTGGAATTCCGATGTCATTTAGTTTCCTTCGCATTCTAAAAATCTCGTGAGAAATTCCTCTAAATACTTGGCTGATGATCGAGAATTTCATCCTTGAATTTAGCTCTTCGGCTAGTGCCAAAGCGGCCAGATTCGCATAATCATTTTTACCGAACAGTGCATTTCCGTGTCCGGTTTTATCGTTTACTTCGAACTCTAGCAATGAGAATCCTCGGGCTTCGAGGTAGGTACGTAATTCGGAATAAGTAGGTTGATTCTTATAAAGTGGTAAAATTGACACTTCAGTGAAAATATAATTTACGTTTGCTAAAGTTTTTTCCGCCCCTTTAAGAGCTTCAAGCTCGGCGCCCTGAATATCCAAAACTAGCAAAGTTATATTGTTCAATTTTGCAATTATGGGGATATCGTCCATTTTCACAGTTATAAGTGAGATTTGGGATGTAGTTGAAACTTCAGGAAAAGCGATTTTGTGTAATCCCATTCTTAGGAACGAGGAACTAGCAAATTTATTGCTGGATAAATTAAAGAGCATTCTTTTCCCTGAATGGGACCATAAGGCGCCTTCGACGATAGTCTGGTTGGGATACCCTTCGAGTAGAGTTTTCGATTTTTTAGCGAGCTCCGGGATAGCTTCAATCCAATAAACCGGTCCTAATCCACAATCTTGGTAAAGTTCTCTCTCTTGGACGAGATGAGCGCCTGCATGAATTGTTGTCCCGACTAATCTATATTTAACAACTAAATCCGAGAGCGACATGTTCGAAAGATATCATTTGGATCGAGGTAAGCCAATTAGCAATTCTCCAGAAATATCTAGGCTTGTTGTTGAAACTTTCTCGGTAAGCACTTTAATTTGTGCTTTGGGGGTGGCAAGCGACATTAAAATTGTTAACTACTGTGCAGTACATGGAAATAACCAGCAGCAAACTGCAGGAAATTTTCAATTCACGAGAGACAATCGATTTGATATTCAGGTCGAATATGCTCGAGCAATATCTGAGATTCTCGGCGCTGAATTCCACATACGATATCAGGATACGATTTCTATCTCTCAAGACTTTGACTATCTAATCGATATCAATGCCATTAGAAAAAGACAAAAATTTCCTAAAGTATCTCGGATAGATTTTTTAGCAGCAACTCCTGAAACGATTTCACCGTTGTTAGGAATTTCAAAGTTTCTCGGACTTGGTTCGATAAAATCTAGAGTCGCTTGTTTAAGAGAAAACTATTTGAAGAAAGGCGTTCGACAAGCGATTTCTCCGATTTCCCCAAGTGCCTTCGCCAACTTCTATTTTAATATTTCTCCTTTAAATTTAGACCTGCTGAGATATAACGTAGGGGACTTGGCGCGAAAGTTTGCAGAAAAACAAGTAAATATTCAGTTTGGGAATCTTTTTGATCAATTGGAGCAGGAGAAAAATTCTAAAATTCTGATTGTCCTTCCTCTACCTACGCATTACGGGGGAAGCCGTGAGGATAATATTTCAATTGCAAAATATGTAAAAACTAATTACATAGATGAAGATTATTTTATTGTGATAAAAAACCATCCGGGTGACAATGAATTTCATGATGTGTTTGGCGAAATCCTAGGAGATGGTAAATTTATTTATCTACAAAAACTATATGAAAGAAATCTCCCGATAGAGTTAATAAGCATTACCTTTATGGATCGAGTCACGCTTATATCAACTGGTTCTACTGCTATGAACACGATTAGTGCTAATAAATCGATAATTTTTTGGCCGTCGGATCCTTTTGGTCGCAAACTTGCGCTAAACATATATGGGTCTATTGCAAAATATCTTGGAATTAAGCAAATACCCATCAAGTTGAAAACTGACGAAAACCATTAAAGCCAATGAACCCAAAATTTTGTCATTCAGACAGTAACTTTGAATTAGATGAATTTCCACGAGCACCTCTCATCTAATTACGTTGAATTGCGCACTTCAGTGACCGAGTAACTCTTGTTGGTTTTCTTCAGTTCAAACTCTTAGATTCAAAATTCTAAATCTGCCAAGACTTCTATGATTCGCAAGCCCCAACACTTCACTAGTAATATCCGGGTACTGGGTTACAACGGGTAAAGGTATTCCTAAACGCTTGGTTATTTCTTAATCTCTAAATGCAAAATTTAATTTATCTCAGATGCGACTTAATCAAACTATGCGCTACAAGATTCACCATACTATCGTATCAATAAGCTGGTCATCTTCATTTCCAAAAGGAATGGAAGAAGCTTATCTATTCAGTTTACGGTTTTCTAATACGGTTCTCCCAATGAAGCAGTAATCAATTGAAAGAATAAAGTACTGCACGAGTCGCCAGTGGCTTATTTTACAATTGGCAAAATATCCATTAATTTCAGGAAGGGGTCTTCCTAGAATTATTCACACTTCTGAGCTAGGCACGGGAAGTTTTCAAGCGAAAATTGAAATGGTCAGACATCTTTTCTCTATAGATAACCAACACAACACTTATTCGAGTGGTAAAATATGGCAGACGGATTGGAAATCATGGATTCAAAAGAGATATTTTTTATTGCTGAGGCAGGTATAAATCATAACGGCGACATCGGAATCGCTAAAAAATTGATTGACATGGCGGTATCAGCGGGTTGCGATGCCATCAAGTTCCAGAAGAGAACACCTTCAATATGTGTCCCTGAGGCGATGAAGGCGGTAATTCGTGACACGCCGTGGGGTCCCATGACATATCTTGAATACAAGGAAAAAATTGAATTTCAATTAGATGAGTATAAGGAAATTCACGCATATTGTGGGTCAAAAGGAATTGCTTGGTCAGCTTCTGCTTGGGATATTCCGAGCCTAGTATTTCTAGACCAGTTTAATCTTCCTTTTCATAAAATTGCCTCTGCTTTGTCTACTAATTTGGAATTTGTCGAAGCAGTTGCATCTCGCGGAATCATTACATACGCATCAGTTGGAATGTGTGATTACTTAGATATTGACGCGCTTGTAAAAATCTTTATCAACCATAAATGCCCTCTCGTCCTCATGCACACAGTTTCAACATATCCTGCAAAGGATTCTGATCTAAATTTGCGCATGATTTTGACATTACAGACTCGATATGGAATTCCTGTCGGATACAGCGGGCATGAGCCCTCCGTGTCTCCGTCAATTGTAGCAGCAAGCTTAGGTGCAGTGGCGGTTGAAAGGCACATTACGTTGGACAGAACAATGTGGGGGACCGATCACTCGGCTTCACTTGAGCCAGCAGGACTAAATCAGCTAGTGGGTTCCATCCGAAAAGTTCCTGTAGTTCTTGGCGATGGCGTGAAGAGAGAAATCGCGGAAGAAAAAGAAATCGCCAAGAAAATGCGATACTGGCTATAGGCATATGACGCGAATTCCGGTTTTAATTACCGTGAGATTTGGGAGTTCCCGTCTCCCCGGCAAATGTCTGTTACCGCTAGGAAAATTCTCGGTACTTGCACACTGTGTCGCTCGAGTAATTCATGCTGGGATGCGACCAATTGTGTGTACAAGTCTCGATGCGAATGATGATGTGATTGTTCAAGAAGCAACCAATCTTGGGGTCGAGTATTTCAGGGGGGATCTACTAAATAAGATTAAGCGTTGGAGTTCTTGCATGGAAGGATTCCAATTAGAAAAGGCGCATATAGTTGATGGAGACGATCCATTTTTTGATGTAAGCGAAATTCAAGTTCAGTTTAAGAAGTTTGATACCTCAGGGTTACAGTTGATGCGCACTTCTCTCAAATCCGATTCAGGGTTTGCCAGTTTGGGGACTTCGATAACCAGAGATTTTGCCAACAAATTGGCTGGTCGCACAGAGGATTTCGAGAGTCAAAATTTGGATGTCATTCCTTGGGAGCTACTGTTGAATGGGTCAGACAAATGGTCTATTGCAACAGATAATTTTCTGTTTCCGGATAAAGATGTGATGCTTCGTCTGACTCTAGATTACGAGGAAGATTATAAACTTCTAAGTATTCTGGCAGACAAATTTGGTCCATACGTAGCTCGAGCCGACATAGAAAAATATCTAATAGAAAATCCTGAGATAAACGCAATAAATGAAACCTGCACTCAGGCTTTCTTGAAGAATAAGAGAGTACAGTTAGCTCATAACTTTAAAAATAAGGACTAGGAGCTGCTCAGTGCACGTCGGAAAATATTCTCCAGAAGCAATAAACTTTGCTTCTTTAGCTCTAATGTCGGACATAGATCCTGAATCAAATTTGAACTGGGTTACTTCATTTGAAGAAAATTTTGCCCGATTTGTAGGCTCCAAATATGCAATTGCGGTAAATTCTGGAACATCTGGCTTACATGCCGCGCTTTTAGCAGCCGGGGTAACACAGGGAGATGAAGTGATTTCACCGGCCTTGACTGTAATTATGGATGCCTTTGCAACAATTTATACTGGTGCTACCCCGATTTTCGCGGATGTCGATAAGGACACGTGGAACTTAGATCCTCGCGAAGTCGAACGGTTAATAACTCCCAAGACTAAAGCTGTGATAACAGTCTCTTGGTTTGGCCTTGTTTCAAACTTAAGAGAAATACGAAAAATTTGTGACAAGTATAAACTTTTTTTGATTGATGACTCTGCAGAATTAATAAGTATGCAGCGAGAGCAATTCCGGACTATCGGTGAGCCCGATGCAAGAGTTTATAGTTTTGAATCAAAAAAGCATATGTCTACGGGTGGAGAAGGTGGAATGGTCACTACCGACGATGAGGATGTGGCTATCCATGTCAGAAAGAGTGCTGGCCTGGGATATAAACATTTAACAGCTGGACGAGGTCGCACAAGTTTGGCCTCAAAAATTTTTCAGCATCCATCTTACGAAAGATTTGATTCTCTTGGATTAAACTATCGAATGACGCCAGTTAATGCCGCAATTGGTCTCGGCCAAATGAAAAATTTGCCTAAACTTCTAGAGTTTAGAATTCTAGCTGCGTCAAAGTTTTCAAAAGCGATACAGGGCTGTAGTTGGTTAGTTCCACAACCACAACATCAGGACGGGTTGTTTCATACCTATTACACCTTTGGGGTCAAATACCTCGGGGACCAAGTAAAAGGAGTCAGCTGGGAAAGTTTTTATGATCAATTTGTGGCTTTGGGGGGCCACGGGTTCTATTCAAATTGTAAGAACCCCTACTTGGAACCCTTTTTTTCTACTCAAAAATCTGAAACACAATTATTTCGTTCTGGATTGTGCCCAATAGCCGAAGATCTTCAACGTAGAATCATGGCTTTCAAAACTAATTACTTAGATGAGCAAACCATCGATGCTCAAGCAGAATATCTATCCATACTCATCGACAACATAGGTAGAACATGATGTTTGGGCTAGAGGATCAAGTAGTGGTAATTACAGGTTCTACGGGACTCCTAGGCCGGGAGCATGCTCTCGCGGTGCTTGGGCAAGGAGGGAGAGTAGCCCTGCTAGATATCGACCAGGTTAAATTGGAGGAATTCGAAGAATCTTTAACCGAAGAATGGCGAAATAGAACCGCTTCATTTCTTTGCGACATCAGGGATGAGGTTAGAGTGCTTGAAGTATCCAAACTAATATTGTTAAGGTTTGGAACCATTACGGGATTAATCAACAATGCCGCAATAAACCCGAGCGTGGAAAAAAACACCGATAAATTTGAACGGCTTGAAGATCTTACATTTGACTCTTGGCAAACCCAATTGGACGTAGGGCTCTGGGGGGCTCTTGTTTGCAGTAGAATTTTTGGGAAAATTATGATTGACATAGAAGTTTCGGGTTCAATAATTAACATATCAAGTGACCACGGAATTATGGCGCCTAATCAAAATTTGTATAAACTGCCGGGAATTCCCAAGGATTTGCAACCTGTAAAACCTGTCACGTATTCGATAGTTAAGCACGGAATTATCGGACTTACGAGGTACCTATCAACCTATTGGGCCGATTCCAATCTCAGAGTAAATGCACTTTGTCCTGGTGGTGTACTTAATGGTCAAAATCAAGAATTCTTAAACCGATTCAATGAGCTGGTCCCCTTAGGAAGACCAGCGAATGCAGATGAATATCGCGGATCGATAGTTTTTCTCCTTTCAAAAGAATCCAGCTACATGACTGGCTCTGTCCTAGTTGTAGATGGAGGAAGAAGTGTATGGTAGTTTCAATTTACTGCTTTGACATCGACGATACTATTTGTACTACAGAAGGGGTGGACTATTCCAGCTCGAAGCCAATAGTTGATAGAATTACGAAAATTAATTCTCTTTATGACAATGGCGCAATAATTAAGATTTACACCGCTCGAGGCTCCAAAACCGGTATAGATTGGCGAGATCACACAGAAAAGCAATTAAGGAGTTGGGGAGTTAAATACCATGAACTACACATGGGTAAACCTTTTGCAGATTTATATATCGACGATAAAGCGATAAAAGATTCAGATTTTGATTGGTGACTAAATGCATTTTGTAATGCTCTCTGATAAAATTCATTTATGCTGAGTCCAACCAAGCTAAAATTATTATCAGTTCTGAAAAGACATTTACCTATCGTGATGACTGTCAGAACTCTCAATGAATAGTTAAGAAAAATAACTTACTCCACACATCAATTCCAATACAAAGTTGAGTGGTCGATAGATAATCCCGAGCATTTTGAGCATTACATGGATTTGCACTTTCAGTGGAAAAAAGTCAGAATTCATTTCCGATGGAAAGAGGAGTCTTTTCTAGTTTCGCGCTGAGGGGAATGAGTGGAGTTCCTGGTAAAACCTTAGATCTTTGTTGAGGTGATGGGTTTTATTCTTACTACTTTTATTCATTAAATTCTGAAACTGTCACTTCTA
>Ga0222712_10006544_pt1 | contig 11490 bp, 10 predicted proteins | sample C33_657DmetaG_FD_165043 | JGI IMG/M metagenome (GOLD analysis project Ga0222712, IMG submission 165043) | Estuarine water microbial communities from San Francisco Bay, California, United States - C33_657D | ecosystem: Environmental > Aquatic > Marine > Unclassified | place: USA: California... | reverse complement strand
GGTATTGGTTGGCAGGCGGCGCGGCGCGCTGAGCTGGCGGTCCGCTGCGTCAAAGGTGAGGAAGCTGGGATAAAGCGCCGTTCGCTTTATGTATGTGTAGACGGCGCGGCGGTACCGGTCGGACCCCGTGGCATCCACCCAGCGTTCCGGATTGTTGGCCACGACGTTCCACACATCCTTGGGCTGGGCCGGCATCACGGGCGGACCGCCCATGGCGGGATTGAGCAGCCCGCTCGCCTGCAAGGCCTGGTCGCGGACCATCTCGGCGGTGAGACGCTGCTGCGGCCCCCGCGCCAGCAGACGGTTTCGCGGGTCACGGCTCTGCAAAGCGGGCGCAGTCGCCGCGTCTTGGCGATAGGTGGCGCTCGTTACCAACTCGCGCAGGAGCTTCTTGGTGTCCCATTTGAGGTCGTTCTGAAAGCGCAGCGCCAGCCAGTCCAGCAGTGCCGGATGGCTAGGCATCTCACCGGCGCTCCCGAAATCCTCCAGCGTTTCGACGATGCCGGTTCCGAACAGCGCTTCCCAATAGCGGTTCACCGTCACCCGAGCCGTCAGCGGCTGCTGCGGCTTGAAGAACCATTGCGCCGCGGTCAGCCGGTTGCGCGGCGCCTTGGCATCCAGCGCGGGAAACACTGCCGGCGTATCGGGCATCAGCGCAGGGCCGACCTGGGTAAGGAAGCTACCGCGATCGAAGGCGTGCATCTGGCGTTTTTCATAGCTGGCCTGCTCCACCATCACCGGCAGCGGCACGCTGGGAATGGCCTGCAATTGCCGTTGCAGGATTTCCAATTGCGCGATGGTTTCTTCCGTCACAGGAGCAGCGGCCAAATGGGTCCAACGCGCATCGCTGCTGGCCAGCAGGCGCACACGCGGCGGCGGCGATGCTTCCGCATTGATCGGCTCATTCTGCGTCAGTTGCAGCCGCAGCCTGGCGCCCGGCGCCAGTTGTAGGGGCGCGGCGGGAACCGCCACCACCCAGCGGGTACGGAACAGGCCAGGATTGGCCATCACGCCGCTAAATTCGGCCAGCCGCGCGGCAGCCTGCCCCTTGGTTGCGGCGCCAGTGCTGTTGCGGATCAACCGCCCCATATCGCCTTCCAGATTTTCTACCGAGTCCGGCGCGAGCAGCCGGAAAGCGATTTTTTCCTCCTTGCCGTCCAGCGTGACGATCCAGGCATCGATGCGATTGGTGACAAAGCCCTTCTCGGGAACATGGCGCGCCCTGGCCAGATCGGCCGGCGGGACCTCGATGCGCAGCGCTGTCACGGTCCTGGGCTTGGTGGACGCGGTTAGCTCAAAGACCGAATTGGTCGGCACCGTGCCGGTCTTGATTGCCAAGCCGCCTTGCAGGCGAAAGCTTGCCTCCGGCTTCTGCTTCCTGGCCAGCGCCAACCGCTCCAGCAAGCCTTTTTGCCCACCCGTCTTGCCCTCCAGAAGCGCGAGCGCGCGTTCGATCGCGAGCACTTCGCTGACGGAGCCCTGGGTGATGGGAAGCATCGTCCAGGAACTCGCATCAGCAGCGGCGCGGCTGGCGCTTACCAAATGATTGCGCAAGCCATCGATCTGCCGCGCGATGCGTTCGGCCTCGCCGCGTCGCGACTTGTCCTTGGCGATCGCCAGCACCGGCCAGTCTTCCGCCAGCGAACGGTCAAAGGCGATATCGGCGTCGCGCGTGGTATTGAAGAACGCGAGGAACTTGTAATATTCGCTGTTACGGATGGGATCGTAGGGATGGGAATGGCACTGCACGCAATTGAAGCTCACGCCATTCAGCACCGAGAAGGTGGTTGAAGCGCGGTCCATCACCGCTGCCAGGCGGAATTCCTCATTGTCGGTCCCGCCTTCGTCATTGGCCGGGGTCTGGCGATGAAAGGCGGTGGCGATGCGATCTTCCAGCGTCGCACCCGGCAGCAGGTCACCCGCGAGCTGCTTGATGACGAAACGGTCGTAGGGGAGGTCCTTGTTGAGCGCCTCGATCACCCAGTCGCGATAGACCCAGGCGCCGGGCCGGGCGCGGTCCTTCTCAAAACCCTTGGTATCGCCGTAACGCGCCAAGTCCAGCCAAAGCGAGGCCCAGCGCTCGCCATAGCGCGGCGAGGCCAGCAGCCGGTCAACCTGCCTTTCATAAGCATTGGCTGAAGTGTCGGCCAGAAATGCGGTCAGTTCTTCCGGTGTGGGTGGCAGGCCGGTCAAATCCAGCGACACCCGACGCAAAAGCGCGCCTTTCGGAGCTTCGGGTGAAGGCTTCAGTTTTTCCTTTTCCAGCTTTGCCAGGACAAAGCGGTCCAACGGCTGGCGCACCCAGGATGGCTGGCGGACTTCCGGCAGGCTTTGCGCCTTTGGCGGTACGAAGGCCCAATAATTCTCCCAGACCGCGCCTTCCTCGATCCACCGGCGCAGCAGCGCGATCTTTTCCGGCGGCAGGGGCGCGGCATGCAGCGGCATACGGGTTTCGGGATTGCCCGTGGTCACCCGCGCCATCAGCTCGGAGCCGCGCGGGTTGCCCGGGATCACCGTCGGCCGCCCCGACTTGCCAGTGCCGAGCGCCTGTTCGCGGTATGAGAAAGAGACCCCGCCCGCCTGTTTCACGCCGCCGTGGCAGCCAATGCATTGGCTATTCAGGATGGGCCGTATGTCACGGTTGAACTGAACCCTGTCATCCGCATGAGCAATGTTTGACGAGCTGCTGAAAGATACCGCGCCAGCTACGACAGCTGTCATCGTCAGCAGCGAGATCGTGATACCAATCTTCCTGGTGCGCGCGCTGAGCATCTTTTCCTTATGGCCGGGTGGCTTCCGGGAATTTTTAGATCCACGTCCCCAAAGATCAAATTTTAGGCCATTTTCTCAGGCGGGATAATCTTGTCTTCATGGAAAACATAGTTGCTGTACAGGGATAATCTCTTTATCTTCGCCATATGAGCGGATGGGCGGGAATTGATGAGTTCATTGCGGTCGCCCAAGCGCATAGTTTTACACGCGCGGCTCGCAAACTTGGTTTGTCCACATCTCAAGTGAGTAGGGAAATAGCCGAGCTTGAGAACAGGGTGGGGCAGCGGCTTTTCTTCAGAACCACCCGACATGTCAGCCTCACGGAAGCCGGCGAGCGCTTCTTTGTTAGCTGCCAAGCCTTGCATGACCAACGCGATGATGTGCTGGCGTCGATGGCAGACGAAGCCGGTCAACTGCAAGGTTCCATCCGCATGACTTGCGCTGTGGCCTATGGCGAGCGGTTCGTCGTTCCAGTTCTCAACGCCTTCATGGCTGCACACAGCAAGCTCAAGGTCGAGTTGATATTGAGTAACGATATTCTGGATCTGGTGGACCAAGGCATAGACCTCGCCGTTCGGTTCGGCCGCCTTCCAGATTCGCGCTTCATCGGTATACGGCTCACATCCCGGAAGCGAATCCTATGCGCCTCCCCTGATTACATCGAGCAACGGGGGGCACCGTCGACGCTTGAATCGCTTGGACAATACGATTGCCTGCGAGGTACCGCCGAGCACTGGACATTCTTACGCAAAGGCAAGAGCTATAACCATAGGGTTCAAAGTCGGTTCATATGCAACAGCGGGTACGCGGTACTGAACGCGTCCCTTGCGGGCCTCGGGCTCTGCCAGCTACCAGATTTTTACGTCAACGAATTCCTCGCCGAAGGAAAGTTGATTGAATTGCTTCCTGACAACCGCCCGGAAGAAGAGCCGGTCTCGGCTGTGTACCCGCACCGACGCCACCTGCCCTTGAAGGTAAAACTTCTTGTGGAAGAGATGCAGCAAGCAGTGCGAGACGGTCTTTTTCAGTAACGCGGCCAGCTTGCCTAGGTGCTCCACATTCTCACCAAAAGGCTGCGACGCTACGGAGTCAGCACTCGGCATGCTTTCTTATGGCTCCACTGCTTCTGACTTTGGCTTGATTTCGCGGTTGCGAACCAGTGAGCCCGCGCGCCCGCGACGGCGCGACCGTTTCCATGCCCATCGAATGGAACGCCGTGAAAAAAGGTCTCGACCCCCAACGCTTCACCATCCGCACCGCACCCGCTTTGCTGCGCAAGGGCAGCGTGTGGAAGGACTATGCCAAGTCCGCTGTGCCGCTGCTGCCGATCCTTAAAAAACTGGCGCGCTAGATAACCAGCGACAGCGCTAGCACAAACAGCAGCCCCGTCACCGAGATGATGTTGGAGACCATCGACCAGGCCTTGAACATGTCCGGCATGTTCATGCCCATGAACTCCTTCACCATCCAGAATCCGGCATCATTGATGTGCGAGAAGAACATCGAGCCCGCGCCAATCGCCAGTACCAGAAGCGCCGGGTTCAGTTCGGGATGCACGCTGATGGTCGCCGCCATCAACCCGCCCGCCGTCACGGTTGCGACCGTGGCAGAGCCCGTGGCCAGGCGGATGATCACCGCCGTGAACCAGCCCAGCAGCAGCGGGCTCAGTTCCACAAGCTGCGAAGCGTTGGCGATGGTGCGGCCCAGGCCGACATCGATCAGCATCTGTTTCAGCGCTCCGCCCGCGCCGATGATCAGCATGATCGCTGCCACCGGCGGCAGTGCGTCGCCCAGCAGCTTGCCGACCGCCTTGGTGTCTTTGCCCAGGAAGAATCCGAAGGTGAACATGCTGAGCAGCACGGCCAGCAACAGTGCCACAATGGGATGGCCGATGAACTCAAACAGGTGGCGCACCGGATGGCCCGCCGGCAGCGCCAGATCCACGCCCGCCTTGCCCATCATCAAAAGAATGGGAAACAGGATGGTCGCCACAGTTATGCCGATGCCGGGCGTGCGGAACTGTGTGTCGCGCCGCGTCAAGCGCTCCACCAGATCGGCGGGCGGCGACGCGCTGGCGCGCGGGGCAATCCAGTAGGTGAACAGCGGTCCCGCCAGAATGGCGACGGGGAAAGCCAGCAGAATGCCGATCACCAGCGTTGACCCCAGGTCGGCGCCGATGGCGTCGATTGCCACCATCGGGCCGGGATGCGGCGGCACCAGCACATGCATTACGCCGATGCCGGCGAACACCGGCAGGCCTGCCAGCAGATAGGGATTGCCTTTCAACCCGCCGGGATCGCGCGCCAGCCGCGCGCCTACCGTCAGCACGATGGGCATCATCAGCACCACGGCGGCTTCGAAGAACAGCGGCAAGCCCAGCAGCATCGCCACCAGACCGATGGTCCAGGGCACCAGCCGCGTCCCGCCCGCATCCAGCAGCGCATTTGACACGCGCTCTGCACCGCCCGAGCTCGCCAGCAACTCGCCGAACATCGCGCCCAAAGCCAGCAGCACTCCGACGCTGGCCAGCGTGCCGCCAAACCCCGTCTGAAAACTTTTGAGAACCGCAGCCGTATCGGCGCCCGCCCACAGGCCCAGCACCAGCGCGCCGATCATCAAGGCGGGAAACGGATGCACCTTCCAGCGGGCAATGGCAAAGACCACGCCCAGAATGACGATCAGCGCGATCGAAAGCAGATAGATATCGTCCTGAGACATGCGCCCCCCAAAGGCCCTGCCGGTTGTATCGATCTGGGCGGACGCTATCACACAAGTTGCAGGGCGCTAGCCGCGCCCGCGATAGTTCTGCACACCCGGATCAGGCAGCCAGACATTCGAAGGCAGCTTGCCGCTCTGCCAGAAAATGTCGATGGGAATGCCGCCGCGCGGATACCAGAAGCCCGCGACGCGGATGAACTTGGGCTTGATCGCAGCGGCGATGCGTTTTCCGATGGTCAGCGAGCAATCCTCGTGAAAGCCCGACGCATTGCGGAATGACGTCAGGAACAGCTTCAGCGATTTGGATTCGACGATCTTCGCGCCCGGCACGTAATCGATGACGAAATGGGCGAAGTCCGGCTGACCGGTGATCGGGCACAGCGAAGTGAATTCCGGCGCGGTGAAGCGCACCAGGTAATCGGTGTCGGGATGCGGATTGGCGACCGCTTCCAGCACCGCCTTGTCCGGCGAGGACGGCTGCTTCACCTGACGGCCGAGCTGGGTGAGTTTTTTATTCATCATGTCCTCCCGGCCGCTCGCCCAAGCTCGCGGCGTTCGTTGCTTTCGCAGGTCCACTGGACCTGCTCACGCGCTACGCGCGCCGCGCCTCACCCTTCATACACGCAAGTCTGGCCGTAAGACGGACGCCGCAGCTTCACGCGCACCACTTCGGGCAGCGCCGCCTTGGCGCGCTGGAAGATGAACCTGGAAATATTCTCCAGCGTCGGCGCACCCAGCTCTTCGATGTCGTTCAGCAGACGGTGATCCAGTTCGGCGCGGATGGACTTGAGCGCCGCATCAACATCGCCCAGGTCGCGCAGGAAGCCGGTGGCGGGGTTCGGCTCGCCGCGCAGCGTCACTTCCGCATAGAAGGAATGACCATGCAGCCGACGGTTTTCCGGCGCGCTATTGCCCAGATAATGGGCCGCGTCGAAGCCGAATTCCTGTGACAGTTCGATCATGGCCGGGCTTTTGGCGGCTAGGGCTGCGGGGGTCAAGGATTAACACGAAAAGGGATTGAAAGCCCGCCAAGACAGCCCAAGATACCCTTATGACCCAGACCGTCCGCGCCGTTTTCAAATGGTTGGCCGAACCGGTGGCCGTGCTGCTGCTGGCCTTTGGCGCCACCACCGCCATCGCCCAGCCCTTCTACGTGCCCTCCGGCTCGATGGAGCCGACCTTGCGCATCGGCGATGCGATGATCGCCAGCAAGTACGCCTATGGCTACAGCGCTGCCTCGCTGCCGGTGCACCTTGGCCTGTCCGGCGGGAAGCGTTTTCTGGCCCGCGATCCGCAGCAGGGCGATGTCGTGATCTTCCGCCATCCCGTCGACAATGGAACGGTGCTGGTTAAACGCGTCATCGGCCTGCCCGGCGATCATGTGCAAATGCGTCAGGGGCGGCTGGTGATCAACGATCGTGTGCTCGATTTGATCGATGCCGGCATGGACGAATCCGAAAGCCAGCAGGGCGAGAAAAGCGCGATCCGCCAGTATGTGGAGGTTTTGCCCAACGGCGTGCGCCATCCGGTGTTCAAGCGGCATTGGCGCGGCCTGCACGACAATACCGATACCGTCGCGGTGCCGCCGGGGCACCTGTTTGTTATGGGCGACAACCGCGACAATTCCACCGACAGCCGGGTGGACGTGGCCGATGGCGGCGTGGGCCTGGTTCCGACCGCGAATCTGGTCGGACGGGCGGAGTTTGTGCTGGGCTCGTTCGACTTCCTGAACATGCGCGGACCGGCCAGTTGGCCCGGCCTGGTGCGCCTGTCGCGGTTCTTCCACAAAATTACCTGATAAAGCCCGCGACAGCATGGCCGTACGCGGAATATTGCGTCGCCGTCATGGCCCATGCTAACTGGCACCGCTTCCCGCAAGTGACTCGCGGGACTGCGAAATAATACAGCTAATTCAATAGCTTAAAACAGCAAGCGATAGCGGCCAGATGCAGGTATGCGTCCCGGTTGCGAAGGATGAATGTGGCGAAGGAAACGGCGGAAGGCGGATTGGCGGGGCGTTATGCCAATGCCCTGTTCGAATTGGCCCAGGAACATAAGGCCGTGGACGCGGTAAGCGCCGACCTGGCCGCCCTGCGCCGGGCGCTTGATTCCAGCCCCGACCTGACCCGGCTGGTGCGCTCGCCGGTGTTCAGTTCCGCCGACCATGCCAAGGCCCTCAAGGCCGTCCTGTCCAAGATGGGCAGTGGCGAACTGGCCACCAAGTTCATTTTGCTGCTGGCGTCCAAGCGCCGCCTCTCGGCCCTGACCGGCATCATCAAGGCTTTTGAAAAGCAGGTGGCCAGGGCCCGCGGCGAAACCGAAGCCGAAGTCACCTCGCCGCGCGCCCTCAGCGACGCGGAAGTCACCGAACTCAAGGCCGTTCTGAAGTCCAAGCTGGGCAAGGAACCGCGCCTGCACGCCAAGGTCGATCCCTCTTTGCTCGGCGGTCTCGTCGTCAAGGTGGGATCGCGCATGATCGACTCTTCTCTTCGCACCAAGCTCGATGGCTTGCGCGCGGCCATGAAAGGAAACTGAGATGGATATTCAGCCCGCAGAAATTTCCGCGATCCTCAAGCGCGAGATTCAGAACTTCGGCGCCGAGGCGCAGGTCAGCGAAGTCGGTGAAGTGCTGAGCGTGGGCGACGGCATCGCCCGCGTTCATGGCCTCGACAATGTCCAGGCCGGCGAAATGGTCGAGTTCCCCGGCGGCATCAAGGGCATGGCGCTGAACCTGGAAACCGACAATGTCGGCGTGGTGATCTTCGGTTCGGACTCCACCATCAAGGAAGGCGACACCGTCAAGCGTACCGGCGCCATCGTGGAAGTGCCGGTCGGCAAGGGTCTTCTGGGCCGCGTCGTCGACCCGCTGGGCAATCCCATCGACGGCAAGGGCGAAATCAAGGCCACCGAACGCCGCCGCGTCGACGTGAAGGCGCCCGGCATCATTCCGCGCAAATCGGTGCATGAACCGGTGCAGACCGGCCTGAAGGCCATCGACACGCTGATCCCGATCGGCCGCGGCCAGCGCGAACTGATCATCGGCGACCGCCAGACCGGCAAGACCGCCGTCGCGATCGACGCGATCATCAACCAGAAGGCCGTCAACGCCGGTACCGACGAGAAGGCCAAGCTTTACTGCATCTATGTCGCGATCGGCCAGAAGCGCTCGACCGTGGCGCAGATCGTCAAGACGCTCGCCGATGCCGGCGCGCTGGAATACACCATCGTCGTCACCGCCACGGCTTCCGAACCCGCGCCGCTGCAGTTCCTGGCGCCCTTCTCCGGCTGCGCCATGGGCGAATGGTTCCGCGACAACGGCATGCACGCGCTGATCATCTATGACGATCTGTCCAAGCAGGCCGTCGCCTATCGCCAGATGTCGCTGCTGCTGCGCCGTCCGCCGGGCCGCGAAGCCTATCCGGGCGACGTCTTCTATCTGCACAGCCGTCTTCTGGAACGCGCCTCCAAGCTGAATGAAGACAATGGCGCGGGCTCGCTGACCGCCCTGCCCGTCATCGAAACGCAGGCCAATGACGTGTCGGCCTATATTCCCACCAACGTGATTTCGATCACCGACGGCCAGATCTTCCTGGAAACCGATCTGTTCTATCAGGGCATTCGCCCGGCGGTGAACGTCGGCATCTCGGTGTCGCGCGTGGGCTCCTCCGCCCAGATCAAGGCGATGAAAACCGTCGCGGGCCCGATCAAGGGCGAACTGGCGCAGTATCGTGAAATGGCGGCTTTCGCTAAGTTCGGTTCCGATCTCGACGCCTCGACCCAGAAGATGTTGGCGCGCGGCGAACGCCTGACCGAGCTGCTCAAGCAGCCGCAGTACAAGCCCTTCTCGGTCGAAGAGCAGGTGGCGGTGATTTACGCGGGCACCCGCGGCTATCTGGACCCCTTCCCCACCAACCGGGTGCAGGCGTTCCAGGATGCGTTGCTGGGCAAGCTGAAGAGCAGCTACCCGCAGTTCCTCGAAGGCATCCGCAAGGAAAAGGCGCTGTCGCCCGATCTGGAAGCGATGCTGAAAAAGGCGCTGGACGAAGTGTCCAAGAGCTTCTCGTAACAACGGACGGCTCGCGCTCTAAGGAAGTTCAGGCATGGCATCCGTAAAGGAAATGCGCACACGGATCGGAAGCGTGAAGTCCACGCAGAAGATCACCAAGGCGCTGCAGATGGTGGCGGCGGCGAAGCTGCGCCGCGCCCAGCTCGCGGCCGAAGCCGCGCGCCCCTATGCGCAAGGCATGGCAAACGTGATTGCCAACCTAGCATCCGGCGTGTCGGGCTCGTCCGCGCTGCTGCTGGGTGGCACCGGCAGCGACAAACGTCACCTGGTGATCGTCGCCACGTCCGATCGTGGCCTGGCCGGCGGCTTCAACGGCAGCATCATTCGCCTGGCGCGCGAAAAAATCGGTGCGCTGATCGCCGAAGGCAAGGACGTCAAGATCATCACCATCGGCCGCAAGGCGCGCGACGGCTTGCGGCGCCTGCATGGCGCGCGCTTCGTCGAAAGCTATGAAGTCGGGCTCAAGGCGCCGAACTTCGCGCTGGTGAAGCCGATCGCCCAGCAGGTTCTGAACGCCTATCAGGCCGGCGAATATGATGTGGTCACGCTGATCCACTCCTCGTTCAAGTCGGTGGTCACGCAAACGCCGCGCGCGCTACGCCTGATTCCGGCGCAGGTGGAAGCCGCTTCGGGGCCCACGCCGCTTTACGATTACGAACCGGATGAAGAAGCCATCCTGGAAGCGCTGCTGCCCCAGAACATCTCCGTCCAGATTCTCACCGCCATGCTGGAAAACCAGGCCGGCTTCTTCGCCTCGCAGATGACCGCGATGGACAATGCCACCCGCAATGCCGGCGACATGATCAAAGCCCTCACCATCCAGATGAACCGTACCCGTCAGGCGCAGATTACCAAGGAGCTGATTGAAATCATCTCCGGCGCCTCCGCCGTCTAAGAGAGAAAGACAGACCATGAGCAAGTCCAAAGGCCGTTTGACCCAGGTGATTGGCGCCGTTGTCGACGTGGAATTCGACGGCCCGCTGCCGGCGATCCTGAACGCCATCGAAACCAAGAACATCGACGCCAAGACCGGCAAGGAATTCCGCCTGGTGTTCGAAGTGGCGCAGCATCTGGGTGAAAACTCGGTGCGCGCCATCGCCATGGACACCACCGAAGGCCTGACCCGCGGCCAGGAAGTCATCGACACCGGCGCGCCCATCCGCGTGCCGGTCGGTCCCGCCACGCTGGGCCGCATCATGAACGTGATCGGCGAGCCGATCGACGAAGCCGGTCCCATCGACCTGACCAACACCGCGCCGATCCACCGGGAAGCCCCGACCTTTGCCGAACAGGCGGGCTCGGCCGAAATTCTGGTTACCGGCATCAAGGTTATCGACCTGCTCTGCCCCTACACCAAGGGCGGCAAGATCGGGCTGTTCGGCGGCGCCGGCGTCGGCAAGACCGTGACCATGCAGGAACTGATCAACAACATCGCCAAGGCCTATGGCGGTTACTCGGTTCTGGCCGGCGTGGGTGAGCGCACCCGCGAAGGCAACGACCTGTATCACGAAATGATCGAGTCCAACGTGAACGTGGACCCCAAGAAGAATGGCTCGACCGAAGGCAGCAAATGCGCCCTCGTCTATGGCCAGATGAACGAACCGCCGGGCGCGCGCGCCCGCGTGGCGCTGACCGGCCTTTCGGTTGCGGAGTATTTCCGCGACGTCGAAGGCAAGGACTGCCTGCTGTTCATCGACAACATCTTCCGCTTCACCCAGGCTGGTTCGGAAGTGTCGGCGCTTCTGGGCCGTATCCCCAGCGCCGTGGGTTACCAGCCGACGCTGGCCACCGAGATGGGCAACCTGCAAGAACGCATTACCTCGACCAACAAGGGCTCGATCACCTCGGTGCAGGCCATTTACGTGCCCGCCGACGACTTGACCGACCCGGCGCCCGCCACGTCCTTCGCCCACTTGGACGCGACCACCGTTCTG
>Ga0222712_10006542_pt1 | contig 11497 bp, 11 predicted proteins | sample C33_657DmetaG_FD_165043 | JGI IMG/M metagenome (GOLD analysis project Ga0222712, IMG submission 165043) | Estuarine water microbial communities from San Francisco Bay, California, United States - C33_657D | ecosystem: Environmental > Aquatic > Marine > Unclassified | place: USA: California... | reverse complement strand
TCAGCCGTAAGGCGTTTTCCATCTGGAGTGAGAAAGAACTCCTCCCTCTCGGCTGAAGGGCGATGGGTAACATGGAAGTCTCATGGTTTCACCACTTTCTTCCGGTACGCCCCGTAGCGCAGACCAACTGAGGTCCGCTTTCTCGCAGTTCTTTAACGACCGAGCGCACACGGTCGTTCCCTCGGCCAGCCTCATTCCACATGACCCCACATTGCTCTTCACAGTGGCAGGCATGGTGCCGTTCAAGCCGTATTTCATGGGTGACGAAGTGGCTCCCTATAACCGTGCAGTCACCGTGCAGAAATGTGTCCGCGCTGGTGGCAAGCACAACGACCTTGACGATGTTGGCCGCACCAAGCGCCACTTGGTGTTTTTCGAAATGTTGGGCAACTTCAGCTTTGGTGATTACTTCAAGCAGGATGCCATTCCCTGGTCTTGGAAATTGGTGACCGAGGTTTTTGGATTTGATCCAGAACGTCTATGGATCACCGTTCATGAATCAGATGATGAAGCAGAAAAAATCTGGCACGAGCAAGTCGGCGTTCCGATGGAACGTATTCAGCGTCTTGGCGATAAGGACAATTTCTGGCAAGCAGGGGACACAGGTCCATGTGGCCCGTGTTCCGAAATTCACTATGACCGCGGACCAGCATTTGGTCCCGATGGTGGACCACAGAATGACCCTCACGGCGATCGCTTCATGGAGTTCTGGAACTTGGTGTTCATGCAATACAACCAAGCGCCGGACGGAACGCGGACTCCGCTTCCAAAGCCGAGCATCGACACGGGTGCTGGCCTGGAACGAATTCTTGCTTTGGTGCAAGGCGTTGACTCCGTATGGGAGACCGATGCTCTGTACCCATTGATTCAGGCAGCTCAGCAGATCACAGGTGGTGAATACATCACGGGTGATTACGAGCATCGAGACAGTTTCAGTATCCGAGTACTTGCTGAACACGCTCGTTCATCCACCATGTTGATTAATGACGGTGTCTTCCCCAGCAATGAGGGTCGAGGTTATGTACTTCGTCGAATCATTCGTCGCGCAGTGCGACATGCATTCTTGTTGGGCACTGAAAAGTTAGTGATGCCGACTCTTGCTGGTGTTGCCATTGATGTCATGGGTAACGCATACCCCGACATTGTGAAGAATCGTGACTTCATTGTTGGTGTGCTGACCAAAGAAGAAGAACGCTTCCGCAACACCTTGAAGACGGGTCTTGCAATTCTTGAAGAAGACATTGCGGCAAACCCCACTCGACTCTCGGGTCGGTCAGCGTTCTTGTTACACGACACCTATGGTTTTCCGCTCGAACTCACGCAGGAAATAGCTGCTGAACGTGGCGTTGAGGTGGACATAGACGGTTTCGAAGCAGAAATGAACGAACAGCGGACCCGCGCGAAGGATGCACGGAAGTCCGGACGTGCAGATGGCGATCGGGTAACGGCCTATCGCGAAGTGATGGAAGCACACGGAACAACTGAGTTCGTCGGTTACGTGCATGAATCCTCGGAGTCCACACTTTTGGCAGTCATGGACGGCGATGAAGGACTCGTTGAAGTATTCCTTGATCACACCCCGTTCTATGCAGAAAGTGGCGGCCAAGTAGGTGATGTTGGAACGATTGCAGGGTCAGATTTTGAACTGCAAGTGGTGGATACAAACTTTGCTTTGCCAGGCCTGCGTCGTCATGTGTGTCGAGTGGTGTCTGGCGCCCCAATCGATGGTGCGGCTGTGTCCGCGCGTATTGATTCCGATGCTCGTACCGCAACTCGTCGCAACCATACGGGTACGCACATCTTGCATTGGGCCTTGCGCACTGTGTTGGGTGAGCATGTAAAGCAGGCTGGCTCGTTAGTTTCTCCCGACCGTCTTCGCTTCGACTTCAGTCACTACGACTCAGTAACACCTGAAGAGATTGCTCGCATCGAGGAACTTGCAAATGCTCAAGTACTTGCCAATGTGGCTGTTGATGCATTCGAGACATCGAAAGATGAAGCTCTTGCTGCGGGTGCCATCGCATTCTTCGGAGACAAATACGGAGACACGGTGCGTGTCTTGAAGGCGGGGGCATCGACGGAACTTTGTGGAGGCACCCATGTGTCAGCCACTGGGGACATCGGAACCATCAAGATTGTGGGTGAATCATCCATCGGTTCGAACTTGCGTCGTATTGAAGCGGTCACGGGTGTCAATACTCTTCGTTTCGTGCAGCGCAACGGAGACATTCTTGAACAGGTCGCTTCAGTTGTCGGAACGAAGGCCGATGATGCCGTTGCTGGAGTTCAGCGCAAACTTGATGAACTGAAGGCAGCGCAGGATGAGTTGAAAGTCATGCGTGCTCGACTCGCCTCGGGTCGTGCCGTCGAGCTTGCGGCAGAAGCTGTGAATGGCATCGTTGTCGCTCGAGTTGACGGAGTGACTGCTAACGATCTTCGCGATCTTGCTGTCGCCGTTCGTCAGCAATCAGGAATTTCGGCCGTCGTCCTCGGAGGTGTCACCGATACAGGTGGTGTGTCCATAGTCGGTGCGACTGCTACTGCTCTGAAAGCAAATGCAGGAGACATCATCAAGGATGCGGCAAAAGCTGTGGGCGGCGGCGGTGGCGGCAAGGGCGATATCGCGACTGCAGGCGGCAAGAACACAGAGGCGCTTGATGAAGCTCTTTCGATTGCCCGGGAGAAAGCCGCAGCCGTCATCGGCTCACTCGGCTGAGATTGTGCGCGTCCTAGGTATCGACCTCGGCTCAAAGAGAATTGGCATTGCTGCGTCTGATCGCAGTGGCACCATTGCATCTCCTCTCACAGTGTTGTCACGCGGTGCGTCTCAGCGCATCGATCATGCAGAGATCGCAAGAATCGTGCAAGAAGAAGAAGCCCAGGCTGTTGTGATTGGGCTTCCATTAAATATGGATGGCTCAGAAGGATCGGCAGCGAAGTCTGCCCGAATGGAAGCCGAACGGATGGCTACGGTGGTGAATGTGCCGATTTACATCCATGACGAACGCAGGTCCACCGTTGTCGGAGATCGCGTATTGATGGAACGTGGTCTCAACGCCCAAGATCGCCGCAAAGTGATTGACAAGGTTGCAGCAGCTGTCATCTTGCAATCGTGGCTGGACTCTGGATGTCCTGGAGTTTCTTCCGGTGAATGACCCACTGCTTCCTAATGATTGGCATGAGGACCCATGGGACGAAGTGTCGGTGGTCGCAGAAGGTGCAACGGAAGAATTAGTACCAAGTCTCGATCATTTCCGAGGCCCCATCCGCATGGTGACCACCATTGTGATCGCCGTTGTTCTTCTTCTCGGCGGCACCGGTTGGTGGGTTGTCCATCAACTCAATCCATCAGGAACCCCTGGAGCAACGATCAACTTCACCGTCAACGATGGTGACACTCTTTCCCGTGTTTCGGGCCGGCTTGCTGATCAGGGAATTATTAAGAGTGCATCCATTTTCCGTTGGTATGCATCAACAAAGGGCGGCATTGACCTATCGCCGGGTTATTACACCTTGCACGTCGGAGACAATGCAGGCTCCATCATTAAGGCTTTGTCCACTCCTCCTGCACAAACCTTTATCTCGGTCACTTTCCCAGAAGGTATGACTGTGGCGCAGATGGCGGACCGACTCTCGTCCAAACTGACCTTCATGGCTCCTGCAGATTTCATCGCTGCAGCCACAGATGGCTCCGTTCGTTCAGAGTTGCAGCCAAAGAACATCAACTCACTCGAAGGACTCTTGTTCCCCGATACGTATCAGGTCTCTGGTGATGGTTCCGAAGCGCGAGTGGTGTCAACGATGGCCTCAATGATGGAACGAGTCTCTCGTCAACTTGATCTTGTTGCAGGTGCCAAACTGCGTGGATACAGCCCGTATCAAATCTTGATTATTGCTTCACTCATTGAACGAGAAGCGAAAGTACCTGCAGACCGTCCCAAGATTGCTCAAGTGATTTACAACCGCCTTGCTGCAAAGATGCCTCTGGAAATTGATGCTGCGGTGAAATACGGACAAGATCCCGCAATGTCATGGACCGACATGAAAGCGACAAACACTCCGTACAACACGTATCTGAACAAAGGTTTGCCACCGACTCCAATTGCAAACCCTGGTCGGGCCTCCATCGAGGCTGCGTTAGCGCCAGCGGGAACACCGCCGAAGACTGATGAAGCCTGTGTGGGCCTCGCTGCTGGAGTGAAGTGCCAATACATCTTCTATGTATTGGCCAATACCGAAGGTGGACACGTGTTCGCCACAACATATGAACAGCATCTTGCGAATGTTGCAAAATCGAAAGCTGCTGGGCTCCTGCCATGACATCTACACCACCTCTACTTGCAGCGGTCATCGGTACGCCCATTACGCATTCGTTGTCTCCTGCGATTTACCGCGCAGCTTTTGCGGCACAGAACATCGTGGGCGACTATGTCGCGATTGATGCAAACGCTGCATCCATTGCATCTGTTTTCGCGGAAGTGCAATCGCAAGATGTACGAGGACTCTCAGTGACGATGCCACTGAAGGAAGCGATCATCTCGTTGTTGCAATCCGTTGACGAAGATGCAGCGTTACTGAACGCTGTGAACTGCGTGGACTTCAATAACGGAAAAGCGACAGGACACAACACCGATGGTGATGGTTGTTGTGATGCTCTGGAGCAGCAGGGCGGGGCCTTGCTGGGTGGCGCACACGCCGTCGTCCTTGGAGCCGGTGGCACTGCACGTTCGGTTGCTTTGGCGCTCGGTCGTCGTGGTGCGCGAGTTGCAATCATCAATCGCACGTCGGAAAAAGCGGAAGAGTTAGTGCGCACGCTTGCGCCTGCAGCCCAGGAAGCAGGGGGAGACATTGTCATGGGCTCACTCTCCGAGATTGCTCGTGCTGGTGTCTTGGTGAACACCACTTCAGTTGGCATGAATAACGATGAGCTACCAATTTCAGCGAATGTGCTTCATCGCAATTTGGTCGTCCTTGATGCGGTGTACTCGCCGATGGATACGGCATTGCTGAAGGCGGCACGCCAAGCGGGGGCTGTCACCGTCGATGGCTTATGGATGTTGATTCAGCAGGCCCGACGCCAATGTGTGTACCAATTTGGATGGAATCCGGACGCTGTGCCCATGCGCGAGGCAGCAGAACGGGAACTTGCCGCTCGCCGCAAGTAGTCTGCAATGGTGCTTAGGTACCTCACAGCTGGCGAATCACACGGAAAAGCTCTCACGGTCATCGTGGAAGGCCTTCCCGCTGGCATGCCCATCGTGGCAGAAGACATTGAGACCGACCTCGCCCGTCGCCGTCTTGGCTATGGTCGCGGTCCTCGTCAGCGTTTCGAAAAGGACGTGATCACCCTTGTTGGTGGAGTCCGTCATGGCCGCACGTTGGGCTCTCCTGTTGCGATTGAGATTCAGAACTCAGAATGGTTCCGCAGCGACAAATGGCATGCAGAGATGTCTCCGGAGCCAGGAGCAACCGAAACCCCATTGACGCAACCACGCCCTGGTCATGCCGACTTGGTTGGTATGCAGAAGTACGGATTCAATGATGCACGCGACGTGCTTGAACGTGCCAGTGCGCGTGAAACGGCAGCGCGAGTAGCGGCAGGTGGACTTGCCAAGCAGTTGTTGTCGCACATCGGTGTGAACATTCTCAGTCATGTTGTTCAGATGGGAACAGCAAAGGCACACAACACGTCGCTGCCGACGATGGCAGATCTTGCAGCGATTGACGAGTCGGAAGTGCGTTGTTTTGACAAGAGTGCTGAAGAAGCAATGATTACTGCAATCAAAGATGCGGCCCGTGAAGGCGACTCTTTGGGGGGCATCGTTGAAGTCATTGCATACGGAGTGCCAATTGGTCTCGGTAGCCATGTTCATTGGGATCGCAAGATTGATGCAATGTTGGCTCAAGCAATCATGAGCATTCAGGCTGTCAAGGGCGTGGAAATCGGAGATGGTTTTGAAACAGCTGGCCTTCGTGGCAGCCAATCGCACGACCCCATCATGTGGGACGCTGCTAACAAGAAGTACGTGCGTGAAGGTCATCGGTCTGGTGGTACCGAAGGTGGAATTACTACTGGTGAGCCATTGATTGTTCGTGCCGCAATGAAGCCACTGGCCACACTTAACAAGCCCAGTTTGAAGACGGTCGATACTGTCACGAAAGAAGAGACAGTGAGCTTCAAAGAGCGCACTGACGTCACGGCAGTTCCGGCTTTGGGTGTTGTTGCAGAGACCATGGTTGCTCTTGTGTTGGCTGCAGAAGCACAACGGAAGTTCGGCGGAGACTCCCTTTCAGAATTCGTTCGCAATGCGGCCTCGTTTGAGGCGACACTGGAGTCGTGACCCAGAATCGCCTCACCATTGTCCTGATCGGACTGATGGGAACCGGCAAATCAACTGTTGCTCGAACATTGGCAACTCATTACGGACTCGACTGTCTGGATACCGACAAACTGGTGGAAGCTCGAGCAGGTAAGTCAGTTCGTCAGATTTTTGCAGATGAAGGCGAATCCACGTTTCGCGACATTGAGTCTGATGTTCTCGCCGATTGTCTTCGTTCACCCAATGGCGCAGTGATTGCAGGTGCTGGCGGTGTTGTGGTGCGTGACGACAACCGTGCACTGATCAATGCAGCCCGTTCAACATCGGGAGTCTTAGTGGTCTGGTTACACGCACGTCCAGAAGTTCTTGCTGTACGAACAGCCAAAGGTGGACATCGACCATTGTTGGACGAAGATCGCGAGGGAACGTTGGTGCGGCTCTCGAAAGAACGGGCCCCGATGTATTCAGATGTGGCTGACATTGTGGTCGATGTATCTGACCGTTCTCAAGAATCGGTGTGCACATTGTTGATTGATGCAATTGACGAGGCAGTGAAGTACGGAGACGGTAGTAATGGGTGATATGAATTGCGTGACTGTTGACCTTGGGGATCGCACTTATGACGTGATTGTTGGTCATGGTGCTCGCTCCGAAGCGGCTTCACTTCTTCCATCAGCTGCAAAACGCGTCGCTATTGTGACGCAAGCGGGCATCCCTGCAGCGTTGATTCCTGATTTTCCTCAGCATCAAGTGTCCGTCCACGAAATTGGTGTGGGCGAGGAATTCAAATCTCTTTCCACGATTCAGTCCTTATGCAGCGCATTCGCCCAGGCTGGTCTTACTCGCAATGATGTTGTCGTTGGCGTTGGCGGAGGAATGGTCACGGACATCGCCGGATTTGCCGCAGCGTCATATCACCGCGGTATTCCCGTCGTTCATGTCGCAACATCTCTTCTTGCAATGATTGATGCTGCCGTTGGCGGAAAGACCGGTGTGAACATTCCAGAGGGGAAGAACCTCGTTGGTGCGTATTGGCAACCGCACGGAGTGATTTGTGATCTGGATGCGTTGGAAACGTTGCCAGCTCGTGAGATGCGATGTGGACTTGGCGAGATGGCGAAGTACCACTTCATCGCTCGAGAAAATCTTGACGAACTCCCATTTGCAGAGCGTGTTGCTCGCAGCGTCGGCATCAAGGCAGAAATAGTTGCAGCTGATGAACGCGAAGGGGGAGTGCGAGCGTTGTTGAACTATGGCCACACTCTTGCCCACGCGATTGAAATTGAGACCGACTTCGCGATGGCGCATGGGGAAGCAGTAGCGCTCGGACTTCTTTTCGCAGCTCATCTGGCACAGGTGATGGGCCGCATTGACGCGGCGAGAGTGGATGAGCACTACCGCGTGGTCAATGAGGTCTACGACATCTCGTTAGCGCTGCCCGCAGGACTCGAAGAATCTCGGCTTATCGCTGCCATGGGGCGCGACAAGAAGGCCCTTGAATCAATCACTTTCGTCCTTGATTCGACTACCGGTCTTGAAGTAGTGCCAGGCGTTCTTGAGGCGGATATTCGCACTGCTCTCGCTGCCTTCTCTCAGCGACTTTCCTGATTCTTGCTCACTGCGTTTAATCACTCCCCGAAGTGAATCGCTCGGAGTACCGTGGAGGCATGTCGTTGTCATCCATCCTTGTTGTGCACGGACCGAATCTCAATTTGCTCGGCACCCGTGAACCAGATGTCTATGGCACTGCAACCCTCGCTGACCATGTTGCAACGGTCACTGCCGCAGCGGCACCACACGGAATTTCTGTTGCCGATGTGCAATCGAACTCTGAAGGCGAACTCGTGAATGCAATTCATGCTGCGAAGGGCGCGCACGATGCAATCATCATTAATGCAGGCGCTTTTACCCACTACTCGTGGGCTTTGCACGATGCCTTACGTTCCTTCCCTGGAAATGTGATTGAAGTACATCTTTCTAATCCTGGCGCTCGAGAAGAATTCCGTCATGTCAGTGTGTTGTCGGGTGTGGTGAACGGGACGATCTCTGGTCTTGGCGGTGTGGGGTATTCACTCGCAGTGCAAGCACTTCTTCAACTCGCTTAGGTGAAATGAGTATTTCTTCACGCATCAGTCGCCTTGCAGCAATTGAAGGCGCCGATCACATCTTGATTCTGCGGACGGAAGACATCCGTTGGCTGACCGGCTTTACGGGAGGCACGGCCCAATTGTTGCTGCACCGCCATGATTGCCGTGCCACATTGTTTGTGGATGGCCGTTATGTCGAACGCGCCCATGCAGAAATTGATCGAAGTGGAGCACCTGTTGATGTCCACTTCATTTCTTCCGGTCAGGTCATTGATGAAGTAATTGCTTCACGTGTGCAGAAAGCAGAAGTTGCAATCGATTTGCAACACATCACGGCTGCTCGTTTTGAAGCATTGAAAGATCGTGTGACGCTGGTGGGTCAGCCAACTTCGCTTGACTTACTTCGCCGCGTCAAAGATGAGGCGGAAATTGCTGTGATGGCCCGTGCGGCCGCAATTGCGGATCACGCATTGCAATCTGTGGTTGCGGATGGCATTTATGGTCGAACAGAAAAACAGGTGCGTAATCAACTTGATGTCCTGATGCGTGAGAACGGTGCCGACGATGTGGGATTTGACACGATTGTTGCGACGGGACCCAATGGGGCACGACCTCACCATGAACCCTCTGACGCGACTATTGAAAATGGTCACGGAGTCGTCATTGACTTTGGTGCCGAACTAGAGGGCTATCGCAGTGACATGACGAGGACGATTCGTGTGGGTGAGTGGAGTGCCGAATATCAGCATCTCTATGAGACGGTGATCGAGGCACAGGCAGCCGGCGTTCACGCGGTGACTGCTGGAGTGCAGGGCTTGGAAGTGGATGCGGCTGTGCGGTCCATCTTCGTCAGAGAAGGTCTCGAGCATGAGTATGTTCACGGAACTGGTCATGGAATTGGCTTGTATATCCACGAAGAACCCATCCTTTCCCCTCGTTGTACGGAGGTGCTTCAGGTGAATGAGGTGGTGACCGTAGAGCCTGGGCTCTATCGTGGAGGGGTAGGCGGCGTCAGGATCGAGGATCAAGTCGTCGTCACCGGCACAGAATGCCGAATTCTCACTCTCAGTCCCAAGGAACTCTCATGCCCGCGATCACCACGAACGATCTGAAGAACGGAATCACCCTCGAGCTCGACAATGGCCTTTTCACGGTCGTTGAATTCCAGCATGTGAAGCCAGGTAAGGGCGGAGCCTTTGTCCGCACCAAATTGCGCAACCTTCGCAACGGCAACGTTTTTGAAAAGACCTTCAACGCAGGTATTCGTGTTGAACAGGCAATCCTCGACAAGCGCGACATGCAGTTCTTGTACAAGGACGGCGATGATTTCGTTTTCATGGATACCGAGACGTACGACCAGACAAACATCTCTCCTGCTGCATTGGGCGAAGCCGCCGATTACCTCATCGAACAAGCAATGGCGATCATCGCTTATCACAACAACGAAATCGTCACGGTTGAAATTCCTGCCTCTGTTGAACTTGTGATCGCTGATACCGAGCCTGGAGTTCAAGGTGACCGCGTGTCGGGCGCGAAGAAGCCCGCGACCCTCGAGACCGGCAAGGTCATCCAGGTTCCATTGTTTGTGAACGTGGGCGACAAAGTCAAGGTCGACACTCGCTCCGGCGATTACGTCACACGCGTCTGATGCCGGGTGACGCGGATTCCGTCCGCCCAAACGACGAGCGCACCGATGCGCGCGAGCAGGCAGTCATTTTGTTGTACGAAGCAGAGCAACGCTCGACGTCTGCACTTGAACTGATGACCGAACGTGGAGTCGCCTCTGAAGATTTGTCTCGCACTTTGCTTGAGGGCGTGGAGTCGTCTCGCTCAGCCATTGATGCGTCCATTGAAGAACATGCACGTGGTTGGGCGCTTGACCGAATGCCGGCTTTAGACCGTGCCATCTTGCGTTTGGCAATTTACGAATTGATGTCCCGCCCGGAAGTGCCTATTGCAGTCGTCATTGACGAAGCAGTAGAGCTCGCCAAGCGATTCTCAACCGATGATTCGGGACGATTTGTTAATGGTGTACTCGCCGCGGTGGCGAAACAAACACGCCCGGCTGGGCAATGATGATTCGGTGACCATCGGGCACCGTCGCTTTAGTCTTCATCGCATTCAGGAACAGTTGCGTGCTGTCACTGGATGGGGATGGGCACTTCTCTTTCTCTGTGTTGCCCACGCATCGTGGATGACGTGGATTGCCTATGACCTTCACTATGGGTTGGGCACCTTTTCTTATGACGTGGGTCTCTATGACCAGGGTCTTTGGTTGATGTCGCGTGGACATGCACCATTTGTGACATTCATGGGTCGCAATCTGATGGGAGATCACGCCTCACTAATTTTGGTCTTCTTGATTCCGTTGTATTGGATCGTGCCCGGGACGATGACCTTGCTTGTCGTGCAGGCCATCGTCGTGGCCGCTGGAGCTATTCCGATCTATTTGCTCACAAAGCACATTCTGGGCAATGCGCCAATGGCCTTGTGTGCAGCATTTATTTATCTAGCGAATCCGGCTTTGAATGGCGGCGCTATGGAGAATTTCCATCCGGATTCATTCCTCGCGTTATTCATTCCACTTTGTTTTTTTGCAGCATTCACGCAGAGATGGAGACTGTTCGCTGTGTCGGTTCTTCTGTCGCTCATGGTGAAGGAAGACGTTCTTCTGGTGATGGTCCCGTTGGGGCTGTTTGTTGCTTGGCGGTTCGACAAACGCAAGGGCTTACTCGCTGCGGTGGCTTCAGTGCTCGCAACAGTTTTAGGAATGTTCGTGATGATGAGGCATCTCATCGGCGTTCCTACTCGCAACGGATGGCGAATACCTTTCGGCGGCATCGGTGGATTCCTGAAAGAGATATTTACTAACCCCACCAACGTCGCAAAGTACTTGTGGGACGACAACCGTCCCTTGTATCTCTTCAAGATGTTTGCGCCCTTTGCGGGGCTTTTCTTCTTGGCTCCATCAGTCGCGCTGATTGCGATTCCCGTTCTCGCATCCAATGTTGTCAGTACGTTTTGGTACCAGCATCAAATTGAGTACCACTACTCAATTGTGGCGGTTGCACCTTTGCTTGTCGCCACAGT
>Ga0222712_10006540_pt1 | contig 11499 bp, 11 predicted proteins | sample C33_657DmetaG_FD_165043 | JGI IMG/M metagenome (GOLD analysis project Ga0222712, IMG submission 165043) | Estuarine water microbial communities from San Francisco Bay, California, United States - C33_657D | ecosystem: Environmental > Aquatic > Marine > Unclassified | place: USA: California... | reverse complement strand
TGTGACGCTTTTGCCAATCCAATAAGAGTCTTCATTAAAACTACTCTACTCAAACTCTATCTACGATGAGCAGCCTTAGAGAGATAGATAGCAAAGACCAGAGCAATCACAATGCCGGCGTTAAGACCCATCTCATAGATCGCTCTCCGAAATGCCTCATCAGATTTACTGGATTCAAGTGTGAGTGATGCACCCACAGTAAGAATGTGTCGCACAGCGGCAATCACACCAATGATCAAGAACTTATCTAGCTGATACACACCATCTGTGAAGCGAGAGATAACTGTGCGTAGGATCTCAAGGATGATGACGATAAAGAGGACATCATTAACGCCTTGAATCATGCCGTTAGGAAAGAAGGGATCTGTCTCTAGTAACCGCTTAATACTGGAGAAGAAAGCTCCCACCGCGATACCGAAGAGAGCGATTGCAAGAACTGCATGGAATACATCTTCAATCAGATCCACATACTTAAGTGGGACGATAGATGTCTCGACATCAAGATTATCTTTTTTGGCCATAACCAAAAGTACAGTCCGCACCTCTTCTTGACTACCCCAATTCCAAACCCAATATTGGCCCCCGCTCATTCTCGATGGTACTGCAAGCAGTAATGAGTACTCTCACCAATTCTGACTAGTCCCTGAACGACTTTGCCATACCTAAACAAATAGCCCATTGTTATATTGACGATATGAGCACCGGACAAGTCGCGAAAAACGTACTCCTCATCGCTTTGGGTGGTTCCGGCAGAAAAACGGCCGTAATACTCCGTGAGAAGATCTCATGTGCGAGTGAAGAAAATGGTGTGGGCGATCAGATAAATCTGAAGGTAGTTTCCATAGACTTTCCTGCAGTTCAGTACGACGGTTACATTGTTCAACCAAATGAATATTTGCCAATTCTCTTACCACAACTTCGCTTCAACGACTGCTGGACAGCACTACAAAAAGATCTAGAGTCAATGCCTGAGGAAGAGGTGGAGCCTTGGATGAATGTGGGTCCACTCTCAGAGATGGAACTCTGGCTCGCTCAAGATGCGCAACAATCAGGGATTCGACGTGTGGACTATTTTCTCCTTGTCCATCACGCGAGGCAACGGATAAAGCAAGCAATACACAGCGCATTAGTGGATTTTCCAAAAACGGATGATCCAAATTCGCAAACCTCCGTGATGATTCTTGGTTCTCTAGCGGGCAGAACTGGGTCAATCAGTTACGTCCCCGTATTGAAGATATTGGAATCTCTTACTACCGAGTTCAAGCTTGCTTCGAACTTTTCATTCTTATACATGCCTCAAGCATTTGAGATGAGACTTAACGTTGAGAGTGAACTGAATTTCTTTAGCTCTCTATCAAGAATTCGAAAGCACTTTGGAAAAGAGTCGGCGAACAGTCTAAGTCTGACGCAATTTCTAGTTGACGAGCCCAATCAGATGCTCACTTCGTATCGTGATACGGAACGGGTTCTTCCGTATAGCAAGATCATTGAAAGTATTGAGAGGCTTTTGGGGTTAGTTGGTGCGGAAGATTCCTCGGGCGGCAACTACAACGAATGGTTTCGCTCAATTAAGCGCGTTGATATCGCGGAAATAGAATCGATGGCTGAGAGCAACAAGCAGATAAATCTACATCAAAGCGATAGTCCATTTGCGATTCCTCAAAATTGGAATTCGGATTCTCTAGAGCGAGTGTTTGCGAATCTCGAAAAGAATACTTAGACAATATTTATTGAAATAATGCATGTCACTTGGGCGAGAAGACTATTTTGCCTGGCACTTAGGACAGAAGTGCGATGAGCGATTACCAAAGGCAATTCGCCTAATCTGGCGACCACAGCGTGGACAAGGCTCTCCTTCCTGCCCATAGGCAGCAAGGGATGTTTCAAAGAATCCACTCTCACCATTGACGTTGATATACAGCGCATCAAAGGAGGTGCCACCGACCTCAACTGCCTCAGCCATCACTTCTGTAGCAGCATCTACTATAGAACCAATCTTCTTCACGGATAGATCACAGGCAGCAATCTCTGGATGAATCTTTGCCCTCCATAGAGACTCATCGGCATAGATATTTCCCACACCGCTCATAATCTCTTGATTGAGCAGAACGGATTTGATAGCAGCCTTACGTGACTTCATCTTTGCAATCACAGCGTCTCTATCAAAGGCTGCATCAAAGGGATCAACTGCAATATGAAGAGCTGAGGTTGGAACACCTTCCGTTAACTCTTCAACAGATAACCAACCAAAGGTCCTTTGATCGCTAAAGACCAACTCATGGCTCTTCAGACCCTTCTTCAAGGTGAAGCGAGCCCGCACATGACCAGGCTCTGGCCGATCCTTGCGAGCTACCAAGAACTGACCTGACATACCTAGGTGAGCAACAAGTGCGATATCTCTATCAAGGGAAAACCAGAGGAACTTTCCTCTGCGGTTAACGCCCTTAATCCGAGCACCTGAGACAGAAGCCAATGGAGCGATAGATGCCGGCTTAAGGACTCGAGGATGGAGATCTAGCCCAGAACGGAAGGTGTAGCCGGTGAGGAAGTGGTCCAGTCCTCTACGGACGGTCTCTACTTCGGGTAGTTCGGGCATGGAAGCAAGTGAAATATAGAGATGGGCCCAATGCAACTCCACCTGTAATTGACTTAATCAGAGAAAACGCGAAATTAGCCCTGTAGCTCTTTTGTCATAGAGGATCGCTAGTCTGCTCTCATGATTACAGAGCAACCAAAGAGGAAATCCCATGGTCAGCGAGCATAAGAAGTCTCCTCTTCCATTCTTAAAGTGGGCAGGAGGCAAGCGGAAACTCGCCCCAATTATTATTGAAGCCTTTCCCAAGAATTTTGACCCAGCAATAAACAGATTTTATGAACCTTTCGTGGGTGGTGGAGCTCTAACTTTTGCATTAGGAAATAAGGAATCCGAACTATTTGTTCCCGGGAAAAATATTCATATAAGTGACATGAATCCGGATTTAATTAACACATATAAAGTCATACGAGACGACCTCGACGCATTAATTGCAGAGCTGCGAAAATTTGAGAAATTAAATGACTCTGACTCATTTTACAAAATTCGTGCTGCGAACTATGAGGGCAACGCAAAACAAGCCGCTCGGTTTATTTACCTAAACAAAACTTGCTTCAATGGGCTTTGGCGAGTGAACAGCAGTGGCGCTTTTAATGTTCCCTTTGGCAGATATAAGAACCCAAATATCCTTGACCGTGACAACCTCATCCTTTGCCATGAAAGACTACAAGGGGCAAAAATCTCACTAGGTTCTTTTGATGAAATTTCGCTCAAGTCTGCAAAAGGCGATGTTGTCTATTTCGATCCTCCATACATCCCGTTGACGAAGACGGCCGCTTTCTCCCAATATGCCAAGGAGGATTTTGGACTTTTAGACCAGGAGCGCTTAAGCAAAACCATTAGGGAACTCGGCAAAAAAGGTGTGAAAGTAATTCTTTCTAATTCGGACACGAGGCTTACGCGAGATATTTTTAGTGGAACTCTGGTTTTGAGACAAATCTCTGTCGCAAGAACAATCTCGGCGAATGCTTCGACAAGAAAAGCGGTTCATGAGGTTATTGGTACTAACTACAACCCACCGAGAGACTCAATACTTTCCAGTCTCAAAATTGTCCAATAAGCTGGCTTCATGATGGCCACTCGAGATACCACGACAGGTTCGAATTATGAGCAGATCATCGAAGCCTGCTTAAAAAGATCTTGCGAGAAGAACGGTTTAGTTGCTCTACCTCAAGTTTCAATTGGCGATAAGCCCGGAGGTGGAAAACATCGTGTCGATTGGGAGATTCATAAGGCCGGAGATGAAGATGTTCGTGGACTAATTTCTTGTAAGTTCCAAGGAACTTCCGGCACAGCCGAGGAGAAGATCCCATACGAAGTGATAAAGCTCCTTAACTCGATGGAGGCAGATAATCGTTATAAGAAAAGTTGGATCATTATGGGTGGAGATGGCTGGTCACCAGGAATGAGAGTCTTTGTTCTGAATCACCTTCATAGATGGATTCCAGAAATGCAGAATCGAGTGTCGATTTTAACCACAGATCAATTTATTAATTCGAATTTGGATTTGTAGTACCCTTGCTTGAATGACTATCTGAAAACAATTTGTGAAGCCTAGCGACAAACTTTTACATTGATGCTGGCTTGTCACTCGGCTTAAATATATAAGCCCTGGAACTCTTGGTTAACTCGATCTCGTTGGCCGATTCCACACTCGGAGAACTCAAGTTTAAAGTTCTGCAATCCACTATTACTCCGAAAGAGGCTTGAAACCCTGCCTTTTCATACATATATGTTTGACCGATTGCCTTTGTAAGACTTCCTCCCGGATCGTCATTCCTAAGGAACTTGACCTCAAAAGAAATGAGGCGATCGTGAAAATGCATTATTGTTATATCCGGATAAAGACTTATTTCATCCCATACAATTTTTAGGGGGTTCAATCCTCCATCACCCCTTACATGCAAGCCGTTTTCATTCAGGGACTTAACCCAGGCTGAGACCAAAGGTAGAACAACTCTGCTTGTGTAGGCAGGTTCCTTTTCCGCAGATAACGGTGGTTTTAAGCGAGAATTTTGAACAAATTCACTGGTCATGAAGATCAGTTTTTGAATTTGATTACTTGTTAGTGAGTTCACTCTTCAAGAGCGCTCTTTGCAGAGGTTCCCCAAGCTTCCAACATAGTTGTCTTATCCATGTCTTTTGAAAGTGCAGCAAAAAGGTCTTTGTAAACCCTGTCCGCACCTGCTGCGCCTGCCACACCTTCGTAGTTCACTTTAAGTAGGTCAACATGATTTGCAATGTGCTTTAAAACAAGATTGAAGTCATCCTGAGACATTTTTCCTTGAGTGATTGCTCTGTCAATCACTTCCGCACCCAACATACTGAAAGCATTCAATCCAATACTCTGCAAAAGAATAAAGTTCTTCTTATCTTGCCAGGCTTCTGGGAAGTTTAGACGCACCGCACTCCAGAAGTAGGAGAGTCCAACCGCAGCGGCTTCAGCTAACTTGGGCAATTCAGATGGAGATGCATTAATTGGATCTAGGGACTGCTTTAATTGTTCTGATTTTGAAATTGTGCGCTGCACTGCAGTTTTTAGACCTTGTAAAGTTATAGGAGGAACAGGAATATTTTGGAGTTTATAGACAGACTTATCGGAGTAACTACTAACCATGAGATGAAATGGTTGATCCACTTCACAAAGTTTGTGCGCTAGCCAGTTAGCCTGACCTGCTGCATGCTTTAAAAGGACTTCTAGAGGTTCAACTTGATACGAAATGGCTGCGAGGTGAGATGTACTCATACCTCGGTGCTCACCGTTTACATCGCGGAAAAGAATAGTTTCTTGATTTTTCGTTAAACCAACCAAGATTGCGTACGAAACCAGTGGGAATTCTAAATCTGGACTCTCCTGCTTCATTTCATAAGCTCGAATGAGTCGGTGATTTCCGTCAACAGTACTGATTTGTGGTTCAGGGAGCGCGCGATTAATCTTTTCAAGATTGATCTCAAGGCTCACTACTCTTGAATCACCTTGGAGTCCATCAATCGAGTCAAATGCAAGTTCTTCACCCAGCTCATTCAGAACCCGTAGTACGGAAGTATCACGAACATTCAAAATTACTTCTGGGAAAAATCTGACAGTGTTATCGATGAGGTCTTCCCCCATGCCAAGAGCGTAGTTCAAGGCTTCTTTGGCGTGAGTGGTATCAGCAAGCCGCTGAGGAGCGTTGGGGTTGGTAATGTCATTCGCTACATCCGCAAAGGCAACAGCAGCAAGCTTGTCGAGTTCGGCCGAACCTCGAAGTACCCACAAACTTAGCGACTGTCCAACAACCGCTGGTGAGAAGACGGCGGTGTTGGATCCTAATAACTTAGATACATCTGACATTTCTACTCCTTAGGACAATAGAAGAATCATAGAGTAGGGGCGTTTGGATGTCACGACTTCAAAGACCACTGACTGAACTAATAATGGTCATTTACGCCCAGATAAAATTCTCAGGTGGTTGAATCTCGAGAGTTGAACTTGACCTTAAACGAATTAAACATTGCCGATAGTAGGACTCTGAATGCCACTTCGAGACATTTTCAAGAGCCCTGAACTTACCGCTCAAGAAACCTTGGAATTCCGTTTCTGCGCCAAAAGTTAAATCCAACTCTCCCACCAATGCATCATAAGAAGATAAGTCCGGTGAGATGCTATTGAAATCCAAGAGGGAGTTTGCCGAGATCGTAAAATCGTTTGAGTATATGGATGCGGCACCGAAAGCTTTAGACAAGGCTGAATTTAGAACCAGCCCGCCAAATGTTATATAAATATAAGAATTTCCAGAACGGAAATAAGGGATTTGCGTATCTATGTCCACATTTTGCAAATGCCTACCCATAGATTCACCTAATTTTTGGGCTTCACTCTTTGGAGATACATTTTCCATTTTCTTGTATGACTCAGTCCTAACATAGTCTCGAACTGCGCTGACTAAACTGAGCTCAAGAGGCTGTATTTTTCCACCAAACTTCAATATTGAATTAATTGAATCTGATGTCTCTGCAACAAGTATTTCAGAAGGGTTAATGCCCACCACTCTCAGTCTCTTTGCTGCAAACGCAAAGACCGATCCCGTATTCAGAGAAAAAAGGTTACCCGAATTAATATCACCGATTCGATTGCCAGCCAGAACTATCGGAACTGTTGATGCGCTATGTGGAATATTCGACCAAAGTAAATCTCTATCCCTTAAATCGTGAATAATCTCAGAAGGTCCAAAGGCCATCCTGTTAGGATCTTTTACCAAAATACCCCGGTCAGACAGTTCCAATAACAACTCCCGGATTAGCTCTCTCTTCAAAAATGGAATGTCCTGAAAATATTGGCAAAATTCAGAAAGGCTAACGAAGCCAGCTCCCTTAATCGAAGCGTGAATGCAAATTTGCTGACATACAACTCCGAAAAGTTCGAAGGCCTCCTGATGAGGAAACTGAAGATTTGAGATTTGCTGGAGCATACTTTGATAACCAATTAACTCAGAAACATTTCTACTATTTCCCTTAGGCAGCACGCAAATAACCTCGACGAAGTCATGCCTACGATTTCCGCGTCCAATGCGTTGCATAAATGATTGCCAATTTCTTGGCTTTCCCCAAAGAATTACAAGATTAATGTCACCAATATCTATTCCTAATTCAAGCGTAGACGTCGCTACACAAACTGCATGACGCGAAGAATTGAAGTCTTGCTCAACTTTCAGGCGCATTTCAGGACTAAGCGAGGCGTGATGAGAAAAAACTTCCAATGAATGACCTTGAAATTCTCGGATCTCTAACGCAATTGAGTCGCACTCTCTCTTCGTGTCACCAAAAATGAGTAATTTTAAAGGCACATCCTGAGGCAATTTGGTTAGCAATTGAACAAGTTTGTCTATCGTGTACTCAATTCGAATTTGATATCTTATTTCTCGATGACCTTGTTGTTTTGCAACTGAGAATTCCCGCACATTTCTAAAAAAATGCCATAGCGACTCTGGACTTGAAACGGTCGCCGAAGCAGCGACAACCTGGACTTTCTTTTCTAACTGAAGTTCCAGGCGCTTAATCAAAAGCGAGAGTTGAAACCCCCGTTGCTGGTTGAACAATAGATGCGCCTCATCGATAACAATCGCTTGAACTTCGGTTAGGGCATCCTTATTTGTCGCCATTAAAACTTCAAAAGATTCAGGAGTCGTAATGAGGACTGAGTGCTTTTTCTTGAGTTTGAGTTCATTAATGTCTCCGTGGCGAATGGAAGCTCCAAGACCAATCTGTTCAAGCACCGGATTAATTCTCTTGCCTATGTCATTCACTAGCGCCTTGGTCGGTGCAACATAAATAATGATAGGAGAATTACTTCCAACGCAAGAGTCAAGGTATCTAGAGAGCAAGGGCGCCAACACTGCCTCGGTTTTTCCGCTACCTGTACCCGATATGACTAGAGTGTCATCACCATTCAAAATCAATGGAATCGAGTTTTTTTGGGTTTGCGTAAGATCCGGGAAACGTGAAAAAAAAGCGGTAGCGACGTTACTGTTAAGTGATTCTATACTCACGCTCTTGTCGCCTGTTCCTCGTATAAGGCATCTAACCAATCGACCATGCTCTGTACGATTAAGCGAGTTGAGGTCATGCCTCTCGCATGGAAAGCTAACTCTGCTTGTTTATCCAAACCACCCTCACGAGCCAAGCGAATAGCATCCCATTCATAAGCTAACGCGTGAAATTCACATACTCTATCTGCAAGAATTTGATAATCACTTAAAGTCAGCGGCTTAAGCCTAAACTTTGGAATATTGTCTAATTGTCCTTTGGCCTCATTGATATTACCAAAGTATTTACTGCTCATAAGTTGAATGGTTTTTCTTGAAAATTCTGGTGTCACACCAAAAAATACTTTTCCTACAAATTGTTCAGGGTTTGTGAAGCGAAAGAAATTTTCGAATGCCTTTTCCTGCCAGGTTCGATTGTTCAGATTTGTAATGACATCTTCAAACTCATCAAAAAGCAGAACGAACCCTTTGAATCCAGAAAGAACAGCTATATTCTCTAGGTCATTAAGCATTTGCCAGCTTTGTGAATAATTTTTTTCGTACCAATTGATCCAGCCAGAGGCTCTAGGAACATAAAATGCATCTCGGATAATGTTTCTTTTTGGCGATAACGGCGCCGAATTCGCCCAGTTGCTTACACCTAAACGAAGTGATGACGACGTCAATTGATATATCGAACTCTTTTCATTACTTTCAATGAATCTCTGGAAAACGCTTCCAATACCCGGTTCGGCTGCTCCCGCAAAAGTGATATTTCTGCACACCGATGTAGCAATTTGATCCATACGATTAAAGCGAATTCCGTTTCTAGAATCGAGGGTCACATCCGCGACAAGATAATCTTTTTGTTTTGCAATTTCGCCAATTATTTCTAACATATGCGATTTGCCTTCGCCATAGTTACCTTGTATCAGGCGTGCGTGAGCATCGTTATTTCCAAATACGCGATCAATCTCGCTAAGTTCTACATCACGGCCAACAGTAAACATCCGTCCAAAATTAGAGGGCGGTAGTCCTAAACGAAGTGATTCCAAAACTCCTTCGGCTGAATACTTATCAGGACTCATCGTCCTCCATGGCGCTAAGGATTCCCTGGTACTGAGCTTCCGGTTCCGGAAGCCCTAATCCTTCGAGAGCATTATCTAGAATTTGAACTGTCCCAGTGATAGCGAGCCTCCAACTACTAAGAGCAGCGAATTTCGGTCTCATGCTCAGTAGGTTTGCGACGCTCTTTCTAAGTTCGCTGTCGGCCGGAAGTAAAGCACTTTCCATCTCATTCGCGACTTTATAGAGTTCAAGAATTCGCAGGCAAACGTTTAACTGGTCTTCCTCACTAACTTCTATTTTGTCTATATTCCAGACACGCTGAAGTGGGGTTGGAGCAATAACTGGCAATTCACCAATTCTCTGGGCTAATGCGCCATAAGTTTGAATTCCGTGAGTTGGATCCGTAAAAAAACTTGGGACGGTCGCGTACACAAGAATAATTCCAGGGCTATCGTGAATTTCATTAATCAAATGAAGTAAATTGTTATGCGCCTGGCGTAGCACAGATTTTCTCATGGTTGTGTGAGTCATCTCAGCCTCGTCGAAGAGAATTACTAATCCAGCGAATCCCATCCATCTCACAAAGTTGGCTAGAGATTGGAGCATTAACCTGGCATTCTCTTTACTAACTGTTTTCTGAACTTGAAAATCTCGTCTGAAAAGGGCTGGAGTTCCTATACCTTCAAACCACTGAAGAAGGCGTGCCCTAGACTCGTATTTCTCTACATTGTTATCATCGTTTTGGTATGTAGCCCAAAACTGAACAATGATCTTCTTAAAGTCAATGTCAATCGAAGAGTCGCTCATCAAATCAGACTCAAGAGCCGAGATTGCTCCCTCTGGATCCAAGTTCCACTTTTCATGTGAAAACAAATGTTGTTCCAAAACTTTGCCAAATGGAATGCTCTCTTTGAGTTGATTGTTCTTATACATGTCTCCGGACGTAATATTTCGAACGATTCCGTAAAAGACTTTTTCAAATTTGTTAAAAGGCGTTTCATCTGCCTTTATTTCAACACTAGAAACGAGAAAATTAGATTCAAAAGCCTCTTCCTGTAAACGCATTAAGAAGTGGGTCTTTCCGGATCCCCAGTTTCCAGAAACGAACCTAATTTTTCCTTGTTCAAAATCCTTCTGGAAATGCCTTGAGGCAACGCGGGTCGCGAAATCTTCAGGTGCGCTATAACTCGAAACGAATCTGCCTGGAACAGTTCCGGAGCGTAAAGATGAGATTACAGACTCAGCCTCTGCGGGTGTAAGGGTTGCGGTCATGTCATGTCCTTTCAAACCTAAGAAATCCGAAGTATCCATTTTCTTCTAGTCCGTACAATTGAAAACCATCTTGATGATCGCGAATGTAGTCGAATTTCAGTTCTTCGATATCTCTGTTTGCATTAGAGAGATCAATCAACGTCTCATCGAGTGGTGTTTTATATGCCTTCTGATAGAGTTTTACAAAGTCTTTGATTCGAATGCTTCCATTGAGATTTCCATCTTTATGGACCAATTCGTTGTATATATTTGATACTCGATCCCGTAATTCGGAAGATGATATTTCTCGGTTATGCAATCTGCGAAGATGGAAATCGATTTCCTTAAGCACAACTTTAGGTTCTATTCCTATTTTGAACTCTCGACCTCCTCTTGTTCTCAATACACAGTTTAGATTTCTAATGTTTGCCTTTAGTTCGATAAATGAGCGGTCGATGAAGTAGCTGGGATGGACGGTGCCTTGGCAAAAAACTATCCCTGAAGCTTCGGCTAGAGTTGGGAAATCTCTCTCAAACTGTGCTGCAGATTTCCTACTATCATTTTCAAGCAGATTCTTTAGATCCATCAGCGCTTCATATGCCTTCCGATCTATGTGAGAAACTTCTTCAATTAGATCTGAACTCTCCACCATGAATGCCAAACCACTTGATGGCGAACCGGCACTTAGGCAGTCTTTCAAGTCATCATTTAGCTTCTTGACCGCCTGGCCGATTTTTCCGATTCTGATACTTTCAGATATGAAGTCTTCAAGAAAGGGCTGATCCAAAGTATTGTCTGATTCCAGCATAAATTCTTTTTCACTCATAGTTCAGGCTCTTGTCTCTTTGAAATATAAAGATGGAAAGTGGTGTTCACTTTGTAATTCAGAGCCTGCAATCTTGGTTGCCTCTTCCATTTGTTGACCAAATTCCATCACATCCCATTCATACAAGTTCATACTTATGCCCGGGAGATTCTCCCCGTCTGCACTTCGAATTACTAGTGCCCTTAAGAAATATTTGTCTCGATATTGAGTTAATCCTTTTAGCTGGATATTCACACTTGCTCGCAGGAAGGTCCCTT
>Ga0222712_10006539_pt1 | contig 11500 bp, 8 predicted proteins | sample C33_657DmetaG_FD_165043 | JGI IMG/M metagenome (GOLD analysis project Ga0222712, IMG submission 165043) | Estuarine water microbial communities from San Francisco Bay, California, United States - C33_657D | ecosystem: Environmental > Aquatic > Marine > Unclassified | place: USA: California... | reverse complement strand
TCGCGCCCTGCTTGCCCTTCTCGATGAGGGGCATGTGGACGGTGATGTAGTCGGAGAGGGCGAAGACTTCGTCGAGGGTCGCGATCGACACGCCGAGGGCCTTGGCGCGGGCTTCGGTGAGGTAAGGGTCGTAGGCGAGCACCTTCATGCCGAAGGCGAGGGCGCGCTTGGAGACTTCGGCGCCGATGCGGCCGAGGCCGAGCACGCCGAGGGTCTTGCCGAAGAGCTCGGAACCCGAGAGGGTCTTGCGGTCCCACTTGCCTTCGCGCATGGACTGGACGGCTTCCGGCACCGGGCGGGCGAGGGAGAGGAGGTGGGTGAAGGTGAGCTCGGCGGTGGCGATGGTGTTGCCCGAGGGGGTGTTCATCACGATGACCCCGCGCTCGGTGGCGGCGTCGACGTCGATGTTGTCGACCCCCACGCCGGCCCGGCCGACGCAGACGAGACGTTGGGCGGCGGCGAGGACTTCCCGCGTGATCTGGGTCTCCGAGCGGACGAGGATGGCGTCGACGTCGGCCACCAGGTTCAGGACCTGCTCCGGGGTGGAGCCATAGGCTTCGACGACCTCATACCCGGGCTGGGCTTTGAGGAGGGCGACTCCGGTGGGCGAGATTTTGTCGGCGACGAGTACCTTGGGCATGGCGATGGAGTGGGAAAGATTGCTTTGAGTCATAAATGCCCGCCCAAGGCAAAGGCAAGCACCTACCCCCGTTCGCCTGTCATAGGGGGCTCAGAGTCGACGATGGGCGTAATCCGCCAAATCGTAGCAATCTTGGCTCATTTCTTCCAAAAAACGGCATGGGTCGAGCGGACGATACCCTTCGCCCGAGACCGCGAACCGGGGCGAGAAAAGGAAGAGCAGGTTCTCCGCCCGGGTGCAGGCCACGTAGAAAAGCCGGCGCTCTTCTTCCACGTCGCCGTCTTCGATGGCCCGGGTGAGCGGGAAGAGTCCGTCGGCCACCCCGAGGAGGAACACGATCGGAAATTCGAGTCCCTTGGACTGATGGATGGTCGTGAGCCGCAGCATGTCCTCTTCGGGTTCGGCTTTCTTGTCGGAAGATTCCCCGTTGAGCAGCGCCACCTGGGCCACGAGGTCCCCGACGTCGGCGAACTTGGAGGCGAATCCGATGAGGCCTTGCAGGTCCTGTTCGCGTTCCCGCCAGTCGGGGAAGATGGTCTTCAGGAAGCCTCCGTACCAACCTTCGATGCAGACCCGCATCGTCTCGGCCGGGGTCCGGGCGACCTTGGGGGAGTGCGCATCCGCGGCCGCGACGAACAGGTCGGGGGCCGGCGCCGAGGGCGCGGGCTTTTCCCGGGCCGCCTCGAGCCCTTCCAGCATGTCCTCCAAGGTGATGCTCAGGTCGTTGAAGTCGTCCTTGGCGGATTCGGGGACGCGCTTGAGGACGGCGTCGGCCCGCAAGGCCCGCACCATCCCCCGGCCGTCGGCCTGCGCGGTCTCCCGCGCGGCCTTGCTGATCTTCTCCGCGGCGACCGGCCCGACCTTCGGTAGGAGGCAGAGGAGGCGGGAGAGGGCGACCTGGTCGAGCGGATTATGCACGAAACGCAGGTGCGCCAGGACGTCCTTGACGTGGGCGAGGTCGAAGAACTTATGGCCGCTGGTGATGACGAACGGCACGCCCATGGCGTTGAGTTCCATCTGCAGTTCGAGCGACTGGTAGTGGGCCCGGTACAGGACGTGCATGTCCTTCAGCGCCTGGCCTTCCTGATGGAGCTGCATGATCTTCCGCACGACGAGCTTGGCCTGCTGCGAGGTGTCGCCGACGGTGAAGACGGTGGGCCGGGGGCCGCGCGTCCGGACGGCCTTCAGGCGACGGTCGAAACCTTCGAGGCGCGGGCGGTGGCTCAGGATCTCGTTGGCGAAGGCGAGGATCTCCGGCGTCGATCGATAGTTCGTGTCGATGGTATGGATCAGGGTGCCGGGGTGGCGGTCGGGGAAGGCCACGATGTTCTCCCAGTCGGCGCCGCGCCAGGTGTAGATGCACTGGGCGTCGTCGCCGACGGCCATGATCTGGTGCTCGCTCGCCAGCAGGTCGATGATCCGGCTTTGTAGCCGGTTGGTATCCTGGAACTCATCGACCAGGATGTGACGGAAACGCTGGCGGTAATGGGCCAGGGCGGCGGGGTCATTCTCGAGGACATGCAGCCAGAGCCCCAGGAGGTCGTCGAAGTCGCACAGGTTGCGCTCTTTCTTCGCGGCCTCGTAAGCCGCGCAGAACTCCGCGAGTTTGCCGGGGCCGCCCTTCATCCAGTCCAGGCGCTCGGTCAGCACTTGTTCGAGGGGGCGCAGCGTGTTGCGGGCGTGGGAATAGGCGTCCAGGATGACCGCGGCCTTGGGGTTCGTCTTGTCCTTGATGAAGGCGCCGTCGATCGACTTCACGATCTCGGAGAAGAGCTGTTCCGATTCCTTCTGGTCCAGGATGGTGAAGTCAGGCGACCGCCCGGCGACCGTCGCGTTGCGCCGGAGGATGCGCTGGCCGATCGAGTGGAACGTGCCGCCCCAGAACTGCCCGCGTGGCACCCCGGTGAGGTCTTCGACGCGTTCCAGCATCTCCTTGGCCGACTTGTTGGTGAAGGTCAGCAGGAGGATGTCCCAAGGGCGGGCGCCCTGATGCAGGAGCCAGGCGACGCGATAGGTGAGGGTGCGGGTCTTACCTGAGCCCGCACCGGCCAGCACCAGCGCCGGCCCGCGTGGCGAGGTCACCGCCGCATACTGCTCGTCGTTGAGCTCGGCGCGGAAATCGACGGGGGGCAGTCCTTCCACGGTTCAACGGGCGGGCCGCTGCCGGCGATCCATCAGGCTGAATTTGCTGACCTGCTCGTCGGCCTTGTAGGAGGAGCGCACCAGCGGGCCGGATTCGACGTGCTTGACGCCGACCTCCAGGGCGAAGGCCTTCCATTCCGCGAATTCCTCCGGGGTGACCCACCGGTCGATCGGCGCGTGTTCCTTGCTGGGGGAGAGGTACTGGCCGATCGTCACGATGTCGACCTGCGCCGCGGCGATGTCACGCAGCAGCTGGGCGACCTCGTCCTTCCGCTCGCCGATGCCGAGCATGATGCCCGTCTTGGTGATGAAGTCGCGGGATTTGGCATGCTTGAGCACCCAGAAGGACCGGTCGTAGCGGGCGGTCTTGCGGACGGGGCGTTGCAGTCGCTCGACGGTCTCGAGGTTGTGGTTGAGGATGTCAGGGCGGGCGTCGAGCAACGTGTCGAGGTGGACCTGCTCACCACGGAAATCGGCCGGAAGGACTTCGATGGTCGTGCCGGGGTTGCGATGCCGGGTGGCGCGGATCGTCGCCGCCCAGACGGAGGCGCCGCCGTCCTTGAGGTCGTCGCGGGCCACCGAGGTGATGACCACGTGCCGGAGTTTCATCTGGGCGATGGACTCGGCGACGCGGGCCGGCTCGCCGAGGTCCAGTTCGCTCGGGCGGCCGGACTGTACCGCGCAGAAGGTGCAGGACCGGGTGCAGACATTCCCCAGGATCATCACCGTGGCCGTACCGCGGGACCAGCACTCCCCCATGTTGGGGCACTGGGCGGACTGGCAGACCGTATGGAGCTTATGCTCGTCGACATTCTTCTTGGTCTCGAGGAAGTCGGGGCCGCTGGGCAGTTTGGCGCGGAGCCAGTCAGGTTTGCGGGCGGACTCAATCATGGAGGCTGGCAACATTGCCTGCTTCCGTCGTTTTTCAACCTTACAAAGAAGAAGGGGTGCTTTCCTCTCGGAAAGCACCCCTTTTGCTATGCTGCAATCTCCCGGTTCTGAAACTGTTCCAGGCCGGAGAATGGTTTGTCCTCAGGAAAGGCCGGGCGGTCCGAAGACCACCCGGCCGAAGTCCTTAGAAGACGGCCTTGATCGAGGCGCCGAAGAAGACCTGGTCGTCGTCGGCACCCACGCCGGCGAGGCTGTTGTTGGTTTCTTCGCGACCGGCGCCCGAGATGTTGTAGGCGACGTAAGGCGTCAGGGTGAACGTCTTGTTCAGGGCGATCGGCAGGGAGGCGTTGAGGACGACGTGCGTCCAGACGCTTTCGGTGCCGGTGTTGAAGCCGGTGTTGCCGTTGATCACGGTGTAGTAACCGCCGAGGCTGTAGCCGGCTGCGGCCTTCAGGATGAGCGAGGTCGAGTCACTGAGGGCGAAGGTCTTGTCCACGGCGAGTTCGGCGTAACCGGCGCTCACGTAGAAGTCGTAAGCGTAGGTGGCGGTGACGTTCACCGGGCCGACGGCCTTGGCGGCGCTGACGTAGACTTCGTGGGAGTAGCTCTGGCCGAGACCGGTGGCAGAGTAGCCGTCGAAGAAGAAGAAGTACGTGTAGCCGGCGGTCAGCGTGGCGAAGCCCGCGTCGTAGGACAGGGAGGCGCCGAGATCGAGCTCCTGGTAGGTCGAGCCGCTGTCAGCGGTGTAGTAGGCGAGGGCGTTGAACGTGGTCGTGTCGGAGAGCTTCTTCGAAGCGCCGAGGTTGAACCAAGTGTTCTCATTGGAGAACCAGAGGCCGCGGTAGTAGTACTCGCTGTCGTAGCCGGCCGTCAGGTCGAACGAGACCGGAGCGGGAGCGGCCGCGGCGGCGGTCTGGGCAAGACCGGTCGCAGCGAGGAGGGTGGTGAGGGTGAGGGCGGTGATGTGCTTCATGGCGTTTCCCCTAATGCTCACCCCGTGCCAAAGTCTCGAAGCCCCCGACTGGCACCGAAAATTCACTTAATTAGTCTGAAAATCGGCAAATCAGCCTTCTGCTGCCCAATTTTCATCTTATCCGGCTGTCGGAAACTAGCCTCTAGGCTGACAAATAACACCGGACGTGTTCTTCCGCGGATCGCGACCAGCTGAAATCAGTGAGCATGGCGTTTTTGCGCAAGGCCTTGAGGGCTTTCGGCTGGGCGTAGAGTTCCAGCGCCCTCCGCAGCGCCCACTCGATGGCGGGTTGATCGGCATGCTCGAAGACGATGCCCGTGCCGCTGGTCCGTCCGTCCCAGCCCTCGACGGTGTCGGCAAGGCCGCCGGTGGCGCGGACGATGGGGAGCGTGCCGTAGGCCATCGAGTACATCTGGTTGAGGCCGCACGGCTCGAAGCGGCTCGGCATCAAGAAGAAGTCGGCGCCGGCTTCGATGCGGTGCGAGAGGCCATGGTCGTAGCCGATGCGGACGGCGCAGAGGTCCGGGAAGTCGGTCGCGAGGCGACGATATTCTTGTTCCAGCGCCGGATCGCCGCTGCCCAGCAGGACGAAGCGAAGCTTGCCTTCGCGCAGGAGCCTGGGAAGCACGCCGACCGCGAGGTCCAGGCCTTTCTGGTCCCAGAGGCGCGAGATGACGCCCACGACCGGCAACTCCGGCGACGTCGGGAGGCCGAGTTCGCGCAGGAGCGCCGATTTGCACTCGGCCTTTCCGGCCGGCTGAGCCGCGGTGAAGCGCGCCGCGAGATGCGCGTCGGTGGCCGGATTCCATTCGTCACGGTCCACGCCGTTGAGGATGCCGCGCAAGGCGCCGGCCCGGCGCCGGACGACGTCGTCCAGGCCGTAGCCGTAGGCCGGCGTCAGGATCTCCCGTGCGTAGGTCGGGCTGACGGTGATGACCTGACCCGCGTGCAGGATGCCGGCCTTGAGGAAGTTGACGCCGCCCAGGCACTCGAGTTCCTGCGGATGCCAGAGATGCTCCGGCAGTCCGACATAGGCCATGAGACGTCGCGGCTGGAGCCCTTGGTGCTGCAGGTTGTGGATGGTGAGCACGGAACGGGCGCCGCCGAGCGGGCTCGTCTTGAGCGTGGTGTTCAGGAGCGCCGGCACGAGGCCGGCGGTCCAGTCATGACAGTGGATGACGTCGGGGATCCAGCTGGTGGTGAGGCAGGCGTCGAGCGCCGCGCGCGCGTAGAAGGCGGCGCGTTCGCCGGCATCTTCCCGGGCCGGATAGACTTCGCGGGCGCCGTAGAAATCCTCGTGCTCGATGAACCAGGCTTCGAACTTAGGCGAAACCGTGAGGCTGCGGACGCGGCAGGCGGCCTTGCGCGGGTCGCCGCCCACGCCGACCTTGAGCGATTCGATGAGGACGCCCATCCGCTCGCGGTCGGGCACCGAGCCGTAGAGGGGCGTGACGGCCCGGACTTCGTGACCGAGCGCGCCGAGGGCTTTGCCGAGCGCGGCGGCGGCGTCGCCAAGTCCGCCCGCCTTGGACCAAGGCGCGAGTTCAGGGGTCACGAAAAGGATCTTCATGCGGAAGGAGGAAGGGGCTGGGCGCGGCCGATGCGGTTCAGCAGCTGGACGAACGCGATGAGGAGGCCGAGGGCGGCGACCATGGCGAGATTGCCCGCGAGGTCGTGCACGGTGCCCAGCGCCGAGAAGCCCGGCTGGCCATGTTCGATGCCGGCGAAGTCGCGTTCCAGTGATTTCGAGCCATGCTCGAGCGCGTGGAAGGTCAGGAAGGTGTTGCGGCCGATGTTGAGCAGGATGGCCGTGAAGCCGGCGAGGGCGATCAGGGCGATGCGACGGAGGAGGACGCCAGGGAAGCCGCCTTCCAGGAAGAGGGCGCCGAGGAAGGCCCCGGCGAACACGCAGGCCGACAAAGAACGGATGCCCGAGCAGGCTTCAGCCACGCCGACCGCATCGCCGTTGGCGAAGACGATCGTGTTGCCGTTGACCCGGATGACGTGGTCGCCGGCCCGCAGGAGCCCGGAGACGATTTCAGTGACGTTGGTCAGCAGGACGCCCTTGATCTGGTTGTCGACCAGATAGAGGAAAGGCCCGGAGATGAGCCAGACGCCGGCGGGAAAGAGCATCAGGCCGACGGCCTGCCAGCGGGCTTCGCTCGTCGCAGGGCTGCCGGCGGGACCGCGGACCGAAAGAAAGGCGAAGGCGAGGGCGGCGCCGGTCAGGCCGAAGGCGATGGCCAGGGTCGGACCGCTCCCCGTCCCGAAGATCGCCCGGGCCGCGGCCCCTAGTCCGAAGAGGCCCAGCGAGGCGAAGGCGACGGTTTGGGCGGCGCGCAGGGCCAGGGTCCCGGTCGGCGCGGCGACCGCGGTGCTTCGGCCGGTGAGCAAGGCATGCAGGCCGTCCCAGCGGTCCCACAGCACGTAAGCGGCGCAGCAAGGCACGAGGTAGCCGAAACCGTAGTCGTCCTTGGTGCTCCAGATGGTCCACTGGTCCCACGTGGCCAGGAGGGCCATGCCGACCAGCAGCCAGCCCAGGCCGCGCGTCACGCCGTCGAGTCCTTCGGACCGGGCCGTTGGTTCGCCCGCGGACATCAGAACCTCGGCACCGCGGCCAGCAGCGTCTTGGTGTAGGCTTCCCGGGGGTTGCCGAGGATTTCCGCCGGCGGCCCCTGTTCCACGATGCGCCCCTTCGACATCACGAGGATGTGGTCGCTGACATGTTCGACGACGGCGAGGTCGTGGGCGATGAAGAGGTAGGTGAGTCCGAGTTGTTCCTGGAGATCCTGGAGCAGGTTGACGACCTCGGCCTGCACGGAGACGTCGAGGGCGGAGACGGGTTCGTCGCAGATGATCAGCTCGGGCTGCACCGCCAAGGCCCGCGCGATGCCGATGCGCTGGCGCTGCCCGCCGGAGAATTCGTGAGGGTGGCGGCGGAGATGTTCCGCGGGCAGCTGCACGCTGCGCAGCAGTTCGGCGCAACGGGCTTCGCGGTCGGCGCGGGTCATGCCGGGGAAGTGGATCTCGAGCGGCTCCGATAGGATGCTCAGGATGTCCGCCCGGGGATTCAGCGAGTTATAAGGATCCTGGAAGATCATCTGGATCTTCTTGCGCCAAGGGAGGAAAGCCGCGTTCGAGAGGGCGCCGATGTCCTGGCCTTGGTACAGGATCTTTCCGGAGGTGAGCGGGGCGAGCTTGATGACGGCCCGTCCGGTGGTGGTCTTGCCGGATCCCGATTCGCCGACGAGGCCGACCGTCTTGCCCCGGGGGACGACGAAGGAGATGTCGTCGACCGCCTTCTTGGGGGCCGCTTTCTGGAAGAACCATGCGGCCCGTCCGGGATAATGCACCGAGAGGCCGCGGACTTCGAGGAGGGGTTCGGGGGAGCTCATGCGGAGACCTTCAGTTCGGCGGAAAGCGTGGTCAGGCGGCGGCGTCGCTGGCCGAGCCGCGGGATGCAGGCGATCAGAGCCTTGGTGTAGGGGTGCGCCTGGGCGCGCATGATGTCGGCGACGGCGCCTTGTTCGACGATCTCGCCTTTCCACATGACCTGGACCTTGTCGGCGAAATTCGCGACGATCCCGAAGTTGTGGGTGATGAGGATGATGCTCATGCCGCGCTCGCGACGCAGGCGCCCCAGCAGGTCCATGATCTCCTTCTGGATGGTGACGTCCAGGGCGGTGGTCGGCTCGTCCGCCACGAGGATCTTCGGGTCGCAGGCGAGCGCCATGGCGATCATGGCGCGTTGCTGCATGCCGCCCGAAAGTTCGTGGGGGTATTGCCCGGCGACCCTTTCGGGCTCGTTGATGCGGACTTCGCGGAGGGCGCGGACGACTTCGGCGCCGACGTCCCGGATCTCGGGTCGGTGCAAGGAGATGGCTTCGCCGATCTGGAAGCCGATCGTGTAGACCGGATTGAGGGAGCTGCCCGGCTCCTGGAAGACGTACGCGATGGACCCGCCGCGGACCTTGGCCATGGCGTCTTCGGGGAGCCCGAGCAATTCCTGTCCGGCGAGCCGCACGGAGCCGCGGACGACGCATCCCGGGGCGGGCGGCAGCAGGCGCGTGAGGGCCAGGGCGGTGACGGACTTGCCCGACCCTGATTCGCCGACGACGGCCAGGACTTCGCCCGGAGCAAGGTCGTAGCTCACCCCGCGCGCGGCGATGGTCTCCCGGTCACCCGTGCGGAAGGTGACGCTGAGGTCCCGGACTTGCAGGAGCGGCTCGGCGGACATGTGGTCAAGATAGGGCGGCGGGCGGGAGAGGGGAAGGAAGAACGATGTCACTCGGCTCGCCAACGGTCCTCGACCAAAGTCCGGGCCGGGCCGCGAACCTTGCCGGCGCGGAAATCCCGCAGGTCGTTTTCGCGCTGTCCGGGGTCGAGCCAGAAAAGCCCGAAGGTGGCCGGGTCGTCCGCGCCCCGCACGTCGAAACCCTCCGGGAATCTGACCCAGCCCCAGTGCGCGAGGCGGTAGCCGGGCACCCGGAAGCCGGGGATGAAGTCGGCGTTGTCGTGGATCCGTCGCTGCATCGCGTGGGAGAGGCGGATCATCTCGTTCTCTGCCGTGGCCTCGCGGAAGCGGTCGATCATCGCGGAAAGCTCGGGATCGTCGATGCCGGTGATGTTGTTGGTCTGCCGTTTCGGCACCTTACGTCCGTCGGGCAGCGTCTCGACGGCATTGATGCCATGGTGCGATTCCCAGAGTTCCGGCAGGCGGCTCGAGACCGACCAAGCCCAGAAGACGATGTCATGGTTCTTCTCCATGACCTTGCGGTACATCGTGGTGTGTTCCAGCGTCTCGGGGCGGAGTTCCACGCCGCAACGGCGGGCCGACTCGACGAGGGTCGCGAGGTATTTGCGACGGTCGGAGGTGTCGAAGGTCAGGCGGAAGGAAAGACGCTCCCCCGTGGCGTTCGTGAGGATGCCGTCCGGTCCGGTCCGGGTGAAGCCGGCCTCGGCGAAGGCGGCGCGGGCGAGTCCGGGCGAATAGCGTCGGGCCCGGATCGCGGGGTCCGTGAACTTGCCGAGGCCTTCGCCGAACTGGTTGAGGCGTTCGTAGTCGCCGCGGTAGAAGCCGTCGATGACACGTTGGAAATCGACGGCATGCTGGAGTCCGACCCGGACGCGGACGTCGGCGAGGAGCGGCCGCTGGGTGTTGAGGTAGAGTCCGTAGGGCGGCCGGGGGATGTCGTTGAAGAACTGGACCTTGGTGAGGTAGCCCGATTGGTAGGCGCGCTTTTCGTTGGTCCCGTACCAGTAGCGCGGCATCCCGATGAGCATGTAGTCGAGTTCGCCGGCCAGCAGCGACTGGTAGGCGCTGTCGGGGTCGCGGATGACGAGGTATTCGACGGCTTCGGGGTTGTAGCGGTGACGGTAGAACCTGCGTCGGTCGCCCCACCATTCGGGGACGCGCCGCAGCGTGACGGATTTCTCCCGCTGGAAGCCGGCGGGAGCCACGAAGTAAGGTCCGGTCGTCGGCTGGAAACGGTCGTTGTAGAGTTTTTCGTAGTTCGGTCCGAAGTCCTTGAAGAAGTTACGCGGCGACGGGCGGAGTCCGCCCAGCTGTTCCAATTGGTAAGGCCGTTTGCGCGGGGCTTTCACGGCGAGGGTGTGGTCGTCGAACTTGGTGATCCCTCCCCATTCGCGGGTGTAGTAATCGGCGTACCAGTCCGCGTTCGCCCAGGGCGAACGGTGGAAATAGAACGTGTGGAAGAAATCGTCGACGGTGATGGGCTGTCCGTCGGTGAACCTGGCCCCGGGATCGAGGCGGAAATACGCGGTGAGGCCGTCGGCGGAGAGCGCCCAGTGCGTGGCGAGCGCGGGGATCGGTTCGTCGGTGTCCGGGTGCGCGGCCAGCAGGCCGAAATCGTTGTTGTCGTAGAGTTCCCCCCGGAAGCCGTGGTTGGAATTTGGGCCGACCCGGCGCAACGTCGGCGGCGTCGCCGGGACGGACTGGCGCAGGGTTCCGCCGCGGACGGCGCGAGCGTCGGCGAATTCCCGCTGCTCGCGGCCGTCGTGCCAGACGAGGTCCTTGGGCAGGTCTTCCGGCTTCGCGAAGACGAAGAACTCCGGGTGCGCCGCATAATAGGCCGCCGCTTTCGGGTCTTCGTAGGTCTGGCCGACGGCGACAGTCAGCGAGAGCAGGAGCGCGAACAGGTTCCTCATCGTTGGGTACGGCGGAGGTCGAAGGCGTCCTGGAGCGCCTCGCCGATGGAGTTGATCATGATCATCGTGCCGACGAGGCAGGCGAGCGTCGGGCCGAGGATCCACCAGGCCTGCCAGTTCTCCTTGGCTTGGTGGAGCAGGTCGCCCCAGGAAGGTTCGGTCGGCGGGAGGCCGAAGCCGAGATAATCCAAAGCGGAGAGCGAGAAGACCAGGCCGTGCAGGGTGAAGGGCAGGGTGGTCAGGATCACGGTGGCGCAGTTCGGCAGGATGTGCCGCCAGATGATGCGGGCATGACCCGCGCCGAGCGAACGGGCGGCGGTGACGAAGTCGCGGGCGGAAACCTGGTAGGCGGCGGCCCGGAGCTGTTGCGCGAGGCCGATCCAGGAGAAGGCCACGAGGATCAGGATGAGGATCGCGAGCGAGGGTTCGAGGAGGCTGGCGAGGAAGATGATCGCGTAAAGGAAGGGGATGTTGGACCAGACTTCCATCAGCCGCTGGCAGGCAAGGTCGAACCAGCCGCCGAAGTAACCCATGGCCGCCCCCAGGGCGAGCCCGACGCCGTAGACGCAGGGCAGGAAGATCAACGCCGCGAGCAACAGCAGCCGGAACCCGCCGAACAGCCGGGCGAGGACGTCGTGTCCCGATTCATCGGTGCCGAGCCAATGTCCGTCGAGTCCCGGCGGGCA
>Ga0222712_10006538_pt1 | contig 11501 bp, 24 predicted proteins | sample C33_657DmetaG_FD_165043 | JGI IMG/M metagenome (GOLD analysis project Ga0222712, IMG submission 165043) | Estuarine water microbial communities from San Francisco Bay, California, United States - C33_657D | ecosystem: Environmental > Aquatic > Marine > Unclassified | place: USA: California... | reverse complement strand
TACTAATGGGGATTGCATATGTGCCTGCAATGATTGAAGGTAGGAATGCTTCAACAACTGAGGCATCGTAGTAGTAAAGGTCGCTGGCATCGTACCCAGACTTACGGGCTTTTTCCTTCTCACAATACTTAAGAGCCGCGTTACGTAACGATTTAGCAATTAACTTATCCTTATCCTTAGTATCTAACTCTGACCATTCTTTGTACTTGCGAGGGTGTGAGACAAACCAGACCCATAACTCTTGTGCGATATCGTCTCGCTCTAACATGGAGTACTTACGATGGTACTCACTTGCTAAAGACTGAACCATATCGTTGTAATCTTGGATGTAATTCACGGGAGGTTAATCTCCCCATTGATAATAGGAACTGCATATGGTGTTACCTTGTTGCTTGATTGCACAAGGATTCCAATGCCGTGCTGCCAATTGGCTGTGCCTGCAGACAAGTAATCAGCCTGTTTCATATCCATCATATGTCCGACTTCAAGACCAAAGAGAGTTGATGTCTTGCCGTACATACCAACTGTGTCATGTTGTAGACCCACGCGATGCGTGTGTCCGCAGACTACTGACTTACCTAATCGCTTTGCTAATGCAAGTGCTGTAGCCCCTGGAGTCTGAGACAACTTGCCTTCGTCTCCGTGTGCCATTACCCAGCCAGGTAGTAACTCATTCATCTTATGAAGATAAGTTACACCTAAAGTATTATACCCCAGCAATTCCTCAATCTCTAGTGAACGTAGAGAGTTGAAGGCTGGGGCATTCTTACGGATGTAAGTATCAATGCGGTCTGTATGATTACTGCGTTGAATATAAAATGGTTTGTTCTTACCTAGTGCTTTCTTAAAATTACTAATGATTTCTCTGGTCTCATCGATGCCTGCTTGTAGAGTACCTGCGTACTCACCTGCCATGCCTCGATTCCAACGACTAGGTTCTGGTGCATCTAGTTCATCTCCTACACACCAGAGTTCATCTGGCTTGTAGTATTTTATAAACTCAGTTACTGCGGATACGACTGTATTGGCCTGATATGGTATCTGCAGGTCGCTCAGAACGACTACTCTTTTTTGCGTCATAATCGGGTAAACCTTCCCACTGTCCACGCTGGACTAGTAGTCCAATTATTGCATAGTTGGCTAGGTCTAAGAACGTATCTTCAATTGATTCGTAATTGGGCGTGTCGCCTGTATCTACTAGGTTGTTGAGTCGTGCCAACTTGTCATACATACGAACTCGTAGTCCATTCATAGGACCACCTGGAGCGCCAGCGATATTCATTGGTCCATAATCCTGATGCTTCTTAACCATGATTGCTGCCAACTGGTCAAGGATTGCCTGCATATCTCTACTGCTCTTCATTTAGTAACTCCTCTAGTCCTGCGTCCATGTCTTTACGTGCTGCTTCTACCATCATTTCGGTATAGACCTCATCGGTCTTGCCGTACTTAGATGATAACATAAGACCAGCCAATCCTGTAATCAGATACTTGGCTTCTTCTGGGTCGCTATCTATGGTTGAGTAGACATCATACAAAGCCTGTAGGATATTAATGGACTTAGTTTCTGATAGATTAATCACCATCTTAAAATCTAGGTGGGAAGTATGCTCCCAAAAACTGTCATCCAGCGGCAACGCATTCTCTGATTCGTTCGTCAAGCCAGTCACTACCTTTCTTAATCATCATTGAGTTAACATCTTCTCCGTCAGGCATGCTAATGATATTAACATTACCTAACTCTCGCGCTATCTTCTTACCAAACTCTAGACCTGGGGCGTCGCCGTCGGCTAGGACAACGACTGTATCGAAATCATCTAGAATCTTAGAGTAGTGCTTCTTCCAGTTATTTGCACCTGGAATACCTACAGTTGGGTGTTTTGTCTTGACGCTCATCATAATACAATCGAACTCACCTTCGGTGACACAGATGTAATCATCTGCTGCAAAGACTGCTTGTGTGTTGAACATGGTAGTTTCAGCACCAACTAATCCCATATACTTAGCATCATGTGTACCTGTTAGGTCACGGAATCTAATATCAACTACGCCTGATGGCGTAATGTATGGGATAGCAAGCCTGCCTTTATATGGCTCATGTCCTGGCAGTGGGTCTACGACCACTCCCAAGTGAAAGACCTTTGCCTCTTCTACCGAGAGATGACGGTTTGACAGATAGTCTGTCGCTACGTCGATTGTTCCCGCGTACCTCTGAGTTGCTTGTAGTAGAAAACTTCTCTGCGAATTGTTTAGCCTCACTAAAGTTCATCCCTTCTCTCTCCATAATCAATGAATAAGTATCGCCTTTGACCCCACAACCGTGGCAGACAAAGGCGTTCTTATCATAATTTACTGCTGCACTTGCATGACTGTCAAGATGAAAGCAACACTTCATCTTACGCCAGCCACTACCACGTGCTGGTACTTCTGCACCTATGTAGTGCAGGTAATCTTCAATGCTTGGTTTCTCCATTGAGTGCTCTCTTCAATAAGTCTAGCCAAACATGTCCAGGCATGGTGCAGTACCAATCTGCAGGGCTTCCCCGTCCCCTCTTCTTGTGCCACACCACGCCTGTCCATGCCCCGTCATTGCCCATCTCTGTGAGCAATTCTTCTGTCCATCCGCCAAGGTTCATCTTGGCATGGTTCTTTACTTCAATCGTAACTCCAGGTATACCTGAAACATCACCCTTATCTAGAGTAGCACCAGCCAAACGCCTATCAGCATACTGAAAGCCGTTCTCTTTGAGGTACTTAACTACATCGCGTTCGGCTCCCGAGCCTTTGGCTTTGGCTGCGTTACTCATATAAGTACTTGTTCCTGTCTGTAGTCACGGACAATATCTTCTAGATGCATAGATGCTGGGTCAAATGATAGCGATATGTATGTGTTACCAGTTGAGTCAGCCTTACCATAGCGATTCTTAACAGGGGCTACGCACATATACATGTCCTGCCCTGCCATCATCTGACCTACAGTTAACACCATAGCAGGAATCTGTGCGACCTTGCCCTGCAACGCTGAGCGTGGCTGACACGGATAACCTGGTGCACCTTCCTGAGTATGGTGTAACACTAGAACTGCTGCGTTAGTATCACGAGCAAGATACTTTAACTCTTTCATAACCTGACGCATGCCAGCAAACTCTTCATGTCCATCGATTGCAATGTCCATAAGGTTATCTACAACTATAAGAGTAGGAGACCTACCCCAGATAGTTTCAAATGCAGATACTTCATCATCTAAATCACGTAAGGTTGGACTTGGTTCGAATGACCAATACATATTTCCAAACTCACGCAGGATTGACTCGGCTGTATCTGGTTGTGTCTTAAGCATATGTTCTGCTTGTTGTTGAGGGATACGCGCACGAAGTGCAAGTAATCGCATAGCCATAGTATGTGCATTAGTATCAGCAGAGAAATATAATGTTGGTTGGTTTAATCTTGCTGCGATATGTAATGCAATACTAGACTTGCCAGCACCAGGAGTGCCAGCAATTACTGTTATCTCTGAGCGCCGTAGAATAATTCCTTCTCTAGCAAAGGCTTGGAAAGGTGGCGGTAATGGTTCTCCGCCAACCTCTGCCTTGCCTACGCTACGGCGTAGTGTTTTCATATTCCTACTTTGTCTGGTCGGCTACGAATGTAGCGAACTCTGGTGTGTTCGCCTTGACATACTGAGTTGCACACTTGCTTGGGTCGCCCTGCTTTGCTGGGCAGAAGTGTCCCTTATATGGACCGAACTTACCCTGCAATCCATGGATACGAGTCATAGTTCCGTGAGGACATGTGCGCTGACCACCAATTGCTGGTCCACCGATTGGTGGATTAACTGGCTGTGGTGAGTTCCATGATTCAGACACAACTGTTGCTCCCATTGAGTTGGCTAGGTATCCTACTGCTGGGTTGACTGGTGTTGCTGCAACTGGTGCAGGTACGCTATAAGTAGTGCTATGCACTGCTTTTTCGACTTCATCGATAGCCTCGATGATTGGATAGATTGCAGCAGTAAGAGATGTGAATTCATCTGCGTTGTTTGCACGAAGTGTTAACTGTGTGCCTGCTTTTGTCTTGAGGTTGATACTGATAGGTGCTTCTGAGTGGGACATTATTCTCCTTGGAACGGGGTTGATATTTTCTTTTTGTCACGGTGGGTTCTTACTTTCATGGCTAGTTGGATGCCCTTCCAACCATGAACTAAGTCTACAAAGTGAAGAGTACATTCTCCACTGCCTGCTGGCAAGTGAACAATGATTCCCTTCTCTGTGTTGATGTCTCCCCAACTACCGCGGGTTGCCGTAGCAGGGTCATACGGCAAGCCGTGGGCGTATACTGCTAACTGCATAGCAATCTTATTAGGATAACTAATGCTGCCAGTCTTAAGGTCAGAGATGAATCTCTCACCTTTGTATTCAACCACACGGTCAGGCGTACCTGCAATCTTAAACTTATCTAAGACGCAGAACTGTTCGATGTTTATGTTAGTGAAGTTCTTAGTTGCATCGGCATACGCCTGTATGTCTGCACGGTAATCATCTGGGATTACACCAAGGTCTTCACCTCTATCTAACTTCTCAGTTAGTGTATGGATTGCAGTACCAATGTTAGCCTGACGACTAGCACCTGCTGCCTCTAATGCATCTTCAATTAACTTGTCCATCTCCAACTTATTGTCTCGATGGGCTGATGCAGCAAGCAGTAAGTCAGGACGCAGAGTAAGACCTGCTGCTGCCATGCGTAACTTCCATGCAACTAATGCAGTGCCATCATCTAATGAACCTGCAACTGTTGTTGTTCTAGTATAGGCAACTGGCTTACCACCTTTAGGTGGGACTACCATTGGTCTGCCGTATCTATCTCTAGGGATTTCTACTTCTGCCATTATTCTCCTTTGTTAAACTAGGGCAGGTGGGACAAGGAGAGAGATAAAACCCACCCACCCTAGTGTTGTTATTGTAGCCTAGTGAACGGCTAGACTACAACTGATGTCCACAATGTGGACAAGACTTGTCTTTCTTTTTATACACCTGATTGATAATACTATCACTATACTGCAGGCTATAATAAATGGCGCATCTGTCTCGGACATTTGCACTACGAATTATAGCACCTGATTTGTGTAGTACTGACAACACGCCACTTGCAGTGCCGTGGTGTATTGTTAATGCTATTGCTAGTTGTTTCCATGTTAAGCCAGCAGGATTATCTTTTAGTAATGCTAACGCTTTTTGCTGGTTGTTTAATTCCTTGCCAGTGCGCAGATTAATTAAGGCTCTCTCCTTACTTGTCTCTGTGCCTGACCAACCAGCAGTGCCAGCATACGGTACGTATGGTTGACTAGTCATCATCTCCCTCACATTTGTGTGCTTCAATAGCCGAGGGCATGTCTACTAATTGTGCGTCACATAAGGAACAGTATGGAACCCAGTTGACGTATGTCATTAGTAGTTCTCGTCTACTTCATCTACTGATACTTCTTCGTCGCTTGACTCGAAGCCATACTCATTGACTGATGCATTCTCTTCAATGATAGAGCGTGCCTCATCCTCATCGTCAGCCTCTACCTCAAAGGTAAAGGAGATTGTTGCTGAGCCACGGTATGTTGTGGTAAGGACATCAATGCCGAGGTCTTTGAGTAGCGTGTTAACGTGGTCTTTGTGGATAGTAGCGTCACCACCATCGTAACCCGATTCCCATGTGAGTTCACTGAAGAAGTCACGGACAAGACGCTTGAACTTAGTACGCTGCTCACTGAGTCTGACTGTATCTTCTGCAACTGATACCCCATTCTTGATAATCGTTTTGATTTCAGACTCAGTATAGTTGATAATCTGACCTTCATCATTTGTAATTTGGATTGTGTTCATGTTTCTCCTTTGTTATGCAAGCACTAGTTCTAGTGCTTTGCTCTTTAGTTTGTCACTGCGTCCACTGAGGGTGGCAACGGCGAGCCGTTCGGCGCCACCCGAAGCATGATGGTCTGCATACTCTACGACTGCTTGCCAGATACCGAAGTCAGTACCTCGGATGTTGGCTTGAGTATCAGAGTTCTGATAGATATCTAGTGCCTTATCACGGGCTGCATATGCAAGTGTCTGCTGACGACGCTCACCCTGTGTGAGCATATCGTATGGCTTACCTTCTACTGTAGATGGGAGTGGCCATACTCTACGGAATACATCACGCACACGCTGAGGACTAGCCTCACGATTAAGCAGGTGGTCTGCTGTTAGTTCATACTCCTGAATAGAAGCATAAGTTAACTGCGTAATGTTACGGATGTCTTGCACTGACAACTTAGCATTAGTCGTGTGCTTCATTGTATAAGTGTAGTCGTTAGTCTTTGCACGTGTAATTAGTTTGTTAATCTGATTAGAGCAGAAGACACGTTCAATGATAGGACGAATACGAACTGCACCTGAACCATCATGTGATGACTGCACTAGTAGGTATGCTACGTGCGGGTCATTGGCTACCTGTACACCACTAGGTAATGCCATAATCATCCAGACATTAGAGCCGTCATTGTATGAACCTGCTGCTGTGTATCGTGCCTCGCCTGAATCTACAAGACCATCGAGTGCGCTGAATACTTCCATGTTCTGCACAATCTTATACTTCTCACCAACCACACCAATAACTTGCTCGGTATCCTTACGTAAGATACCTTGCTTGCGTGGTACTTCGAAGTAATCTGTTACATTCTCATATGGATTTACACTGCGATTGCGATAGGCTTGGATAGGTACAGTCTCAACTTCCCAGTTAAGACCAGCCTGTGTTGCAGCCTCTGATGCTGAGCCTGCTTCTACAGCCACGCCTCCGCGTGTCCATGCTGATGTATTTATTCTAGTCATTACTGTGGTCCCTTCACTTGTTCTAATGGTAGTGACCATATGTCACCCCATCCATCTCTCTTTACTTTAAGGGTTACTTTGTTTTCATATACCTCTACAAGAAAGTATTCATTCTCTTCCTTGTCATGATACATATAGTATTCTAGTGACATGCTCTCCCCTTTACCATGATGCTTGGTACTCGAACTCTTGGTCATCAGTTGATGTTTCTATGATTTCATTTAGTTTTGTAATTGTACCCTTGATGTCATCCCAGTACCAATCGTTAATGTCTGTGGTTCCAAAGAAGAATCCTCCTACTGGTGGTAGTAATTCCATTGCTGCTTCCTCTGTACCTAGGTCTACTACCTTGACACATGTATCACGTAGGTCAATGAGTCCGCTTATTGAAATACTAATTGGACTGCAATCATCTACTGTTCCCCAGTTGGTGACTATCCAGTTGTGAATAGCATTAGCCTTGCGCCAGTATGCTACTTCTTCTACTTCTTTACGGTATAGATACATATCTAATCCCATGATTACTCTTCCTCATCTCCGAAGATTGTTTCTACTACCTTAGTGTGTAGTTCTTCACACATGTTCTGGAAGGCAGCCTTAGGCCAGCCAGCCTGGAACACACGGGTTAGCAGGGTGGCTAGGCTATACTCTTTAACTCCATCTAGAATCTCAAGCGCTGTATCCTTATCATCTAGTTCATAGTATGTAAGAGCAAGCAATGTATCTACTGGTGCTGAGTATTCTTCTGGCGTTACTGATGCTAGGTTATTAAGAGCGCAGAACATTGTCTTAACATTATCTGCATTCATAATACCCATTACATAGTCACGTACCTGGATATCACGAAGTGCATTGACTGCTGCAGCACAAAACTCTAGATACTCTGGCTCATTTGTTCTGCCCTTTGCGCTATCAAAAGATGTAAGGAATACTTCCATGTACTTGGCTGCATGCTGATGTTCTTTACTGCCTTGTGAAAAGGAACCATCTTCTGCTTGCTTGTTTCCTTTTGCGATTCGTTTGATTTGTTCTACTGTTACTGCTGTCATTTGTTTTCTCCTTGTTTCTTTAGTGTTATTTAATCGATGTATACTTGGTTCTACTATTGCTGCGTTCATTTGTTTTCTTCTTGTTTGTCTAGTGTTACGTGATTGATATGCACTTGCATGCCTGTGATGCGACATGCATCATAGACAATCTCTCTTGCTGTATCGTCATCCTTAGCATTAACTGTGATGTTACATACAACCATATAGTTTGATTTCATTAGTACCACCCATGCTTTCTCCAATGTGACCAAGCGATTGAGGGTTTGATATATCGATGAGATATGTAAGCCAGCCCCTTCTCAATCTGGAGAGGGGCGGGCGTGCCAGGCTTAGTCTTTAGTACTTGTGCTACTCCATATGCTGTGGAGTTAGGGTTGTCTGCATTGTGGTCCCATGCTGATTCCTTACCCCATAGTTTGAGCAGTGCTCTCCATTCTGCTCTACCCCATGTCGGGTATTCAATAGCCATGTATCCACGTGCATAAGTCTTAGACATATAAGGTGTCCAGTAGTTAGGACTTGGCTGCTCACATGTTGGGTCTACTACATCATGCAGTTGCTTGACTGTGGACTTTAGGGGAATGCCAATCAGACTAGCCATTGCTAGTATGAATGTAGATATGATTGCCGTATATCTTTTATGTTGCACGGACTTGCCTCTTTCTGTCTGTTGATTCAACGCAGCCAGTATAGTCTGAGTGATAGTGTGCTAAGCGCAGTCGTTCTTGTATTGCAGTAGATGACTGGTCAGGATAGATAACCTGACCGCAATTCTCACACTTAGTCGTCGAAGCGCTGGTCATGTAATGTATCAGGGTCATAAGGCGCACACTCACATGCGTATATAAAGTTACCGCATGATTCGCATTCGTCCTTAGTTGCTATGTCATCTCCTTCTAGATACTGCGGCTCACTCACTTAACTTCCTCCAGTTCTTTTGATGAGATTAAAAATACCCATGCTGTTGACATACTACACATACATCTAGCACGGTGTCTAGGTACTTTGTTTGTAACTATTGTTATGCTGGCATCGCATCCTTTGCATACATAATAGTACTCAGTCCAAGGTCTAGTCATGTTCTCTTCCGTTGTGATGTTTGTTAACGTTTAGTATAAGATTGATTGTATTTATATGCACTTGCATTGCTTCATCTTTGGTGCTACTTCTTGTTAAGTAATCACCTAGTTCTTTGATGTCGCTGAATACAATCGTTTCATACTGCTGAGATGCATAGACTTCTGGCAGTCTGACTGTCGACACAATACCTAAGCCTTCTATGTTTGTAACTGCTATCTTTTTGCTTAGCATTTACTATCCTATTCTTCGTCTACATTAATCCATGCATACAACTTGTGTTGCTCGACGATAGCCCACGCAGGGGCAGAAGTCGAGCCTTTATATGTGACACCTTCTGGCATATCAATCATGCAATTGAAGTCGTCGTCCCAATATGCAAGCACTGCATCTATACATGCCTGTGCCATGAATGTAGGAATAGGTGGATAGAAATTACTAACCAAATGGATTTCAATCTGTGTCTTTAATGGTGCATCTAGTTCTGTCAATGCACTTGCTGTTCCATATCCCATTAGAATGGTACCTCCGCATGTCTGTTAGCACAAGCCTTACGCCATGCTCGTAGTCTGGACTTTAAGAATCTGTTTTCTCGTAGCAACTGATAGTTTGCAATGAGTAATAGAATCATGAGTATGCTTACTACTGAACCAGCAATAAACATAGCCATGAAATCTGATGCTGATAGATACATAACTGTCTCCTTGTGAACTCGCTAATGTCTGTACTTGTACCAATGTCCCCGAAGGGGAAGAGGTAGGTAGCCTAAGCCACCTACCTCCCTGCCCTTAACCGATAATCTCGATGTCGTGTACTTCCAACTGATAGCGGAACTCATCTGCTCCACCTGTCTTGGACTTTGCAACCCATTGGGTTAGTCGTCCTGTTAGCGTGACTGTTCGGGTCTCCGCTTGTCCTTGGCGTTCGCGGTCAAGTTCGACCAACTTCTTCACAATTGCTGGGTCAGTAGCCTTGAATCCTACTCCGACTACATACTTTGGTGCGCCTACTGCATCACCGTTGCTCATGCGTGGTACGTCACGCTGGCTTAACCAACCAATGATTTGTGTTCCGTAATCGTTGGTCTTGATGCTCTTCTCAGTAAAGGCCTTAATCGAGCCACTAACTGTAAGTGTGTTCTGTAACATTGCTTTCTCCTTTATAGTAGTTAGTTGGTCAGGGTTGCCCCTGTCACGAAGTGCAGGGGAACCCTGATTGTTGCCTATATTAAGTTGTTTTCCAATGGCTTGTCGCATGATTGACAGTCATTGAATATCTTGGGCGTGAGTATGTGACACCATTGGCATTCTTTCTCACGTTGGCGTTGAGTGAAGTCCTCTAACTCCCACAGTTCTTCATAGACACCGCCGTCTATGAGTTGGGCGATAGGGGGTAGGAACTCGGAACGTTCCTCTATCTCATCATTATCTAGGAACTCCACACGCAACTCCTCTAGATGGAAGGGATTATCGTCAGACCAGCGTTCAATCATGCGGGTCTTGAAACTACGTTGGTGGGTGCTGATGGTTCTCGACGACACCCAGTCGCTTGCGCTGGGCTCGTCGTCGTGGCTAGTGCTTAGGCCAGGACCTTCTCCTAACCTATCGTCTTCGTGCAGGTTCCAAGCGTTGTTATCGTCCTTGGCTTCCTGTTGTTCCTCGCAGGTGAAGCACTTACCCTCGGGGTGACCTGCTTCAACTGACATAGCGATTACTTGGCATTCGTAGCATGTGTTTGTGATTGAGATGCCGTTAGCAATTGACTCTGACATTTACTTACTCTCCTTTGTATCTACACCTTGCAGGGTTGCAAGGACTTCATTGATGTACTCGATGTCAACATCGAGTGGGAACTCTCCTTCTACTATCTCCTTCATTTGGTACTCTCCTTTACCTTACAACTTGGGTCACACTCTGTAACCCAACCACATTCAGGGCAGTCGTATGAATTGGGGCAGTCGCAGAACCCTCCTGCGTCGCACCCTTCACACCTTCCTGCGTCACACTTTGGGCAGATGACGACAACTCCCCAACTGCAATATGAACAGTCACTCATTTCCAGCCTCCTTCATTTGGTCGTATTGGGCTATCACATTTGCACATGGATAGCAGTAGGTCTCAGTTGGGACACCGAGACAGAAGGCATCAGTACCTGAGTAAACCAACTCAGTAGATGGACATGACTTGCATTGCTTGGACATAGTTACCTTTCCGTAGTTAGGATTTCTAACTAACAATATATAGACCAGCATCGTCTGTGTAGACTGTCAAGCCCTGCTCTTTTAAGGGGCTTTACAGGCAAGCAGACTATGCTAGGTAGTCAAGGCAATCGCAGTATAAGTAGATTAAACTGGGCGCAGATAGAGAGGTTTGCTCTGTGCCTAGGAGAGAACAGTCTGTCAGCGAACTCAGACTACAGTACAGTGCTCTGTCTTTGTATGTAACGGATAGGCTATGACCCTACAGTTATTAAATCTGCTTGTAATACAATATAGTATCTCTGCTAAAATATTTCT
>Ga0222712_10006536_pt1 | contig 11501 bp, 7 predicted proteins | sample C33_657DmetaG_FD_165043 | JGI IMG/M metagenome (GOLD analysis project Ga0222712, IMG submission 165043) | Estuarine water microbial communities from San Francisco Bay, California, United States - C33_657D | ecosystem: Environmental > Aquatic > Marine > Unclassified | place: USA: California... | reverse complement strand
ATGTTTTGGTGAAATTCCGGTCCCCCCCCCCCCCCCATCATTCACTGGTTCTGACTCGTCGGTCGACCACTCGATCTCTCGGTCGGTCGACCACTCGACCCGATCGATGGGAACGAAATGACGCGACGTGACGTGAAACGAAACGAAATGAACCGACCACCACTGGCGCGCGCGCGACGCTCGACGTCGACGTCGCTCGTCGTCACGCGTCGCGGCGAGTCGTCTCCGCTCGAGTCACCCGAAACGTCCACTCAGAACGTTCGAACGCACGTCGCGTGGTATCGACACGACACCAAACCACGAACGTCCATCGTCGTCCTCGTTCGCCCTCGTGGCGTCGAACGTCCATCGTCGATCGCACTCGCGCCGCGTCGTTACACCGTTTGGCGATCGTTTCCACGTTTTTCAACCCACTTCGCGGCGTCGATCGCCAAGACGTCGCGCGCGCGCGCGCGCGTCGTCCGCGTCGTCCACACCGACGCCCATCCTGGTCGGTCGACCACGCCCCTCCTGGTCGGTCGGTCACGCCCATCCTGGTCGGTCGACCACGCCCCCCCCCGTGGCCGTGGCCGTCGCCAACGCGCGCGCGTGCGACGCGTGTTCGATCGCGGTGTGTTTGCCCATAGAACGCTCCCGACGCGATCGCGCGATCGCCGCCGCCGCCGCGACGACGTCGTCGACGCGCGAGATCGATCGATTGCATCGCACGACGTCGAATCGGCGACGAACATCGTGCGACCGCACTCGTGCGTTCGCGCGCATCGGGCGAAGCGAAGCGATTGGACGGCGTGCGTTCGACGCAAAGAACGGCGTGCAGACGAAATCGTCGTCGCGACGAGTGAGCGAGCGAGCGATCGATCGATCGATCGATCGCACATAAGATCGCATTCGATCGCATTCGATCGTTCGATTGATTAATCGATCGTTCGCGGGACAGAGGGCGAGGAGAATGGCGACGACGAACGGGAAAACGACGACGAGAACGGTGAAGATGAATCAATGCGGTGAAAAAGTACGGGTGAGTCGAGGGAACGCGCGCGCGAGGGGGAACACTTGGAGACGAATGGCGATCGCGGGGGACGCGCGCTCGCGAGCGCCGAACGCGGATGGCGAGTTCAACGGCACGATTGAGATCGATACGGCGAACGATGAGGAGTATACGGTGATTATGATAAGGGATGCGCCGTACAAACCCGGGACGTTACGCGTGATCTCCACCGCGTTGGCGGATTTGGGGTTGAATATCGAGAAAGCGGTTGTGGATGAGAAGAAAGGGGGAGAGAAAGTTACCGATTGCTTTTACGTGACAGACGCCGACGGTGGGAAAGTCGTGGATGCTGCGGATGTGGAGAACATCAAAATTTGTTTGACGATGATTTTGAAGGCGCATTTCTCCCACGGAAGCGTTTTCGCGCGTCCGGATGGTCAAGATGATCGACGTACTGGGGACAACGAGGAGCGACGCCAGCACTCGTTGCTGTACTCGTTGATGGATCGGTACTTGAAGAACGACGTGATGTCCGTGCAGGAGTCGATCGTGAACCACGTGGAATACACGATGGCAAGAAATAGGTATCAGTTCGATGATTTCGAGGCGTACCAAGCCGCGTCTTTTTCCGTGCGCGATCGATTAATCGAGAGCTGGAACGACACACAACAGCACTTTCGGGACAAGAGCCCGAAACGCGTGTATTACCTCTCCATGGAGTTCTTGATGGGACGTTCGTTGTTGAACTCCCTTTATAATTTGGACATCAAGTCGAATTACTCCGAGGCGCTGCAGCAGCTCGGGTACAGACTGGAGATTTTGGTCGAAAAGGAGCGCGACGCGGCGCTGGGGAACGGCGGCTTGGGTCGATTGGCTTCGTGCTTTTTGGATTCTATGGCTACAGAAGACTTGCCCGCCTGGGGGTATGGGATTCGCTACCAGTACGGTATGTTTCGTCAAACTCTTCACAACGGATTTCAACATGAACAGCCCGATTATTGGCTCAACTTTGGTAACCCGTGGGAAATCGAACGACCGTACATCACCTACCCCGTTGGCTTCTACGGCGGCGTGAGCATCAGCGAGTCAAACGGCGTGAAGAAGTTTGATTGGATTCCGGGTGAGAGAATCAGCGCTGTGGCGTATGACAACCCGATTCCGGGCTGGAACACCCCGAACACGATCAACTTGCGATTGTGGAGCGCCAAGCCTTCGACTGAGTTTGACTTGGAGTCGTTCAACACGGGCGACTACGTGCAGGCGATTTTGAGTAAGCAGCGCGCGGAAACGATCTCCTCTGTGCTCTATCCCGACGATCGTACTTACCAAGGAAAAGAGTTGCGTTTGAAGCAGCAATACTTCATGGTTTCGGCCACGCTTCAAGACGTCGTTCGCCGTTACTTGGTCAATCACACAAAGTTTGACGAGTTCCCCAACCAAGTTGCGCTACAGTTGAACGACACGCACCCGACGATTGGTGTCCCAGAGTTGATGCGCTTGCTCATGGACGAGCACGGTCTCGGTTGGACGAAGTCATGGGACATCACGTCCAAGGTTTTCAGCTTCACCAACCACACTGTGCTCCCGGAGGCGCTCGAAAAGTGGCCGGTTTCATTGGTTGAAAAGGTGCTCCCGCGTCACATGCAGATCATCTATGACATCAACTGGCGTTTCATCCAAGAGCTTAGAGGTGCCATCGGTGATGATTACGTCCGCATCGGACGCATGAGCATCATCGAGGAGGGTACTGGGGAGAAGATGGTTCGCATGGCGCATCTCGCTATGGTCGCGTCGCACACTGTCAATGGCGTGGCCGCGATCCACAGCGAACTCATCAAAAAGACCATCTTCAAGGATTTTTACGATTTGATGCCGGACAAGTTCCAAAACAAAACCAATGGTGTGACTCAGCGTCGATGGCTTGCGTTTTGCAACCCACAACTTCGCGATTTGATTTCAAGCAAGCTCGGTGATGATGCTTGGATCCGCGAGTTGGATATGCTCAGAGGACTTGAAAAATTTGCAGACGACGAAAAGTTCCAATCGGAATGGCGGTCGATCAAGCTCTCGAACAAAAAGAGGTTGGCCGAATTCATCAAGGAGAAAACCGGCACGGTCGTTAACCCGGATTCGTTGTTTGACATTCAGGTAAAGCGCATCCATGAATACAAGCGTCAGTTGCTCAACGTCTTGTCCATCATACATCGGTACAACGCTATCAAGGCGGCAACACCAAAAGAGCGCGAGAAAATGGTGCCACGCGTGTGCGTTATTGGAGGCAAGGCGGCGCCTGGTTACGACATGGCGAAACGCATCATCAAGCTTGTGTGCTCCGTCGGGGATAAGGTGAACAATGATCCGGATGTCGGTGATTTGCTCAAGTTGGTGTTCATTCCTGATTACAACGTCAGCAGCGCGGAGATCATCGTTCCGGGCGCGGAACTTTCGCAACACATCTCCACGGCTGGCACCGAGGCATCCGGAACGTCGAACATGAAGTTTGCGATGAACGGTTGCCTCATTATTGGCACCATGGATGGGGCCAACGTAGAAATCGCCGAGGAGATCGGAAAGGAGAACATGTTCATTTTCGGTGCGAGCGCGACTGAGGTGCCCATTCTGCGCGCCGAACGTTCACGATACAAGCCTCCGCCAGAATTTGACAACGTCGTCAAGCAGATTCGTGCCGGCGCTTTTGGTTGGGCCGAATACTTTGCGCCAGTGTGCGATGCAGTGCATGGAGGAGCTGATTACTACCTCCTCGCCAATGATTTCGCCGATTACCTGCGCGCGCAGCAGTTGGTCGACGCCACTTATAAGGATGAAAAGAAGTGGACGAAGATGAGCATCTTGTCTACCGCTGGGTCTGGGAAATTCAGTTCCGACCGCACCATTCGTCAGTACGCTAAGGAGATTTGGGGTATCGAGCCGTGCCGACGACCGTCGCCGTAGTCACCCTTCTCAAACGCTTCGCGAAGCGCTCACCTTCCACCCTCCGCCATAAGCAACCTCGTAAACATTGTACACGTCAACACGCGCTATCGCATTGTGTAATTATTACCGTTAACTCTGTCTATATCTTAATAACGCCCGTTCCCTCGTCTTCGGTCAAAGCGTGAGCGTCGGTTACGCCTCGTTTGCGTCGCCCTCGCCTTTATACTCTTCATTCCCTAGCGCGCGCGTGCGATTTCGGGATGATCCCCGACCTCCTCCTCGCCTTACTCGGCGTTCCTGGCGACGTCTTCGCCCGCGACGACGAGACTTGCGCGCTCACCGTCGCTCAAGACATCGATTTCATCTCCACCGCCGAGCGCCAACGCTTCAACGCCGTCGCGCGCGCTGGGACATCTTACGCCCTGCTCGAGCGCGCCGCGAGCGAGTGCTCGCGATCGAGAGAAACGGACGCTCGAGGGAACGATCGACCGTCGAGCGCGATGCGCCGAGCGCTGGCCCTCGCGATAAAGCTCGAGTTGGGCACGTACGAAGCGAAGATTTTAAAGCTCGAGCGGGACGCGTTACGCAGTACGAGCGCGAGCGCGATGCTGAACGCGATCGAAAGCGAGATATACGGCGACCACGCGACGCTGACAGCGATGTGGGAAAGTTTCCAAGGCGTGTTTGCCGATGAAAACGTGATAGGCGCGGACGTGATGAGAACGGCGCGCGACGCGTGGCTGCGTGCGGGACATCCGAACGCGAGAGCGGCGTTGGAGCGTACGTATTGGCGAGTGACGCAGGTGATGATGCAGCAACTGTTAGGGTGGTGTGCTTACGGCACGGTGGTGGATCCGTGCGGGGAGTTTTTCGTGAAATCTATCGGCGATGGCGAGGACGCGGAGGACGCGGACGGGAGCGGCGTTTGGCATAAGAGCCATCGAGTCGCGTTGGAGCGGTTACCTCCCGGTGTTGAGCTCGTCGCCGCAGAGGCAGTATCGTTCATCGGTCGCGGAGTTAGAATTTTAACGCATCCGACGAAAGGAGAGAGCGTTTCGGGGAGGTTTGACGCTGATGGGTATGCGAAGAGGACGACAGAGCGTATTCGTAAATTAGCCGCCACAGAGGCGTTTGAACCTCGAGAATTCGAGGCCTTAGTCGAGGAGTTGCGCGCGGAAATAGCCCGCGCTTTAGGAAAAATCTTGCTCGGTGATGGGAATTTACTCGCCCATCTCGACACCATGCGCGGATTTTACTTTCTTGGCAAGGGTGATTTGTTCTCAATGTTTTTTGATGAGGCGCGAAGCGTGCTCGCTTTACCGCCCAAGCCCGGTAGTGCGACTCGTGATTTAGCTGCGCCGTTTGCGCAGGCCGTGTCGAGGGCCGTCATGCTCGAAGATAAGTTTGCGGAACGTTTCAGATTGTCTTACGCATCGGTGTTGACAAAAGAAGCACAAGCGTCGTCGACGACGGTGATGTCACCGACGAGCGCGTTCGCACCTCGTGTGCGCATTCCTGAATATGATGCATGGGACGGCATCGACCTAGAATGCGTTGTACCTTGGCCCATGGGCATATTCCTTACCGAAGAGACGCTTGATCGATACCGCACGATATTCAAGTACTTGTTTCGGTTCAAGCGCGTGCAGTACGATTTACAAAACGTTTGGGTGCGTCTGCGTCGAAGCAATTTGACGTTCACGCTTCGGCTAAGACATTCCATGTCGATGTTAATCGAGCATTGGCTGGCGTACATCCAAGTGGACATCATCGAGGTCGAATATCAACGCATGCTCGACGCAATCGCAGCGACGACGGATTTCAACAAGTGCACTTTGGCCCACCGCGAGTATTTGGCCACCATCATGGCGAATTCGTTCCTCGACGTCGGCTCGGTGATGAGCATCTTTGAAGACATCATCGCCCTCGCGCGCGAGCTTTGCGTGACATGCGTCAAGCACGCCGACGGCTTGACATTACCCGCGGATTGGGACGATCGATCCGCGTACTTGCGTCGCCAATTCGACAAGGAGAGCGCAGAATTATTTGACGCGCTCCGTTCGGCGAATTCACACACTCGCGTGCGGAATTTCCTCACTCGCATCAATTTCAACAACCATTTCGACATCGACCCCGAGCGCGCCTTCGAAGAGCGCGTGCGCTCCCTCGCTTTGTAATTATAATCATTTCACCGCTTCGCGTGCTCGCGCTCGGTTTCGTCTCGCGCTTCATCGATCCAAATGTGCTCGCTCACGCCTTCGCGCCGAGTGGATAACAGTCTCGGCACTCCGCGCCGCTCCATGTCCGCGTGCGCGACGTCCTCGCGCGCGCTCGGTCGCGCATTCGCACATCACAATGATCGCTCGCGATCGAGCGTGATCGCGAACGTCGGCACAGGTCGCTTCGTCGTCGGTGGAAACTGGAAGTGCAATGGCACGGCGTTGAAAGTGAAAGAGCTCATCGCCGCTTTAAACGAAGGAAAGATTGCGGATAACGTCGACGTCGTCGTCGCACCGCCTACGCTGTACATTTCTGAAGCATTGAAGACTTTAAAGGCGCCGTATCAAGTCGCGGCGCAGAACTGTTGGGTCGGTACGTGCTGACGATCGCGGACGCGAGCGAACGGAGACGAGCGACGTGAGTGAGCGAATGGCGACGAGCGACGGGAGTGAGCGACGATTGAGATTTATTCAGCACGCCGCGACTGACATCGCGTTCGACGTAATAGAGGACTTCTACGACCCAACGCACCATTATGATTCGAACACCGGGGCGTTCACGGGTGAAATTTCCGCGGAAATGTTAGAAGACATGAAAGTGCCGTGGGTGGTTTTGGGCCATTCTGAGCGTCGAGCGGCGCCATTTTTCGAGAGCAACTCGTTCGTCGGCAAAAAGGTGGCGCACGCGAGATTCCATGGGTTGAATGTCATCGTGTGCGTGGGTGAATCGTTGCAACAGCGCCAGGAGGGACGCGCGTTGGAGGTGATATTCGAGCAACTGCAAGCGATTGCGGATGAAATCGATGATCGCGAGCACTCGTCGTGGGGATCGCAAGTCGTTATCGCGTACGAGCCAATTTGGGCGATCGGTACGGGCGTCGTGGCTACGCCTGAACAAGCGCAAGAGATTCACGCCGGCATTCGGAAATGGCTCGCAGAGAACGTTAGCCAAGAAGTCAGCAAGGCGACGCGCATTCAATACGGTGGTAGCGTCAACGCTGATAACTGCGTGACGTTAGCGAAATATAGCGACATTGACGGGTTCCTCGTCGGTGGCGCATCGCTAAACGGCGAGGCGTTTGTGAAGATTTGCAACTCCAGCGTCGCGCACTATAAAGCCGTCGGCAGGCTTTAATGCCATCCGTCGTCTATATAAATTAAACTTCCACTCGTTTGGATGTGAATTGATTGTTTCGTTTCGTTGCGTGCTGCGGGTTGTGTTTGTTTCAATAATCATACAGAATTTCTGTGTCGAATTACACCGCGTCGAATCCATTGCTCAAGTATTCGAGCGCGTACGACACGTGGAGCGCCACGCCTGTCGTCAAGATGTTTTCATCTAAAACGTATTCAGTGCTGTGTAAAGGATGCGTTGCGCCCGCGGAAACGTTATACGCCCCGAGCCACATCATTACAGATGGGTAAACTTCTCCGAAAAATGAGAAATCCTCCGCGGGCATAACCGGAACGACCTCTCGGGTGTTCTCGGCGCCAAACATTTCGCTAGCGACGCGCGTCGCCAGCGCTGCCGCGCGCGGGCTATTCACCGTCGGTGGATAAGGAATGCGCTTCACCCCATTCCACTCAGGCTCAAACGATGTCGATGCCGTGCAACCGTGCGCTTGAGCGATCGCAGAGATCATTTTCGTGATTTTATCCTGAAACTTAATGAACGTCTTCGGATCGAGTGCGCGAAGCGTCCCTTGTAAATTCGCCGTATCCGCCATCACATTACTCACCGTTCCAGCATTGAAAACGGTGACGCTGATCACCACAGAATCTAAGGGATCGGTCAATCGACTCACCAGAGTCTGCAACGCCGTCACCACCGCGCTCCCTGCGACGATGACGTCGACATTGTTATGCGGCACCGCCGCGTGCCCGCCCCGTCCGGTGATGTTCACGTCGAAGCACCCCGACCCAGCCATGATCGTCCCTCCTCGCGTGCCCATCGTTCCACTCGGCATCTCAACATACGGCCAGTTATGTATCCCGAACACGCTCTCGATGTCTGGTTTCATCGCCAGTATTCCTCGCCCGCCGTCGCTCGGCGCTAACATTTCCTTCGCCCCGGCGCCGCCCTCCTCCGCCGGTTGAAAAATCAGTCGCACCACCCCCGGGAACGTTCCACTCGAACGCGTTTCAATGTCTTTCAACACTTTCGCCGCGCCTAAAAGCATCGCCACGTGTCCATCGTGTCCGCACGCGTGCATCACGCCGTCAATTTCGCTCGCGTACGTCGTTCGCGAGCGCTCGCGCATCGGCAGCGCGTCCATATCCGCCCTCAGTCCCACCGCTCGCGAGCCGTTTCCCACGATCCCCACGACTCCGGTCGCGGTGACGAACTCGTACTCGATGTTCATCTTCGCCAGTTCTCGCGCGATGACGTCGCGCGTCGCGCGTTCGCGCCACATGAGTTCGGGACGCCGGTGCAGCTCGCGGCGGAGCGCGACGACGTACTCGCGCTCGGCGAGCGCGAGGGCGAGGACGTCAGCGGACGACGCGCGCGCGCGCGCAGAGAGCATGTGCGATGTCGTCGTCGCGCGCGAGACGTCATCGCCGCGCGCGACGACGGCGAAGGCGAGGGAGGTGAGGAGAAGGAGAAGGAGCGGCGAGCGACGCATCGCGGCGACGAGTGAGGGAAAAAGGGAGGATGGACGAAGATGGAAGCGCGATGACCGTCGCGTGAGATGCGCGCGCTAGGACAATCTATGACTAAATTAATGAACGAAGGAAAGGCTAGATCGAAGGGGTCGCGGATAGGATGTTCGCGTTCGCGGCGAGCGACTCGGCGGGTTTCGCGGCGAGCGACGCGGCTGCCGCGGCTGATTTCGTCTCGAGCTTCGGGTAGACGGATGACATGGCGCTCGATGCCGCCGCGAAGAATCCGAGTTTCCAGTAGAATGCGATGAGTATCAACGCCATGGGCCATACGAGCTCGAACGTGGGACTGGATGCGCAAAACGCGCAGACGGTGTAGACGCATTTGGCGATGCCGTATACGAGCGGTGCGACGTACGAGCGCATGACGCCTCGCATGATCAAGAACAAGCGCCCACCGGGCGTGGCGACGATGGCGACATCTGCGTGCGCTTCATCGTCCTCTTTCTCGTCTTCTTCGCGGAACGTGGGCATGGAGGCGCCGACGGGCGAGGGCGCCACATCGTTGAGATTGGCGTAATCGTGCGTCTCTGAACGCGCCTGGTCGCGTCGGGAGCGAAATCGACTGCGCGCAGGCATATCCCCCGCAACAGATGCCGCACGACGATTGCGAACGCCACGAGTCTCCGCCCCGCCGTCGAAGCTGTAGACAGAATTGCCATCGTCCGATAATTCATCGAGTCGGCTAAGAACATCGCCTAAATCGCTTTCGTCTTCGTACACGCTGCCTTCGATTTGGTTCATCGCCTGAAGCCAGCGCTGCGTGGCGACTTGCCTCGAAGCTTCTGAGCGCGCGAGCTCATCCTGAACAGTGTGGAGTTGATCCTCCAAGTGCGCGCGACGCATGTTTTCATCAGCCAACCAGACGATGAAACGCTTACGCCCGCCGATGTTCGCTTCATCTTCATGCTCGCGCTCGTTTTGCCCGAACTGAAATCGCATCTCATCAACGATACCGGACATTGCGTTTTCTACTATGGAACTCAGTTCGTGGTTGATTGCGTCAGTTACGCTCGAAATCACTTGTTCGCCTTGGCGCTTGCTCGATTGCAACGCTGGCGAATCCATGGCGCGCACGAGCGCCGATCGCACCGTCTCTATCACGAGCTTTTCCACTTTACCCTCCCAAACTCGCACGGCCGCCGTCGTACGTTCAAGCGGCGTCCCACCGACCGCCTCGACGGCATCGGACGGCGCCTCGCTGAGCGCGCGGCCCGACTCGGTTACGTCGTCGTCATCCCGCGGACGCGTCTCCATCACTTGCAGCAGCGCCGTTCGAAGTTCACCGATGATATCCGCCGCTTGCGAGAGCTTCATATCTTGTTCTCGCACCGTCGCTTCGGCGTCTTCGACCTTCCTCTGTGCTTCGGCGCTCTCGTTCCTCGCTTCGCCCAAAGCGCGCTGAACTTCCCGCTCATACGCCCCTAATTTCTCCTCCAACGCTCGTCGTTCCCGTCGCTCGCTGTCAACCATATCAAAAAGCTCTTTCACAGTCTCATCCACATCCTCGTCGGCTCTCGCGAGACCGTCATCACCGCTCGCGCGTTTCGACGTCGACGTCCCGCCTAATTCCCGAACCAACCGCTCGTTTTCCTCAATCAACATCCTATTCTCCCGTTCCTTCTCTTCGATCGCCCGTCGCTGTTCCCCAACCTCTATCTGCGCTTGTGCGTATCTCTTCACCCGCTCTCGTTCGCTCGCCATCTCCTTCGTCATCATCGTCGTCGTCGTCGTCGTCGTCGCCCGTTTCAACGCCTCCTCCGCCGCTCGCGTGCTCGCGATGACGTCCTCTACCCTCACGTACGCCCTCGTCGTCTTCACTCCGTCACCACCGAGCACGTATTCCCCACTAACTCGTTCTCTACTTTTCCCCTCATTCCCAATCCTCCGCGTGTCTCGATTCGATGTCGTCGTCGTCGCCCGTCGCGCGCGCCGCTCGCGCTCTCGCCCGTCCCGCGTCCTCGTCCTCTCTCGAGCGCTTCCGTTCGCGCTGTCGTGCGTCACGAATGGATACCCCGCGTTCGCGAGCGTCGGGACGTTCGCGCGACGAACGACGACCGCGTTCGTTCGCTCTTCGCTCGAGAACATCGATCGTTCGTCGCTCATCGCGCGCGCGATTATTTCGCGATCGATCGAATCGATCGAATCGATCGAATCGATCGATCGATCGATCGATCGATCGATCGATCGATCGATCGATGAATGAATAATAAATGAATGAATGAATGAATGCGCGTCGCGTGCGATTCGATAATCGATCGACGATCGAACGTCGATCGATCGACGTCCGATGCAATGCGAGCCTTTCGAGCTCAGTCGCGAATGCTCGATCGATGTCGCGTGGGCACGATTGTTGAGTTATGACTCAAGAAAGAGACGCACACCGAGAACGGTCGCGATCGTCCGTCGACGCGACGCGCGCTTTAGACGTCGACGCGCGGTGAACGAGTGGCGAAACGCGTTCGAGGGGTGACGATCGAACGCTTTGGCCTGAGAACAATATCGTTTGAACTTGATCGAGGTAATTCTCGCGCAAAGGATCACCGCGTCGCACGCGAGGACGACGACGGAGGAGCGTCGAATTAAGAGACGATCGTCGATTCGTCGGTCGTGGAACGAGAAACCCTGGAATCGGAATCGAATCGTTTGAGGGTATTTATTTTATTTCTTTGCGTCGAAAGTGAAGTCGAGTGATTGAA
>Ga0222712_10006535_pt1 | contig 11502 bp, 11 predicted proteins | sample C33_657DmetaG_FD_165043 | JGI IMG/M metagenome (GOLD analysis project Ga0222712, IMG submission 165043) | Estuarine water microbial communities from San Francisco Bay, California, United States - C33_657D | ecosystem: Environmental > Aquatic > Marine > Unclassified | place: USA: California... | reverse complement strand
TCTCCCTCGTTTTCTTTCGCGCTCGCGCCTCCAGCGCGCGCTCGTTCGCGTCGTGATCGATCAATCCTTTCCTCTCGAGCGCGATCGTCGAAGATATTTCATTCATCGATCGTGCGTCGCGCGCCGTCGCGTTCGCGACGCTCAGAAAACCGTCGGCGAACGGCGCGCTCGCTCGCTCGCGCTCATCCCGCCAACTTCCACGCGCGCTCGCGACGTCGTCGCGATCGTGCGCTCGCGACACGCACGCTTGAACTCTCGTACTCGCGCCAAACGCTCGATCGGTCGTCGACGCGACGTCGCCTCGCGCGAATGTCATCGCATTGCAATTTTTAAATGCAATTCAATTCAATTCAATTCAATTCAACGCCATGAATTCTCCGTACCGTCCTCGTTCGCCGTCGTTCGTGGAGTGAACGCGCGATGAAATCTTTGATGATGCTTTCCACTTTCGCGCGCGATGTCGCGTTCGAGCGCGTTCGAGCGCGTTCTGGCGCCAGTTGTCGACTCGCGGAGACGCTCACCGAGCGCGTTCGCGTCGCGCGCGCATGGATCGCGAGCTCGACTTCGTGTGCGGTGAAATCGTCGCCGTGAGCGACGTGCCGTATAAAGATAAATTAAAGAAAGTCATCGTCGACGTCGGACGGGGAGAGGCGGTGACGATCGTCACCAACGCCTCGAACGTGGAGGTTGGGAAGAAGGTCGTCGTCGCTACGAGCGGGACGACGCTCGCGTGTGGAACCAAAGTGGAAACGCGCGTGATCGCGGGCGTGACGTCGAACGGGGTGTTGTGTGACGCCTCCATGTGCGGATGGCATGGCGGCGGCGTCGGCGCGGTGGCGGTGTTGCCAGAAAGTTTTCACGTCGGCGCGGCGGCGCCGAAGACGCGGCCGCGGTTGGATGGGAAAACGAACGAGGGCGGTACAGGAACGAGTGAGGGCGAGAGGAAGGCGAAGGAGGAAGCAGAGAGAAGGGAGAAAAAAGCAGCGCTCGCGGCGAAGCGCGCGGCGCGGGATGAGAAGAAGGCGGCGAAGAAGGAGGAGGAGAGTGGAAAGTAGTTTACCGACGAGCGGGACGAGAGAATCGAGCGCGGCGCCGCGCGAGGGATGATTGCCATAGACGCGCCATCCCGCGCGTTTGAGTAATACCATGGTCTGGATGTGTATTTGACATCACTATTTCGCGCTGAGTGCGTTCAGGTGCTCGTGGTGAGACCGCTATCTTGGGTCGCGAATCGCGCTCGCGCGGTTGTTACCGTCGACGCCAGTCAGTCAACCTTCGCGAAACGCCAGATTGCGACAGTTTTCGACGCGCGACGCCGATTTCGCCATCGATTGACGGTTAAAGAGATGACTTACATTCGTTCTCTCGCGCTCACCGCGCTCGTGCTGGCGAGCGCGATGACCGTACGAGCTTTGGACGTCTCCCCGGGGGCGCCGTCGCTCATCGACATCCCGAGGCGCGACGAGACAGCCGCTGATGCGACCGCGCAAGCTTCCTCTCGCGATGTTCCCGATGCCGCGCTTCCCGCGCGCCCGAGCGATGCCTTGCCAATTCCATTCCCGAACGACGACGACGTAGAAGCGGAAGACGTGCCGTACGTGGCGGATAATTTTGATTGGGACGCGTTCGCGGATGGAATCGTCGTCGGCGGGCGAGGCATCGACTGGGAGCCGTTCATCTTCGATGTCCCCATGCCTCGCGCGCCGCGCCGCGCCGGGCCGATGTTCTACGCGAATGACGACGTGGCGTCCATGCCTTCGACGTGGTACTCGGCGTATGCGAGCGAATCGGTGCATCGATCGATGCCGCGGACGTTTGAGGCGAGCTGGCGATGGACAACGACGCGAAGCGTCGATTGGGTGAGCTTTTGCGATGATTTGTGTTCACTCATGTGTCTCGGATTCATGATTTCGATCTTTGTCGTGATTGGTTTGGTTTACTTGATCAGCGACGACGACGATGATGGTTGCGAGCGATGTAAACGGTGCAAGCGATGCGGCGTCAGTCGCGAGGTTGTCTTCGTCGCTCGCCCTCGCGACGGAGGCGAAGACTTGCTTCCCTTGTTAAAAGGAGACGACGATCAAGGAAAGAAAACTTGCTCGAGAGACATCTGCGGCGCATGCTGAGCTAGCCGTCGCTTCTAACGTTTACGCATGAAATGTTTTTGTTCGGCGCTCGCGTCGACGACGCGAGGATACCTCGATCCGCTTTCTCGCTGCGTTTGCAATTAAAATTTTTTGAAATTTACGCCACAGCGGCGCCTTGTTCCGTCATCAACCGCTCGGCGATAAACATATCTTCCGGTGTCGTCACCTTTAGGTTAAAATAGCTCCCAGGTGTGACTTGTACGCGCTCGCCCAAGTGTTCGACGATGCTCACGTCATCCGTCACCTCTAACCCTTTACTATTGACGTACTCGTACCCGGCTCGCAACAGCGCCGGTCGAATCACTTGCGGGGTTTGCATCTCCCACAACCGGCTTCGATTCAACGTCTTATCGATGGATAAATCCTTATTCACTTCCTTTATCGTCGCCTTGCTCTGCACCGCGAGCACCGCCGCGCCGTACGCGTTCGCGTCGTTGAAGCACCGCCTGGCGTCCTCCACCGCGCACAGCGGTCTCGCGCTGTCGTGAATCGCCAACAACGCCGCCCCAGGGCGACACGCTCGCATGCCGTTATACACGCTATCTTGTCGTTCTTTCCCCGGTCTCGCGAAAACGAGTGGTTTATCGATTCGTTCGCTCGCGAACACGTCGTCGTACGCCGCGTCGCACACGACGACGACCTCACCAACCTCCGCCATCTTCGCGAACTTGCGCAACGAATGGATCGCGATTGGAGTTCCCATCAAAGGCAAGTACTGCTTCGGCATGTCCGCCCCCATGCGCTTACCCACGCCCCCGGCGAGGAGGATAAAGCTCACCGCGCCGTTCGGGACATCCTGCGGCGCCTTCCCCGCTCGACACGAAGCGAATGACCGCCTCTTGATCGTCCCCGCTCGACGCGCAAACGTCGTCGTCGTCATCGCGCATTCGCACGAATGCATTCGCGCTTTCATCGAACGCGAATGCGTAGAGAAATGAAGTCTTGAGCTCGAGGCTCAATCTCTCTCTCTCTCTCGCTCTCTCTCTCTCTCTCGCGCGGTCGAGCTCAGCGGCACAGACGAGCGCTTTCGTTTTTTTTTCGCGCGCGCGCGCGAGAGCGAGAGACACACGAACGCGCGCGGTCGCTCACGCGCGATGCTTCGCTCGCTCGCGCGCGCGAACGTCCCTTTAGGAGGGTTCGAGCGCGCGCGCGCGAGCGTCGCGCCGCGCGAGCGGGGTCGAGCGCGCGCGCGCGCGAGAGCGAACGCGTCGAATGACGTCTTCAGCGCGCGCGCGCGCGAGCGAAGGGAGAACAAAACGAGGGCGAGCGCGAACGAAGGCGACACGCGCAGGGCGGTACCGAATATGAATCAGATGTTGGTCCTCGTGCCGCCGCACCCGCTGCTGAATCATTGGCTGGCGGTGGCGCGTAACGCGCAGACGCCGCCGCCAATTTTCCGCGCCGCATTAGGGGAAATCGGGAGGATATTGATATATGAAGCCGGTCGAGATTGGTTGCAAACGTTCGACGCGCAAGTTCAAGGGCCGCTTGCGATAGCGAACGTGACGTTTGTGAACCCAGAGAAGCCGGTGGCGGTGGTGCCGATTTTACGCGCGGGGTTGACGCTTCTTGAGCAATCGCAGACGGTTCTCCCGGCGTCGCAGACGTTTCACTTGGGGTACGTGCGAGATGAAAAAACGCTCGAGCCCGTGATGTACTTGAATAAGCTCCCGGCGCGGTTCGCCGATGACGCGCAGGTATTGATTAGCGACCCGATGTTAGCTACCGGCGGTACCATCGTCGCCGCGGTGAACGAAATCATCTCTCGAGGCGCGAGCGCAAAGAACATTCGCATCGTATGCGTCGTCGCTTGCCCTGTTGCGCTCACCGCGCTCAGTGAGCGTTTCCCAGGATTGCGCGTGTACGCCGCGATGATTGACGAAGAACTCGACGACAATGGCTACATCGTTCCCGGTCTCGGAGATGCTGGCGATCGCGCGTTCGGCACCGCTTAGTCTTTCCGCGCTCGTTTGCGCATTCTTGTCGTTGTTCAATCATTTTCCTTCATTTCCAGCCTTCCTTTCGTTCGATTGATGAAATTCATTCGCCTCGCGTCGCGGCGCCTGTTTGATGCACCTTTTTCAGCCGCCACGGAAATGGGCGTAAAATCGCGACTTTGCCGTCGCCACATTCCGCCGCGATGGCGTCTAAAGACACCGTGCGCTTCAGCGGGGCATCAAATTTTCGCCAGCGCATCGTCACATCGATCCTCAGCGGCCGAACGTGCGTCATCCGGGACATTCGAGCGAAAGCTTTGACACCAGGCTTGAAAGACTACGAGGTCAACCTGCTGAGACTTTTTGACAAGCTCACGAACGGAACCAAGGTTGAGATCTCGGAAGATGGCACGGGGTTGAAGTTTATTCCGGGCGTCGTCAAAGGCGGGCGAAGGGTGACGCACGAGTGCGCGACGTCGCGAGGGATAGGGTACTATGTGGAGAGCGTGCTGACGTTGGCGCTGTTCGCGAAGAAACCGCTGGAGCTGACGCTGACGGGGGTGACGAACGACGACGCCGATGTGAGCGTGGATACGTTTAGAACGGTGACGCTGCCGATGCTGAAGAAAAAATTTGGGATCGACGAAGGGTTGGGTTTGGAGGTGACGAGGAGGGGGTGTCCTCCGGGAGGCGGCGGCTCGGTGACGTTGACGTTACCGATAGTCAAGACGCTGCCGTGTTTGGATTGGACGGACGAGGGACTGGTAAAACGCGTGCGAGGGGTGACGTTCACGTGTAAGGTGTCGCCGCAAAACGGTAGTCGCATGGTGGACGCCGCGAGAGGAGTGCTTAACGCGTTTATACCAGACGTGTACATATTCACCGACCATCACGTCGGCGCCGAGGCGGGAAACAGCCCCGGCTACGGGTTGTCTCTCGTTGCAGAGACCACCACGGGGTGCATGCTCGGCGCCGACGCCTCGAGTACTGCGTGTTCGTCCGCGATGGAGGAGGCGAAAGGATTGGACTGGGCAACGACTGCGGAGGAACGCGTCCCAGAGGACATCGGCCGACGTGTCGCAGAATCCCTCGTCGCCGAGATCCAGCGCGGCGGCGTCGTGGACAGCTCGCACCAATCTTTAGCTCTGACATTGCTCGCCATCGGACCCGAGCAAGTGTCGCGCATCCGTCTCGGTCAGCTCACGCCGCGCTCTATCGAAACTTTGCGAATCCTCAAGGCGTTCTTTGGCGTCGTCTTTCACGTCGTGCCCGAGCACGACAGCGGCACCGTGTTCTGTTCATGCGTCGGTGTTGGGTTGAAGAACATGGCTCGGCGGTCCACTTAGCGTTGTGTATTCAAAATCGTACCCGTAGTCTGCGAATAATCCCGATTCGACCGCGTCTGGCAACAACCTCGCTCCGCGTCCCCTAGCGTCGCTCGGTGAACCACAAAGCTCACTGTGCGCGTGGCATCACTTGGCGACGCTGCGTGCGACGAACGTGCGGTACAGTTCGCAGCAGAAAATTGATCGCGCGCTGTCCGTCGCTCTCGATCGCGATCGGCGCGCACAAGTCGCGCGTTAATTCGTAAAGCTACAAAGTTTACAATCGGTTCACAACGATCATGGCGACCATGAGCGAAACGACCGAAGGGCAAGACAACATGATCCGCATCCGCAACTCGGCGCATATCCCGGTTGGACTAAACTTCTTAAAAGACGCTGCGCTTGATCTGGTGAACGATGATGAGCGAGGACAGATGAGCGATGTGATTCGAATGCTTCGCAGCCTGTTTCACTATGAATCGCTGGAAAAGCGGGACCGAGTAAAGACGAACTTTGCGCTCGCAAACGTGCAGCGCGGAGGGGAAAAGTTAGTTGGGTACGGTAGCGAAGCGCTTGGACCGACGACTTTCGAGCACTCGAGCGTGGATTTCGTCGGGGAGTTTTGTACGTTGATGGCGGATGCGGAGTTTACGTTGCTGACGCAAAAGGAATGGGAGCTGGCGAGCGCTGAGAACTTCATGTTTCAGTTGCCGGTCAATATCAACTGGTCAAATCACGATGAATCGCTGCTGAAGATGTTTTTGAGCAAGAATCCGTCGTTGGCGAGCGGGTTGCCGCAGTTTAGCCAACGAGCGTTGGTGTTCAAGCGAGGCACAGGCATCGCCAAGGCAAAGGGTCTGTTCATCTTGCAAAAGATTGAGATGTTGCTCGACATGCTGATTAAAGAGCCGTTTATGAAGCTCATCGGTCGTTCGCAACCGGTTTTCGTGAGCCCAGCCTCTGCAGGTTCGAAGAAGGTTTTTGACGACAGTGGCCATGCCGAGGACCGCAACGTGACCGTGATTGAACGACGAACGCTTCGTCGTTTGATGCCCACCATCTTGACCGTTTTCATGAATCTCTTTCGTGCGCTTGAGTTGCAGGAACCGACGTTTAAGGAGGTGGTGCTGCTCTATCGCATGGCGAAACCAGTCGGTGATCAAAGCCCAGGTCCCTCTGGGTGCGGACCGCTCATCATCAAGTCGTACCGTGAAATTCCCATGGCTGATCTCGAGATGATATTCCCGGAGAAGACGGTGTCGGTCAAAACGCAGGAAATCATTACGAACGGTATCACAATCGTCGTCGCGATCGGCACTCTATTTTGGGCGTTCGTGACTGGTGAGATTTGGACCAAAAACATGCAAACGTTGCTTATTGCGTGCCTGGGTAAACTCGGCCAATCGTACACCGCCGTGAACGTCGCGAAGATGCGCTATGCCGGTGCCATGGCTCGCGAACTAATTGAAAAGAGCGACAACTCGCAAGAAGGTATGCTGATGCACTTGTTGGAGTCTATGGAAGATCAGGAGTGCAAGGAGATGGTTTTGGCCTACATCATTCTCACTGTCAAGGGCAAGAGCATGACACTAAAGGAGATCGATATCGAATGTGAAGAGTTCTTGAAGAAGAGCTTTGGTGTCGACGTCGATTTCGACATTGAAGGTGGCATCATCAAGCTCTTGCGTGAGGGTTTGGTTGAACAACGCGCGGGAGTGTTGTACGCCGCGACGCCGCTCAAAACTGCATTGGCCATCCTGGACAACAAATGGGACAACTTGTTCGAGTACAACTTGGATTCCGCCAACGCCGAGCGTTCGAAGGCGATTGCGGCGCATACCAAGGCGCACCCTGACACCGTCGAAGCGAATCTCCGCGACACTTTGAACGCCACCGATAAGGATCGTGCGATGTTGGTGTCTGATTTGAAAGCCAAACAGGACGCTTTGACCAGAGATGTCAGCTCTTTGAGCACGTCCCTAAAAGGTTTCGAATGGCGTTACTCTTAAGCTCGCAACATAGTGGAAGAATGCACAGCACCATCGATTTGTATCAGTAAACGCGTTTTCACTATCCATTAAGCCCATGTCCCACACGCCGACCTCGGGTGCGCTCGTCTTCGCCAGCGGGATCACCTCGCTGCCTCATTCAGCCCCGTCCAACCCTCGCAGTCGACGGTGCACCATGGACGAAGAGCTCCCTCGCGCGAACATAAAACGACTCGTGAAAACAAAACTGTCGACGCTGGATAACATCGACAGCAAAGGCGTGACATTTGAACCCACTGTTCAAAAAGATGCCTTGCACGCCTACGGGGAGTGCGCCAAGATATTCATCCACTATCTCACCGCGACCGCGAATGAGGTGTGCCGCGATCACAAACGAAGCACTATAAGTGCGGAAGACGTCCTGGCGGCGATAGAGGAGTGCGATTTCGAAGAATTGAAAGATGAAGTGCGCGCGACGTTACACCAGTTTCAGACGAATAAGCGAGCAAAAAAGACGAGCGATGAGAAAGAGCGCGGTGACGATGACGGGAAGGATGACCGCGATGGCGATGGAGATGACAAAGATTTAGGGGACGATAAGGACGATAAGGACGCGGATGCCGACGCGGAGGAGTAGATGGATTGATTATACGCACTTTTAGCTCGCGACCGCATAATAGCAGAAACGTTGTAGCCGCCACTTAAGGGCTGGAGAAACTTTAGTATCCGACGCGTCGTTCGTCGCGAACGCGGACCCGAAAATATTCACGAAAACGTCAACGAAACCGTTTCGCTCGCGCGCGATAGCGCGATAGAACACTTGGAGCGCGGCAGCGCTTCGCGGCTCTGACGGTTTGGTGTTGGCCAACATGCCGCGGTTCATCGCCGTCGCTCGCGCGATGTTCGACCCGGCGATGGATATGCACAACCCCAAAGCGCCTCGCGAACTCGTGCGTGCGGTCTATGCCCTCAAAGCGACGTTATTCCTTCTCCTTTGGGGCTCCAGCAGCGGGTTGATCATCCTCGTCAATGATAGAATCCTCAACGAAGTCAAGTTCCCCTATCCGATCCTCGTCTCTTCCACCGGACCGCTTCTGTCGTGGTTCATCGCAGCATTTTTAGTCATGTCTGGGTCGGTGAAGCTCGAGCGCGTGCTCACGTTGCGAGAGTGGTTGCTCACCGTGTTTCCAATCGGTTTCTTCACCGCGGTGACGTTCGCAGCGGGTAATCAGTTGTACTTATACTTGTCGGTGAGTTTCATACAGATGATGAAATCGTTGAGTCCATGCGTGGTGTTTTGCATGCTTGTGTTGTGCGGGCTGGATAAGCCGACGAAGGAGAAGGCTTTCGCGGTGGGAACGATGACGCTCGGGATGGCAGTTGCGTGCATCACCGAGGAGACGTTTACTTTATTTGGGTTGTTATTGATGGTCGTCGGCGAGGCTTCGGAGTCGATTAGAATGGTGCTATTTCAGCATTTCATGGGTCCGAGGAGGTTTGGGTTGCTCGAAGGGTTGTTTTATACGTGCCCGGCGAATTTTTTCTTCCTCGCACTTGGCGTGGCGATTTTTGAGCAACGAGAAATCACGCTTAATGGAGACCTCGCGATCGTGCGGGCGCATCCTTGGCCGTTTATCTGGGTTTCCATCTTGGGTGTTTTGGTCATGACGAGCACGTTGGGAGTAATTAAGCAGTGTGGGTCGTTGACTTTCAAAGCCGCAGGGCAGGTGAGAAACGTAGCGATTATCATGTTTAGTGTCGTCTTCATGGGCGAAAAGACGACGGCGGTGCAATTATTAGGCTACACGGTGAACGTTCTCGGATTCTGTTATTATCAGATGACGAAAATGGACGAGGATATAGATAAAATTGTTGGCGACGGTGACGGCTTTGGCTCGGATGATGAACGAGGAAAATTGTTGGATGAATCCGACTCGCCTCGTTCAAACGGTAGCGTTGATCATTTGCTGGGCAAACTCTGAGCGAAACTATTGTGCATAGATTATATATGCTGAACTTAGCGGTTGTAATTGATTGTGTTTTGATGATTCTTTGAGCTCTAGTTTTTTCTTGCATGAGTACAGTGCTAGGACGTGCGGTCGCGGTGTAGATGCGGCGTTATTTTCCCATCTTGAATACTTTATATTTTCGTGTTTTGATACTTTGAAATGCGAAGGGCTCGACGAATTAGGTTGTCAAGTGCAAGTTTGCATTTCGATTTTCAGTTCTGAGTCACTTCTTGGAATCAGTCACGTATTAAATCCTGAATCCATCGGGAATGACGACGCCACCGAGAATGGTCACGATACCTTCAGTGATAACGTAGCCATCATCGGAGCGATCCAGATTTTGGATGTTTTGCTCGTTAACGATTGTGACGTTGGCGCCAATGATAGCGTCGGCGTCGACAACACATTTGCGTAACACGCTGTTTGCACCGATGTCTTGCACCTTGGCGCCTGCGCGTTTCAGCATCTCGTCGCGACCGATGAGAACGACACGGTCGAGAGAAACGTTCTTGCCGATTACTGTGCACGGACCGACGACGGAGTCGACGATTTTGGATCCGTCGTGGATTACACACCCATCGCAGATAATTGAGCCTTCGACCGCGGTCGAGCCGTAAAATGTCGTTGGCGGCAAGAAATTCGGCTTGGTAAACATCACGCGGTCGAGCGATAGCAACGACGCGGCGGCGCCGTTGGTCGCCAACGAGATGTTCGCTTCATAGATGTCGCGCAGCGTGCGAATAGGACGCCAGTACGTATCGTGCTTGAACGAAGACACCTTGTAGCCGCGATCCAATGCATATGGAATGACGTGTGAGCCAAACTCGTGGCGCGTGGCGTCCACTTTGGAGTTCCTCAGTAATTCCTCGAGCACGGAGTTGTTGAACGCGTACACACCCATGTTCACCTTGAACGTACAGTCATCCAATGCCTTCATCGAGCACTCCATGAAATCCGCGAGCTTTTCGACGCTCGGCTTTTCATAGAACGCATAGACTTGGCCATCCTTTTCATCGACTTCCATGACGCCCAAGCGTGTCGCTCTCGCTGCGTTCACGTCGGTGTGCATGCCGATGGTAACGTCAGCGCCGCTCTCCAAATGTTTTTCCAAAAACTTATTGAAATCCATCTTATACAACTGCTCGGCAGCGAGTACGATCGTCACACCATCGCTGGCGTGCATCGCACACTCTTTCAATGATCCGAGCTCGGCAAGGCAGTCGTCTTCCCACTCCATGTCGAAGCGTTGCTTCGTGAGCGACCCAGAGGTCAAGTGACGTAACACGCAATCTGCGCTCCCTACGCTCCACGTCTCGCCGTGTTCGCGCGATTGCGACGTTGGCAGCACCTCAACGAAACCTTCATCGTTATTCCCAAACATCTCCGCCGGGTACGCTCGGTTGACGTGCGACACGAGCGAATACGAGTTGAACTGAGTCAGCACGTACGTCTGTCGCACCCCCGAGTTTATCAAATTCGTCATTGGAAAATCAATCACTCTGTACGGTCCTCCCAATCGCATCGCCGATCGCGCGCGATTCTTTGTCAGCGGATTCGTCTCATCCGCCCCCCCGGCGAGAACGATGCATCGTACGTCTCGAATCGTAATCTTCCTCCTCGCCTTCGTCCCGTCGTCGTCCTCCGTCTCGGCCCATCGCGCGCGCGCCCTCGCGCTCGTCGACGTCGACGCCGCGCGCGCCCACGCGTTGGCGTCATCCAGTCGTTTCTTTTCTTCGCTCTCAAGTTCGCGCGCGAACGCCACGTCCACGTCCTCTCTCATCGGCGCCGCGGTCGCGCGCGCGTCGAACCTCGCGTTGTTCGCGACGACGTCCCGTCGCGACGACGACGACGACGACGCGCGCATCGCGTTCGTGGAATGCGACGTCGACGTCGTCGTCGTCGTCCTCGACGAACGGCATCGATCGAGGACGCGAAAATATTTCCTTTCATCCCTCCTCGTCGCGCGCGCATTCGTCGTCGTCGTCGTCGTCGTCGTCGTCGTCGTCATCATCCCGCGGCTCGACTCGCGTTCGTTCCACGCGCGCGATCGCGCGATCGATCTCGATCTCGCTCGCGCTCGCGCTCGCTCGCTCGAT
>Ga0222712_10006534_pt1 | contig 11502 bp, 6 predicted proteins | sample C33_657DmetaG_FD_165043 | JGI IMG/M metagenome (GOLD analysis project Ga0222712, IMG submission 165043) | Estuarine water microbial communities from San Francisco Bay, California, United States - C33_657D | ecosystem: Environmental > Aquatic > Marine > Unclassified | place: USA: California... | reverse complement strand
TCCTTGGCGCGTTTCTGCAGGGCCTTGAATTCCTTGTCCGCGCCGCCCGGGCTGGCGGCGAAGAGGGCGGCGCGCTCGGCGACGCTCCGTTTGGCGGCGGGCTTGCGCAGGGCGGCCTTGGCCGGGCCGGAAAGCTTGGCCGAGGTCGCCTTGGTCAGGCCGCTTTCCCAGGTCTGCACGGTGGCCTGATGCTGATCCATCCAGGCGGCCAGCGCCTTGTCGGCTTCGCGCGCGGCGGCGGCGAGCTTGGCTTCGTCGCGGGACGGGTCCGAGACCTTCATCGCGGGTTCGTCCTGGTTGTTGAAGAAGGCGAACATCCGGTAGAACTCCTTCTGCGTGACCGGATCGAACTTATGGTCGTGGCACTGGGCGCAGCCGACGGTGAGGCCGAGCCAGACGGTGCCGGTGGTGCCCACGCGGTCGAAGACGCTGTCGATGCGGAACTGCTCCACGTCGATGCCGCCTTCTTGGTTGATGGGTGTGTTGCGGTGGAAGCCGGTGGCGACGCGCTGCGCTTCGCCGGCGTCGGGCAGGAGGTCGCCGGCGAGCTGCTCGACCGTGAAGCGATCGAAGGGCAGGTCAGCGTTGAGCGAGCCTACGACCCAATCGCGGTATTTCCAGATGCTGCGCGGGGCGTCGATCGAGTAGCCGTTGCTGTCGGCGTAGCGGGCCTGGTCGAGCCACCAGCGGCCCCAGCGTTCGCCGTAGGCGGGCGAGGCAAGCAGGCGTTCGACGGCGGCGGCATAGGCCGCCTGTGGGTCTTTGGCGCGGGCTTTCAGGAACGCGTCGAGTTCGGCCGGCGTGGGTGGCAGGCCGGTGAGGTCGAGCGAGACGCGACGAAGGAGCTTATCCGGCGAGGCTTCGGGCGAGGCGGTCAGGCCCGCTTCCTTGAGGCCTCGGTCAATGAGGGCGTCGATCGCGGCGGGACCTTGCACCTTGAGCGTCGGGCGGACCGGGGCGGTGAAGGCCCAGTGCGGTTCGTAAGGCGCGCCTTCCTCGATCCAACGACGGAGGGTCGCCAGCTGCTTCGCGGTCAGCTTGGGCTTATGCGCCTCGGGCGGAGGCATGACTTCCTCCGGATCCTGGGAGAGCAGTCGCTGCCAGAGTTCTGACTTCGCGGGGTCCCCCGGGATGATCGCGCGGACGCCGTCGTGGTCGGCCAAGGCGCCTTCGCGGGTGTCGAGGCGGAGGTCGGCCTTGCGGTGCTTGGGGTCGAAACCGTGGCACGAGAAGCACTGCTCGGAAAGGATCGGGCGGATCTCCCGGTTGAAGGATACCTTGGCGTCCGCCCGGGAAGAACAGGCGAGCGCGAAAGCGAGCAGCAGGGCGGGGCGGACCATTGCCCTGAATCAAGCCTTCGGTCCCGTTTTTGCAACACCAGCGGAGGTATGTGGCAGGAGTTTTCGACGGAAGGACGAGAAAGGGATGATCCGAGCCGATGGCTTGCGGACAGCGGGAGGCATGACGGACCCCTTGTCGCGGATCGGCCTCTTCAGGCCAGGATTTCCCGCACCACCCGGCCGTGCACATCCGTCAGGCGGAAATCTCTTCCGGCATGGCGGTAGGTGAGCTTTTCGTGGTCGAGTCCGAGGAGATGGAGGAGGGTGGCGTGCCAGTCGTGGATGCTGACCTGGCCGGCTACGGCTTCGTAGCCGTAGTCGTCGGTGACGCCATGCCGTGCGCCGGCTTTGACGCCGCCGCCGGCCATCCACATGGTGAAGGCCTTCACGTTATGATCGCGTCCGTCCTGGCCCTCGGCGTGGGGGGTGCGGCCGAACTCGCCGCCCCAGATGACCAGGGTGTCCTTCAACAGGCCGCGTGATTTGAGGTCGGTGAGGAGGCCGCGGAGCGGGAGGTCGACGGCGGCGCAGCTCGCGGGCAGGGCGTCGCCGAGGTTGAAGTGGTGATCCCAGTCGCCGTGGTTGATTTCGACGAAGCGCACGCCTGCCTCGACCATGCGGCGGGCGAGCAGGCACTTGCGTCCGAAGTCGTCAGTGACCGCATCTCCGATGCCGTAGAGCTTCTTGGTGGCGGCGCTCTCTTTTCCGAGGTCCATGACGCCGGGCATCTCGCCTTGCATGCGGTAGGCGAGTTCGAAGGACTCGATGAGTCCGTCGACCTGCGGGTCGTGCTGCTCGCGGCGGAGCTTGGATTCGTTGAGCGTGCGCACCAGGTCGAGTCCGGCGCGTTGCGCGTCGCCGGACTGGGCGGACTTCAGGTTGGCGACCTGCGCTTGGGCGATGGGACGTTTTTCCACGCCGATGCGCGTGCCTTGATGTCTGGCCGGCAGAAACGCGCTGCCGTAGTTCTGCGCTCCGCCGAGGCCGCTGGGCGGCGAGAGGGTGATGAAGCCGGGCAGGTTTTCGTTCAGCGAGCCGAGGCCGTATTGCGTCCAGGCGCCGAGGGAGGGACGGACGAACTGCGAGCTGCCGGTGTGCATCCGTAGGTAGGCCTGCGGATGCGCGGGCACGTCCGTCTGCATGCCGTGGAGAAAGCAGAGCTCATCCGCGCAGGTGGCGAGATGTGGGAAAAGCCCGGACATCCAGTGTCCGCTTCGGCCGTGCTGGGAGAACTTCCAACGCGATCCGAGCAGCTTGGTGCCGGGACGCGGGCCGGGCTTGCCGGTGTCGGCGTTCAGCTTGGGTTTGTAGTCGAAGGTGTCGACATGGGAGGGGGCGCCTCTCATGCAGAGGAAGATGACCCGTTTCGGGGATTTGGCCGCGGCCCCGGAGGCGAGCGCGGAGAGACCGAGCCAGCCGAAACCGAGCGAGCTGGTTTGCAGGAAACGACGACGGTTCATGGAGGGCGATGGGTTCAGTTGATGAACAGGAAATCGGCGCTGGAGAGCAGGGCGCGGCAGATGGTGACCCAGCTTTCGCGGGAATCGCCCAGCCGGCGTGCGGCGGCGGTCTCATCGGGGTGCGGCGCCCGTCCGAAGGCGAGGCGGCAGGCGAGGTCGAAGCGTTGGTCGAACCCCGGACGACTCATGACGCGCGAGGCCATGGCGCCGGCCGCTTCGCTGACGAAGGCGCTGTTCATGAGGTACAGGGCCTGCGGTGGCACGATGGTGGTCTCGCGCGCGCCGCGGACGATGCTGGGGTCGCTGAAATCGAAGAGGGCGAGCGCCTCGGACTGCACGGTGCGGGCGACGGGGAGGTAGAGGCTGCGATGCCGGCCATTCGCGGTCTCGATCGCTTCCTCCTCGAGGACGCGGAAGCGCTCGCCGCCGACGGGGCCGTCGCCGGCCAGGGCGATGACGGACCCCCGCGGCGGGGTGAGGTCGATCTGTCCGCTGATGGCGAGCATGCAGTCGCGGATGGTCTCGGCGTCGAGCCGACGGGCGTTCATGCGCCAGAACAGGCGGTTGTCCGGATCGGCGAGGTGGCGGGGCTCGCTGTGCATCGTGTCGAGCTGATACACGTTGCTGGTGACGATGCGCCTGATGAGCTTCTTGAGGCTCCAGCCGTCGTCGATGAACTGCTGGGCGAGGTGGTCGAGCAGCTCGGGGTGCGTGGGGGCGGCTCCGCTGGCGCCGAAGTTGTCGACGGTCTCGACGAGGCCTTTGCCGAAAAGCCAATGCCACACGCGGTTCACGGTGACCCGGGCGGTCAGGGTGTTCTCCCGGGAGGCGATCCATTCCGCCAGCTGCAGCCTTCCGCTGCTGCCGGCGGGGATCCTGAGCTGCTTTCCTCCTCCGAGGATCTCCGGCAGGCCTCGCGTCACGGCGGCGGCTTCGTTCTCGATGCTGCCGCGGATGAACAGCGGGCTGTCCGCGATGGCGAGGAAGCCGCTGTCCGCGCGGCGGCTGGCGTTCGGGCCGCCGATCCCCGGCTTGCGGCGGTCGGTGGCAGGCGCGGCGAGGGGTTTGTCCAGTACGCCCATGATCTTCGGCTTCAAGGTGCCGTCCGAACGGAAGGCGCCTATCTCCATCTCGATCTTTTTGGCCTCGGTGATGAGGCGGACCACGTCGAAGCCGGTCATCTCCGCTCCGCCGCCGCTGCGGGCGCCGGGGCGGCGTGAGGCGAGGGCCTGGTCACGCTGGGCGGCGAGTTTCTCGAGCTGCGTGCTCTTGCGCTGCCAGGTCTGCGGGTCCATCTTCCGCGGCACGGTGGCCAGCCCGGCGGCGTCGGGCGCCTCGATGAGGCTGGAGGCGTTTCGGGCACGCACGCCGCCGGCCGTGCCGAACCGGGTGTCCGTGCTCAGGAAGATCCCGGCCACCGCGGTGTAGTCGCGCTGGGAGATGGGGTCGAACTTATGGTCGTGGCAGCGGGCGCACGAGAGGGTCACGCCGAGGAAAGCCTGCGACACGGCGTCGATCTGCTCGTCCGCGAGGTCCACGGCGAACTGGCGCGGGTCGGTGCCGTTGAGCGACTTCGCGCCGATGGCGAGGAATCCCGTGGCGATGAGGTTTCGGGCCCGTTCCGCCTCGCCCTTGCTCGGCAGCAGATCCCCGGCGAGCTGCTCACGGATGAACCGATCGAAGGGTTTGTCAGCGTGGATCGAGTCGATCACGTAGTCCCGATAGCGCCAGGCCTCGGGCAGGGTGACGTTCACGTCGCCGCCGGTCGTCTCGGCGTAGCGGGCCACGTCGAGCCAGTGCCGCGCCCAGCGTTCCGCGAACGCGCGGCTGTCGAGCAGGCGGTCCAGCAATCCGTCGGTGACGACTTCGTCGCCCGGCGGCAGGCCGGTGAGGTCGAGGTACAAGCGGCGCACGAGCGTGGCGGAGTCCGCGCGGCCTACGGGCTCGAGTCCTCGGGCCTCCAGTTTGGCGAGGATGAAGCGGTCGATGTCCGTTCTGGCCCAGGCGGTGTTCTTCGTCGCCGGCACCTTCGGCCGCGAGATGGGCTGATAGGCCCACCAGCCCTTGGCGGCCATGCCGTCGTACTTCTTGGCGGCGGCCCCGCCTTCCCGCGGATCGGCCGCGCCGGTGCGGACCCATGTCTCGAAGTCCGCGATCACGGACGCGGGCAGCTTCCCTCCCTTGTTTTTCGGAGGCATGCCGGTGTCGGGGTCATGCCATCGGATGGCTCCTATGAGCACGCTTTTTTCGGGATCACGCGGCACCACCGCAGGCCCGGTGTCGCCGCCCGTGCGGATGCCCTCGCGACTGTCCAGCAGCAGGCCGCCCTTCGCTTTGCCGGACTCGACGGAGTGGCAGCCGTAGCATTTCTCCGCCAGCACGGGACGGATCTTCGCCTCGAAGAAGTCGTGCTCCGACGCCGCGGCGGCGGAGGCGATCAGGAGGAGGGCGATCTGCGGCTTCACGGGTCTATGATGAGTCGAAACGTCATCATTACAACTCCGCCTTCGTCGGAGTCGCGTGGTCCCGGTTCAGGCCAGGATCTCGCGGACCACCCGGGCGGGCTGGTTGTTCGTCAGGGTCAGGGCGGCGCCGTTGCGCTTGAAGGCGAGCTTGTCGTGGTCGAAACCGAAGCAGTCGAGCATCGTGGCGTGCCAGTCGTAGTGGTTGACCACGTCCTTGACGGCATGGTGGCCCCATTCGTCGGTCTCGCCGTAGGTCAGGCCGCCCTTGAAGCCGCCGCCGGCCACCCACTGGCTGAAGCCGTAGGTATTGTGGTCACGGCCCCACTTGGCCTCGCCGGCGTCGTTCTGGAGGACGGGCAGGCGGCCCATCTCGCCGCCCCAGTGCACGATCGTGCTGTCGAGGAGGCCGCGTTGCTTGAGGTCGGCCACGAGGGCCGCGCTCGGACGGTCGGTGGCGGCGCAGAGGGCGGGGAGCGCTGACTTGATGGAGCCGTGGTTGTCCCAGCTCTGGCCTTGGTTGAGGACCTGCACGTAGCGGACGCCGCGTTCGACGAGCCGACGGGCGATCAGGCAGCGTCGGGCGTAGTCGTCGCACTCCTTGCGGCCGACGCCGTAGAGTTCGAGGACGTGCTTCGGCTCGGACGAGATATCGAACGCCTCCTTGGCGGCCAGCTGCATGCGGCCGGCGAGTTCGTAGCTCTGGATGCGCGCCTGGAGGTCGGTCTCGCCGGGATGGTTGGCCGCGTGCTCGGCGTTCATCGCGCGGAGCAGTTCCATCTGCCGTTCCTGCGGCTTGCCTTGGAGGGCGGCGGGCGGATCGAGGTTCAGGATGTGCGGGGCGGTGGCGCGGACGAACGTGCCTTGGTAGATCGAAGGCAGCCAACCGTTGGACCAATGCTGGTTCGCGAAGGTGGGCAGCCCGGAAGGGTGCCCCATCACGACGTAGGCGGGCAGGTCCTTGGTCTCGCTGCCGAGCGCATAGGTCACCCAGGCTCCCATGGTCGGGTTCCCCGCGGTGATGCGGCCCGTCTGCACGGCCAGCATGCCTTGGAGATGGTTGTTCACGCCCGACTTCATCGAGCGGATCAGGCAGATGTCGTCGGCGACGCCGCCGAGGTGCGGCAGCAGTTCGCTGAGCTCCATCCCGCACTTGCCGTGACGGGAGAACTTCCAGAACGACCCCAGCACCTTGGCCGAGGCCTGCGCGACGTTGTCGTATTTGATGTCGCCGGGGAATTTCTGGCCGTGCCACTTCGTCAGCATCGGCTTGGGGTCGAAGAGATCCATCTGCGACGGGCCGCCCATCATGAAGAGCGAGATCATCGCCTTGGCCTTGGCCGGGCGGGGCGGCTGCTTGGGGAGCAGGTCGAAGACCTCGTTGCCGAGGAGCGGTTTGACCGGGGCGGCGAGCAGGCCGTCCTGGCGGAGCAGCGTGGCGAGGCCGAGCATGCCCAGACCGAAGCCGCCGGCTTCGAGGAAGTGGCGTCGGGAGCAGAGACCGTTGGGCAGCTTAGTCGACATGGAGGAAGCGGTTGGTGGCGAGGAGGACCTGACAGAGCGAACCGAGCGCCTCGACGCGGACGTCCTGGGTGGTCGCGACGGGGGCGGGGAAGGTGGGTTGCGGCGCGGCTTTCTTGGAGGTGGACTTCACCTTGACCGGTTTGACCTTGAGGGAGGCGTCCGCGACGGGTTTGGCGGGCTTGAGCTTGGCGAAGTGCTCGGTCTGTTCGGCCAGCAGGCGATTGAAGTCGGCCAGCTCCTTGGCCGACGGCTCGCGTCCTTGGGTGAGGACCCACGCGGCGCGCACCTGGGCGTTCTCATCAGCCGGGTGCTCCTTGATCACGCGGGCGGCGAGGTCCTTGGCGCGTTCGATGACGAACTCGTCGTTCATGAGGAAGAGCGACTGCGGCGCGACGGTGGTGAGGTCGCGGCGTTCGCAGTTCGGATCCATGTTCGGCAGGTCGAACGTCGCCAACGCCGTGGCGGGGCCGCTGCGACGCTGCTGGAGATAGACGGAACGGCGGTAGACGGCGGGCGAGGAGGTGTCGACCTTGATGACGTCGCGGTTGGCGTTGCGGATCTCGACGCCGGGGATCATGCGGCCGTCGCCGGTCTTGCCGACGGTGACGGGTTCGCCGTACATCTCCGGGTTGAGCTTGCCGCTGACGGCGAGCATGGCGTCGCGGATGGTCTCGGCGTCGAGCCGGCGGATGCGGTAACGTCCGAACAGGGCGTTGTCCGGATCGGCCGCCTGGGCGGCGTCGTTGCGGGCGGACTGACGATAGGTCCGGCTCAGCATCATCTCGCGGTGCATCGCCTTGAGGCTCCAGCCGGTCTCGACGAAGCGGCCGGCCAGGTAGTCGAGGAGTTCCGGGTGTGAGGGGCGTTCGCCGAGCAGGCCGAAGTCGCCGGGGGTGTTGACGATGCCGCGTCCGAAGTGGTGCATCCAGGCGCGGTTCATCAAGGCGCGGCCGACGAGCGGGTGATCGCCGGAGGTCAGCCACTTCGCGTAGGCGAGGCGGCGGCCGGTCGTGGGCAGCTTCGGGTCGTCGACGGGGATGACGGGATTGCCGAGGATGGAAAGTTCGCCTGGGGTCACGGCCTGGCGAGGCTGGGCGTGGTCGCCACGATGGTGGAGCTCGCTCTTCGGCGACGCATTGACGGGTTCGACGAGGACGCTCACGCGTCCTTCGACGGGTTTCTTCGCGCGGAGGGCGGTGGCTTCGGCGCGCTTGGCCACGACCTTGTTGTCCGCCGCCTTGTCATAGAGGTCCAAGCCGAAGGTCGCCTGCGCGGAGAAGTATTTCTTGATGAGAGCCGCCTGTTCCTTGGTGCGCTTCGCGACCGGCGTATTGCGGGCCACGCGGTAGGCGGCGCGCTCGGCTTCGGGGACTTCGAGGATCTTCTGCTCGAAGATCACGTCGAGGGCGTCCTTGTACATCTTGGCGGCCTCGGCGTCGATGGCCGCGGCCTGCTTCTCGATCTCGGCCGCCTTGGCCTTGTCGGCGGCGGTGTACAGCGAAGCGGTGCGTTGCGCGGGGGTCTGCCATTTCCGCCAATCCAGGGCCGGGTCGAAGACCGCGCGGAGGCGGAAGTAGTCGACCTGGCTGATCGGGTCGTAGCGGTGGTCGTGGCACTGCGCGCAGGCGACCGTGAGGCCGGTCAGCGAAGTCGTCACGATGCGGAGCGTATCGGCGATGCTCTGGTTCTTGGCCAAGGCGACGTCGGCGACCGTATCTCCGGTGCCGTCGGGTCCCAGGCGGAGGTAGGCCGTCGCCGTGAGGGCATCGATCTTCGACGGGTCGAGGACGGCCGCGGCGACGTTGGCGGCCGAGACCGCGTTCAGCTCATCGCCGGCGAGCTGTTCCTGGATGAAACGATCCCAGGGCTTGTCGGCGTTCAGGGAGCGGATGACGTAATCGCGGTAGCGCCAGGCGTACGGGCGGACCGAATCCGCGTCGGCGTAACCGTTGGTGTCGGCGTAGCCGGCGACGTCGAGCCAGTGGCGGGCCCAGCGTTCGCCGTACGCCGGAGAGGCGAGCAGCCGTTCGATGAGCTTGGCGTAGGCGTCGGGCGAGGCGTCAGCGACGAAGGCGACGGTCTCGGCAGGCGTCGGCGGCAGACCCGTGAGGTCGATCGTCGCGCGACGGATGAGCGTCGCAGGGTCAGCCTCGGGGGCGAAGTCGAGTTGCTTGGCCTGAAGTTTCGTGCGGACAAGCGCGTCGATGGGGCCGAGCTCGGGCTGATCGGCGAAGCGGGGTAGGGTCGGCTTCGTCACCGGCTGGAACGACCAGAAACTGCGGTCACGCTTGGAGACGTAAACGCCCGGGGGCAGGGGGCCGGCGGGTTCGTCTTCGGAGATCTTCGCGCCGGCTTTGATCCAGGCGGCGAGCAGGGCCAGCTGGTGTTCGGGCATCTTCTTGCCCTTCTTCGGCATCTCGCCGTCGCGGACGAGCGTCCAGAGGGCGCTCTTCTCCGGGTCGCCGGGCGTGAGCACGGGCGAACCGTCTTCGGTCTTCCCGTCCATGAACCGACGCAGGCGGAGGTCGACGCCGCCCTTGGGCTTCTCCTCCTCGCCGTGGCAGTGCGTGCAGTGCTCCTTGAGGATAGGGCGGATCTGCGTCTCGTAGTCCGGGCTTTCGGCCGCGTGCAGGCCCGCCGCGCCGACGAGGAGCGCGGCCAGTAGCATGGTGCGATGGATAAGATGGGAAGCCATGGATCCGAGGGGTCGGACGATGGTTTTCAGACATGCCATTGTCTCTTAGGTTACAGTAATAAAACGGCGATTATCTGTCTTTTAGCGCAAGTCGTAGGCCGCCTCAGCGGCCCAGCTTTTCGCCGCCATGTTCCTTGATCCATTGACGGGAGAAATCCGCGCTGGGCATGCCCACGTCGAGCATGGTGTTGGCGAGGAAGATCATGTCGCTGATACGGCCCTCCTTGAGCCATTTCAGGCCCAAGTCGCATTGATGCTTCATCAGTTCCATGGAGACGGGCTTCTTGTTCTGGAAATCCCAGAGGTAGAGGCCGAGGGCGATCCGGGCCTTCTTGGGGGCGATCTTCTCGAGCGCGAGGAGGTTGGCTTCCAGCTCGGGGATCTCCGCGGAATCCCAGGTCCAGAGCGTGAGGACGTCGAACTCGCCAAGGAAGTCCGCGAGGGGCATGGCCGGTCGGCCGATGTGGGCGTCCGTGGCTTTCTTCCTCGGGATCGGTCGCACGAAGTCGTCCAGGAAGATGCCCCGGATGTTGGGGAATTCCCGCGCGAGCGAGAGGGTGGCGGGGAGTTCGCCCATCCCGCCCTCACCGCCGGCGCCGACGGTGGACCAGACCACACGGTCGAGAGGCTGGAAGGACGTGGCATACTGCTGATAGCTGGTCTTCCTCCGGTTGACCTGATCCGCAGGTACGGCCGGCAGGTTGTTGCTGCGGATGAAGAGCAGGTTCGGCACGCCCAGCCAGAAGGCCCCTTCGGCGGGCGTCATGCGGGAGCCGCCAGGCGCGAAGTCGTCGATATAGTGCTGCGTGTTGCCGTTCGGGGAGGCGGGGCTCTTCTTGTTGTTGCCGCCTTCGACGACGGTAAAGATCCACAGCCGGTCTCGGACGGTCTCGGAGGATGCCGTCGAGGGCGTCTGCGCGAGCATCGCCAGAGGCGAAATCAGCAGGGCTAGGCAGAGCCTGAGGCGGGGTTTCATGCGCCTACGACAACTGCATGGCATGAGAATCCCAGCCCTTACCTGAAAAGGGAACGATAACGGCTGAAAAAGACACTCCCTGTCTACTCGCGCAACATAGGCCCCTCATGAAGGAAGGTCGTCGTGGAAAGATAAATGTCCATGTCGGGCCCTCGGCTGCATCACCCCTTATGTAACGATTTGCTACCCCCGCATGGTTACGGCCGGTGCCTCTCCGGGCGCCGCTTATCCTGCGAAGGCAATCGTGACACCCTCCCCCCATACACACCCAAACCACAAGTAACATGAACAAAGCACTCACGATCCTCCTCGGCTGCCTCGCGCTGGCCGCCACCGCCCATGCGCAGGGCGCAGCCAAAGGAAAAGGCGACAACCAGCCCGACACCCCCGCCGATCTGCTCGCCAAGTATGACAAGAACGGCGACGGCATGCTCGACGCATCGGAACTCACGGCCTTGACCTCCGAGGACCGTGAGGCCCTCGAAAGGCATCGCCGGCATCACGGCCACCATGGACGAGGCAAAGGTGGTCCTGGACCTGGCGGCCCCGGACGTGGCAAAGGCGGCCCTGGGCCTGGAGGCAAGGGTGATGGTCGTGGCGATGACGCCGGCCGAGGTAAGGGTGGTCCCGGCGGCAAGGGTGATGGCCGCGGCGACGACGCCGGCCGTGGCAAAGGCGCCCCTGGTCCCGGCGGCAAGGGTAAGGCCAATTGACATTGACTCACTCCGTGCGCCGTGGCCGCATTTCCTTGCCGGCCACGGTGCTTCCGGTGGGAACCCCTGATGAGCCTCAACAACCAACAGATCACCGCGTGGTTTCTCGCCGACCGCCATCGCCTGATGGCGTTCATCTATGGGTTGCTGCGTGAGGCGCAGACTTCCGAGGACGTGTTCCAGGAGGTCTGGCTGAAGCTCCATGCCGAGCTCGAGAAGGGCGCCGTCATCCAGAATCCGCCGGCCTGGTGCCGCACGGTGGCGCGCAACCTCATCCTGATGCACTGGCGGACGAAGCAGAACTCGAAGGTCCGCGTGGACAGCACCCTCGT
>Ga0222712_10006533_pt1 | contig 11502 bp, 15 predicted proteins | sample C33_657DmetaG_FD_165043 | JGI IMG/M metagenome (GOLD analysis project Ga0222712, IMG submission 165043) | Estuarine water microbial communities from San Francisco Bay, California, United States - C33_657D | ecosystem: Environmental > Aquatic > Marine > Unclassified | place: USA: California... | reverse complement strand
CCCTTGAGGGCGTCGAGGGCCTGACGGCCTTTGGCTTCGAGCGAGTCGGCCTTGGCCTTGTGCTTGCGCATGACGAGGGCTCCGGCGACGAAGCCGACGAGGAGGGCGAGGATATGGGTAATCATGGATTAGGATAAAGGACGTTAAAAGGGTCTCCGTTTACATCTAAAACAGTAACAACACTGCATTGAATCCATTCGCCTTCTCGCTTTACATAATAATTAGAAGAACTGGGTGGCGCATCTGGAATAAACCCATCTGGATTAGAAGCATTATACTTATCATCAAGCGCAGCCTGCAAGTCAGTCTGATCTGAGAGGGTACCAGTAATGCCACCCCAAGCCGCAGAACCTCCGCCGCCAGTAACGACATCCCAGGCTCCGTTCTTTCGGGCATACTGCGAACCATCCGAAGGCGCGTCATTGAACGTGGCGATCGTGCCAAGGCCGAGGTTCGTGCGGGCCGTCCCGGTGTTCGCCAGTCCTGACAGGTTGCCAGCCTTGGAGAGATAGTCGATAGCCGAGGCAGTCGCCATCGTGCCAAGGCCAGAGATGTCGGTGTTCGACAGGGTGACAGCACCCGTCCGGCCAGCGACGGAAATCACCGGGGCGGAGTCAGCGCCGTTGACCCAGAGGGATTGGGCCGAGTCGTACTTGAGCACCTGACCGTTTGAAGGCGTGGTGATCTTGACGTCGTGCAGTTCGTTCAGCTCGTAGCCGTTCTGGACCGCCACGAGAATGGTCCCGAGGGTCGGGTGAGAACGGATGACGATGCCGACGTAGACCAGATGCTGCGGGGCCGAGGGCTTGGTGGTCGTCCAAGTTCCGGCGGTCGTCGGGGACAGGTAGAGTTGGACGCCTTCGGTCAGCGCTGAGGTGTCGATGTTCTCCAGTTCGCCGCGGACGATGACGTAGCCCGTGCCGTTGTTGGCGATGGAGGTCTTGACGAAGCCGATGGTCTGGGCGGAGTTCGCGTCATTGTTAGCCTGGGCCAGCGTGATCAGGGGGCGGTTCCCCGTGGCGCCGGAGATGTAGACGATGGAACCCGCGGGGATCGTCGAGCCGGACTGGTTGCGGACTTCGACCTCAAGGTTGCGAGCGATGGCCGTGCCGCCGAGAAGGGCGGACTGCACGAAGGCCGTAGTCGCGATGGAGGTGTCATTATCGCCGAAGGCTGCCGTCGGGGCGGTCGGGTTGCCCGTGAAAGCCGGAGAGGCCAGCGGAGCGTAGGCCGACAGGTTCAACGTGACCCAGTCCGTGGCGTAGTCCACGCCTGTCGTCGTCTTCTGGAGATACTGTCCAGCCGTGCCCCCAGCAGGGACGCCAGGGCCAGCAGGGCCCGTGGCACCAGTCGCACCAGTAGGACCGGCGGGGCCGGTGGCTCCGGGCGTTGCGACGGAACCTGAGATGGTTCCAGCGATGAGGGAGTTGAACGTGCCGGTGATGGTCGCCATGTTAAGACTGGGTAATGGTTCCGAGGATCTGCACGCGGAACTTGGTGGAGTGCGTCATGGGGCCGCCCGGGAACTGAAAGCGGATGTCCCAACTGGCGAGGCCAACGGCCCAGTCGGAGGTGTCGCCGACATAGGTAGCCGTGAAAGACAGACCTCCGGCGGCGATGACCACCGTCATGTCGTAGTCGTTGTTGGCCGAGTCGCGAAGGGTCGAAGTGATGGTCGTGCCCGTCAGCGTGGCGGGTTCTCCGGCTCCAGGAGTCCACGTCCAAGTGCTGGAGAAACTGTCTCCTCGGGAAAATACGGCGGTGTTAGAGCAGCTCATCGGGTCTAACCTTGCCCCGATTGGAAGGGGGTCAGGTAATGGGGTCGAACAGGCCGATGTCCACGATCGTGTAGGTCGTCGGCATGGGCGACAGGGTCTGATAGTCCGGGGGGATGAAGGCGTCGTTGACGATTGCGTAGGCTTCTGCCGAGTCGTTTATGACGTCCTCCCCGATAAGTACGGACACATACCTGTCGTCGAAATTGATGGCCGCCAGATAGAAATCGGTGTCGTCAATCCGCATGGTCATGTCGGCGATTGACAAGGAAGATGTCAGGCCGCGTTTAAGCAGACCATTTCCCTCCTCGCTTTTGAAGTCCACCCCGGCGTCAGGGTAGACCTCATTGCCATCATAGCGGTCAGGCGGACCGAACTGGATGACGGCGCCGCGAAGCTTCGCCCAGGTATTGATGCCGATGACGTTATCTCCGATGACGTACCCCATCAGATGCGGGCGTAGTAATACTGCGCCGTGTCGGTTCCGAGTTTGATGCGGTCGCCCCACAGGGAGCCGGTGACGTACTGCACGACCGAGATGCTCGGGCCGGTGCCTTCGGTGGCCTTGGCTAAGAGGACGTAGCCGTAGGTGTCAGTGTCGGCCAGTTCGACGTCGGAGTTGATGATGCGCGGGTAGTCCGTCGAAGTGTCGTCGTTACTGGGGAACGCGCTGGTCGTCGAGTCGACGCCGGCCCGCAGATAGATGAAGCACTCCTTGGTCGTCGCCTCAAAGGGCGTCATCACCGAGACAGGCCAGTCTGGCTGGCTGCCCGAGGTTCGGTCGAGTTTGACCCAGACGCTGTCCTCCTCGATCTGGGCGACCACATTGTTGAGCGTGCCAGGGACGACCTGATAAAGCCAAGCCGTGCCAGCCGTGTCATAGCGGACATTGATGACCTTGAAGGGGTGGTTGTTGGCCTGACCGTCAGCGCTAGGAAACGGGTCAGACGTGTCCAGCGTGAACCCGTGCGAGGACGAGTCAAAGTTATAGCCGACTCCGGGTTGAATCTTCATCAGACTTTAGCGTATACCGAGGCCACGTAGCCCTCGCGGTTGAAGCGTAGCTCATACTGTACCTTGTACAGGCTTCCGAAGTCCTCGAAGGAAACCTGAGCCAGAAGCAGTTGGTTCTTTGAACTGATTGTGAATGATGTCCCCATCCAATCTGGGACGAGGGATTTTGAACTAGCAAAGACACCGTCTCCAGACGTCTTGCCTACGGCGTTGCGGTGACTGTTCACCAGCGTCGAGTTGGTTGTATAAAAGACGCCAGACAGAGAGCACTGCGGGGCGAGGTAATTCGTCTTGCCGTAGAACTCATTAAACTCGGCTTTCTTGAATCCTAAAAACTTGCGTCCCTTAGGGCTTTCAAACGTAGAGCCGTTATTACCACCGTATTCGGGCGGATTAGTTCCGGCGATGGCCTGAAAGTTTGGATCAGCCTTCGTGCCAGGGCTAAGACCGACGCCGGCGATGGGGGAGCCAGAAAATCCAAGGCCAGAAGCCGTCTCAAAGAAGTTAGGGTGGGTCGTGATATTTTCTGAGGTCAGTCCCTGAGAGCCGGTGATCTGCGGGTCAGTCGAGACGCCACCCTTACCAGGGTCGACTCCGACGTAGTCCACGGTGTAGGTCGCCACGCCGAGCGAGTCGAAGGTGACTTGGAACTTGTGCGCCTTGAGGTAAGAGTAGGCCGCAACCGGGCAGGTCGAGCCGCGGTTGATGGTCGAGCCGACGCTGGCCGTCTGGTCGGCCTTAAACGTACAGGTTCCCGTGACCAGCCCGTAGCCGTCCTCCATGAACTTAAATCCGGGCTGAAGGATGACGCTGGAGAGGTTGTTGCCTTGGGATACGCGAGCCATGGTTTATTTGGAAGGGATCTTGGTGAAGTCGGTGGGGACGCCGGACGTTCCGGAAATCTTCTGAAGTTCGGTGAGTTGGGCCTTCTGGATTTCGAGCTGCTCGTTCATGGCCTCAAGCACCGGGTTAGGTCCTACCCCGATGACGTTGCCGAATCCTTCTGGGCCTTTGAAGTTAGTTTCGGTCTTATCTTTTTTGAGAGCCGTGGAGATGGTAGGGTTCTTGGCAGCGTCCTCAGCTATCAGAGCCTGGACTGCTGCCTGAACTTCCGGGTCATACTTTGCGTTGAACTTTCGGTTACGTTCAAACGGATTGGTTCGGTCTGCGCCGATTTTTCCAGCGATGTAATCTTGGTAAATCTTATAGCCTCTCGGGTCTTTGCTCATGAAGTCTTGAGTGACTTGTTCACGGGCGACCTTAGCCTCTTCTTCGTCCTGCTTACCTTTTTTCTCGTGTTCGGTTTTTCTTGCCCAATAGCGATCCTCGGCGGACATGAGCTCGTTGGTACCATCAATCGCAGCTTGGTTGGCTTCCTCTTGTCGCTTCTGGCTGTCAGCGATGAGTTTTGAAATCAGGGCGATTGCTCCGGTGACAAGTGCCATAGGTCCAAGGAAGGACAGGAAGATTTCCTTGAATGAGTTGGCGAACTTATTGCCGATGCCTTCGACCTGCTTGCTGAAACCACTGGTGGCATCTTTGGTACCTTCGGTGGCTTTCTTTGTGTTCTTGCTGATGTTCTCTACCTGCTTGTTAAAGCTCTCGGTAGCCTGCTTGGCCTTCTCCATGGCCTGCGGCACATCGGAGTTGGTCTTCAGGTCAATCTCTAGGGACTGGGACATCGGTCGTAGGGGGGCTTTCCTTTGCAGGATTGGAAGCAGACGCGGTGGCCTCCTTAGCCTCCTCGGCTGCCATGAAGGCTTCCTCTTCCGGCGACATGATCGCCACGTCCGCACCCTTGCGGATGGCCAGGGCGGTGTTTAGCCAAATGGCCTGACACTCAGGCATCTCCCAAGCGCGCTGCTCAGGGATTCCAGAGGCGATTAGATTGGATACAATAGATAGAGGCCAAGGAACGCCCCTGTCTCCTCCTCCAGATTTAGCCTTACTTTGTTCCCAGAACTTAGGCCAATCATGAATTAAAACATACCCAGCAAAGGCTTCAAGTGATTGCTCGAAATGCTTTGGATTATTATTCATCCAAGCAATGCGCAGTTTATCCATAAAGGTTACGCTTCCAAGGGGCTCTTCAGCACATACGTGGCAAGCAAAGATAATGTCAGCCGGAGTGATTGCCCGATGCCCGTCAACCAAAGGAGAGTTGAGTGCCATCAGGCGAACCCGGTACTTGAGGCACCACGGGTAAAGAGTTCGACCCAGCAACCGAAAGCGGCCTGGGTCGATATAGGCGTTCAGGAAGCGGCGGTCCACTCCTCTGATGTTAGCCCCCTTGCGGGGGTGTCAATTAGGCAGGCGTGATGCCTTCGTAATCGACCGCCGTGATCGTGACGGCCGTAAAGCCCTTGTTTGAGCCCTTGTCGTCAATCTTGGTGATGGTGCCGACGAAGGACGCGGAGGCAGAGCCGGAAGGATAGGCCGAAGCCGTGTTGACCGTGAAGCTAAGGGCGGCGCCAAGGACGGGCATCGTCGAGGTCTTGGCGATGCCTTCGATGGTAATCTCCGTCTTGCGGTCGTCGTAACGGGCCGTCTTGGTCAGGCCGGCTTCGTCGACCACGGTGGCCTCGGCGTTGAAGGAGGACGACAGGCTGTAGCTCTGGACGAAGAGGTTGGTGACAGTACCCGCGACTCCGTAGATGCAGGTGGTTCCGGTATCGATGGCGGCCATTTGTATTTGCTCCGATTGGAATTAGGCCGAGGGAAGGACTACCAGCACGTCGAAGGCGAAGGAGGTCGCCCAGGAGCGCTCGTCTAGGCCTTCGTCTTCTGAGACCATAGTGACATCATAGCAGGACGCGTCCGTCGAGCTGACGAAGGCGGCCTTGATGCTGGTCAGGTCACGCATATTACCGGACAGGGCGGCGCATCGGGCGCGGTGATCGGCGAGGGTCGTGTCGTCGGCGTTGGAAAAAAGGGTGATGCGGACGGAGCAGGAGTAGTTGCCAAGCCCCTCAGGCAGGTCTCCAGGGGCCCGGGCTGAGTCGCATAGGACGACCGCCTTGGGCAGGGTCTGCGTCACGGCGCTGTCGCCCGTCAGGAATTGGACCGAGGTCAGCCCGGTCTGGGTCGAGAGGTAGGTCGCGAGGGTTGCCTCGACGATGTGGCGGATGGATTTTGTGCCCATGGTTATTTTTTGTTAAATTTGTTGATGTCCTGCTGGACTAGGAAACGGACGCGTGCCGGCATCTGTTTGATTCGGTTGGCGTAAACCAAACCAATCACGCCGGCTTGGTCGGCGATGCCATTGATATTTCCGTTCATGTTGGTTACAACGACGTTATTGGAGTTCTGACCGAAGGCGGTCTGACTCATGCCGTGAACCGAAGAGTGCTTAGTAATCCAAGCGGTCTTTAGGAGTTCGACGCCATAGTCCTTTGCGACTCCGCTGATCATGGGCTTGGGAAGGGACTTGAGGGCCATAGCCCAGCCGGACTTGATAGCGCCGACGCTCTCCTGCCTCTGAGCTACATAAGCGGCGATATCTTCCTTATTCTCGGCGACATACTTGATCATTGAGTTAATTCCGCTGACGTTGCGTCCGTTCTTCCAAAGGCGTCCGCCCGTCTTCCTATAGATGGGTCGGTATACATTGTTAATCTGCGACACATCCTGAAGGTACGACTGGTTCAATTCGCCAGACACCTTGGTGCCGATTCTGTTGAAGTAGTTGCGGAGCTTCTTGAATCCCCACACCGTACCGAAGCCCTTGTAGCGATCAGACAGGACTCGGGATAGGAAGGGATTACCATTCAGTACGCTCGAGCCCTTGGCTGCCACCTTCCAGAAAAGGGAGGCGTTATCGTTCAGCGCAAGGGAGCCTAGTCGCTTGATAAAGCGAGCCTGCTGAGTCTTGCGGGTTCCGCCCGTCAGCGGGGCGATGACCTTGCCGACATCTCGGTCAATGGCTTTCTCGCCGGCCTTCTTAGCTGCGGGGCTTAGGCCGTTGCCTCCGCCCTTGGCAAGGGGAGGTGTGAACTTAGCCGCGTCCTGGCAGGCAAGCGCAGCCTGCTCAAGCGTGGCGTCCCTCAATGTCTGCTTAGACCTAGCCGCAAACTTCTGAATAGCAGAAATGAATTCAGCCTTAGACTTTGGCTCAAGCCTAACCTGAATGCCCACGGCGGGTTACTGGTTATCGTCGATGACGACGAGGGTGATCCATGCCGACCCGGGCTTGTAGGTCTGGGTCGTGATGCGGACAGTCTTCCCGCCAGCCACGATTTTTTTGCCCTGGGCTAGGGAGGCGATGGGCACCCCTCCGCTAAGGGTGGCCGCCGATGCCCCAATAGACCCGTCTGGCTGGCTCCAGGAGGCCGTTACAGCGGGAAGCCTGACCGTATACTGGGTCCGTTCACAATACCCCCCTGCTTCGAGCACGGTCGAGACGGCGGGGTCGGAGATGAGGCAGGAGAAGGTGATGGCCCCGGAGTTGGCCGACCCGGCCACGCCGAAGTCCGCGATCATCTCCTTCGCGTCCGCCAGAAACTCAGAGTAGAGGCTCATCCTATACTTGCCCCGATTGGTAGGGGGACAAAAAAAGGGCCCCTTGCGGAGCCCTTTCGGTTTGCCCTGTGGCCGCTATTAGGCGGTCTTGAGGCGGTGCAGGGAGGTCGCGCGACCGACAGCGGCACCGAAGAGCAGCGTGGCGGTGACGTTGTAGTAGCCGGACTGCTCCTGGCCCATGAGGACCTGGACGCCGAGGCCGGTGTCGGCGTCGACGGCGTTGGCGACTTCGAAGCCCGGGATTTCGGACATCGGGAGGGCCGAGGCGACGGCGATGGCGTCAGCGCCGCAGGCGAAGCCAGCGAGGTTTTCGGCGTTCGTCGGGAGGCTGTTCCACTGGTAGACGGCGGCACCGGCGAGGGTACCGATCTGGCCGGAGGTCAGGATGCCGGCACCGAGGACGGAGTTGCCGATGATGGTGGCGTCCGAGAGGAGGCCGTTCGCGTAGGTCGGGTTCAGGATGAACGCGCGGGGCTCAGCGGCCTTGGCGGCGTCGAGCACGCCCTTGGCGGTCACGACTTCGGCGTAGGTCAGCGCGGCGCCGGTGTCGACGTTCGAGCTGTAGTTCGCGTTCGTGATGAGGGCGCCGATTTCAGCGAGGCACTTTTCGGCGAGGGCGTTGGCGGCGGTCGGGACGAAGGCGTTCGAGAGGAACTGAGCGCCGTACATCTTGACGTCGAGGGGCGAGAAGCGGCTCGACACCTTGAAGTGCTTCAGCGTGACGTTGGCGGCGGTGATCGTCGCGTCGTCCTGCGTGAGGTAGCCGCCGGTCGAGAACTCGGTGGCGGTGGAGGTGCCGATCAGGGGGACCTGGACGGTCTTGCCGGCGCCGGACTCAGCGGCGGTGAAGACGCTGGAGAAGGCACGGAGGGCGGGGAGCTTGCCCTTGAGGGAAGCGATGACGGATTCGGCCAAGATGGCCGGGGCGTTTGCGATGGAGTTAGCCATGATGTGTTAGGATAGGGTGAGGGTTAGAGGGAAATTAGATGGCAGCCTTGATGATGGCGTGCTTATGGGCGGCGAAGTATTCGTTGCGCTCCTTCGAGCCGACTGGGAGAGAAAGGAAAGTCGCCATGTGGTCGACGGCCTCGGCGCTGGGCTTGCCATCCGCGGGGCTGAGTTCGACCGGGGAGACGCCGACGGAGGCCACGATCTTCGCGGCTTCCTTGGAGGCAGAAACCTTGGCGGCTTCGTGCTGGACGACGAGGGCCTTCAGGGACTCGGACTCCTTGACGGCCACTTCGAGGGCGGCGGTCAGTTCGGCGAGCTTGGCGTCCTTGGACGCGGCTTCGACCTTGAGGCTTTCGAGTTCGGCAGAGACGCCGACCGTCATCTTTTCGACGGTGGAACGGAGGTCATCGCGTTCGGCGGTGAGGCCCGACACGGCGGCGGTGGCGGCGAGAAGTTGCTCTTCGATGGTCATCTTGAGTTTGCGGGGATTGGAATTAGAACGAGCGCAGGGCGTCGTTGAAAGAGTCGGCCAGACCAGTGACCAAGCCCTGGGCGGCGGCCTGCTTGCCGGAGAAGACCTGGCCTTCCATGGCTTCGGCCTTCACCATCTTGCGCTTCATGTTCACGGCTTCCTTGAACTCGGCGTGGATCGTGTCGACGCCTTCCTGAAGGTTGCCCATCTGGTTCTCATCGAGGCTCGTGCCTTCGATGCCGGCGCCCTTGAACTTGCCGGACTTGATGACGACCATCTTGATGCCAGCCATCTCGGCGGCCTTGGAGTAGTCAGGGATGGCCATGTAGACGCCGATGGAGCCGACCGTGGAGGAAGGGCTGGCGACGACGCGGTCCGCAGCCGAACCGATCCAATAGGCCGCGGAGGCCATCTCGGAGTCGGTGTAGGCGAGGGTCGGCTTGCCGAAGTTACGCACCTTGTTGGCGAGTTCTTCGACGCCCGTGACCGTGCCGCCAGGAGAGGAGATTTGCAGGGCGACCTTCTCGACCTCGGGGTTCGCGGCGAACGCGTCGAGGGCTTCGGAGACTTCGTTGACGTCCACGGCGCCCATCATCTTTTCAAGCGGGCTCAGGCCCTTGCCGATGACGCCGACGACCGGGATGATGCCGATGCCGTCAACGACGTAGGGCTTGGGGGCCACGCCGAAGAGCTGGGCGAGCATATCCGTGAAGCCGAACTTCTCGGCGAGGACCGCGTGGTCTTTCGCCTTGGTCGGGTCGATGAGAAGGGGCTCGCGGCCCGACAGTCCGTTGGTGAGGAAACGCATAGGAAATTAGGAGTTGGGTTGGTCTTCGGACTCGGGCTCTTCCATCGATGAAGGCTCGTCTTCGGGTTCGGGAAGTTCTAAGTTTTCTGAAACGCTTTCAGGGATTTGGCTGTTAGCCTGTCCCTGCTGGAGCCAGTTGAAGCCCGGCTTGTAGAGCATCCATACCGGGATGCCAGCCTTCTTGGCCTTGTCGATGATGAAGGCCATGTCGTTGGCTCGCTTGTCCATCTCGGTGCGGAAGTCTAGGCCGCGCTGGGCGTAGAGTTCGGACATGGACAGGAGGCCCATCTCGACGTCGTTTCGGTCGTTAGCGGCGTCTCGGCCAGCGTCCACGGTGACGGACTTCGGGGTCGTCCAGGATACTTCATTCCACTTGGGATCGTCAGGCAGTTCGCCGGCGGCGATGGCCTGACCGATGATGTAACCCCAAGTCGGAACGCAGAACTCTTCAATGAGGACAGACTGATACTTGCCGAAGACGCGCGCTGCCTTGGCGGTGACGAGTCGAATGGACGCACCTCCAAGCTTTGAAGGGTCACTAACGAACTCGTAAGGCAGGATGCCCATGCTGATGTCTCGTTCCAGCGCCGCGATGAAACCATTGAAGGTAGCGTTCGGGCGGTTGCTCTGGAAGGACGTCATGTCCTCCCCAGGCTCAAGGGCGATGAGTTTTCCGCCCATCGTGTTGGCAAGGTTGGAGTAGGACGAGCCGTTGGCGTTGCCGAGTTCTCCGGCCATGTCGGAGTCAATCGTTCCGCCCTGCTTCTTGATGACGCGGGTCACGTCGCCGTTGTCCTTAACGGCCTGCTTCTCGAGGGCCAAGATTTCCATCTCGTCCTGGATGGAGTTGATGCTGTGTTGGAGCAGCGGGACGCCACGGGCGCCGGAGGCGTACTCCTGGTCGACCACCATCATCATCGACTGGGCGAGGATTTGGCGGGACGAGCCGTCGGAGCGGTAGACGTTCACGGCGATGTATTCGCCGAACGGACCGAACTGGATGCCGTCGTGCATCCCTTCGGGCACCTTGCCTTCGAGGGGGTCGCCGACGCGGTGGGCCTCCATCAGCTGGAGTTTTGCTTCGCCATTGGCGTTGCGGACCTTGGCGGCGAAGGAGTCGCCGTCACGGATCATGCCGCGAAGGAGGATGGACTGGGCCTGATAGAACGAGAAGCGGTTCGTGATGTCGATGCGCTTGGCCTTCTCGGCGAAGTACGCCTCGTAGCGTTCCTGCATCTCAGGGGTCGACGCGTGGGACTGCGGCTTGATGCCGTCGCCCACGGTGTAGAGGCAGATGTCCGCAAGGATCTGCTTGAACAGCCCGGAGTTACGCTCGGCCCAGCGGCACTTGCGCACCATCGTCAGGCGGTCGTAAGGGGTCAGGTCACGACGCAAGTCACGCGGTTCGGCGCCGTAGGCCGCACGGCGGGCACGGGTCACGCCGATGCTCTGCCAATCGCCGTAGGAAGCCTGCGGCTTGGGCGTGGTCGGCGACGCCTGCTTAGGGCGGAGGCTGACGGTCGGGACGGTCTTCTTGCGGGGTGCCATGGAAAGTTAGTCCTGACGGTTCTGCCAGTCGGTCGAGATGACCGTGCGGCGAGCGCCGTAGGTGGCCGGGTCGAGGCGGGACAGGGCGAACATGGCCTCGGCGAGCATCTCCTTCGGAGGCATCGCGAACTGCTTGGACGCGGACGAGCCGGAGTCGGAATAGGACATCAGGGTCTTACCCTCGGTGATCATGGCGACCGCCTTGGATTTGATGTCGAGGAGTTCGCACTCCGTCAGTCCGATGAAGAGTCCAGAGGCCATTTATCTTGCGACCATTGGAAGAAAAGGGGGGTACGCCGCCCAGCCCACGCCACAAGCTTCTTCCTCCTGCGACACTAAACGGCGTACCCTTGCAGACATCGTGCCAAGGGTCAGGACGGTTGCAAGTCGGTTTCCGCGGTTTCCCGACCAGCGAT
>Ga0222712_10006532_pt1 | contig 11503 bp, 5 predicted proteins | sample C33_657DmetaG_FD_165043 | JGI IMG/M metagenome (GOLD analysis project Ga0222712, IMG submission 165043) | Estuarine water microbial communities from San Francisco Bay, California, United States - C33_657D | ecosystem: Environmental > Aquatic > Marine > Unclassified | place: USA: California... | reverse complement strand
GAACATACGCGTGCGCGCTTGTACAGAATGCGGAGTACTCGCGAAAGCTCGAGACGGTGCTAGCGCGGGCTCGCCGAGCGACGCCGGCGCTGTCGTCGGCGTTCGACGTGGACGCGCTGAGGAAACAGATAATGGAGATTTTACAGGCGGAAGAACGCGTTTTAGGCGTTGCGGGGACGCGCGCGAGGACGGTGACGAGGACGCCTCATCGCTTGTGGTGGGACGTCGAACCGGGCGGGGCGTTGTTTCACGCGGTGAAGGTGTTTTTGGAGTGTAAGCGAGAGGGGAAGCTGAGAAATTTTGGGACCACCGATAGAGGGTGCGAGGAGTTTTGCGAGTTCATCGATCGCGTGCAGACAGAGTTGCGAGAGGTGGGATTCATGGATTTCGTTAAGATTTACGTACCGGATGACGTGAAGCACGCGGCCGAATTGAAGCAAATGGCGAGGGAGATGCGAGCGGTCCTCGCGACGTCGCCCAGCGACGAGGGCATCACGCACGTCTTGAAAGAAGATGATTCTTTGGAGCAAGCGGCAGATGAAGCGGCGTTTTGGCGCATAGCGCAAACGAGCACCGTGGAAACGACGACGGCAAGGCCAGAGCATCGATTACACTATTGGTTCTACCCAGATTCGTACGACACTTGGTACGCCGATTCCTCCGTCGTGGGCAGCGGTAAAGCGCCGTGGGGGAAATCCAATTCAAGGCTCGCGAGCTCAAGTTCGGTGAAACAAGTTCGCGCGCGATGGTTGCGAGATAGTTACAAGTTTAACGAGTGGATGAACGAATTTGATTACGAATACGACATCGTCGAATCGATGCTTCAGCAGACCCAGCCGTGGGAAGGCGATCCGGTTCCGAACAGTGATTCGACTGATTTCAACTGGGAAAGTATGGTGGCGACGCTTCCGCCGGATGCTGAGATCTTAACGCCTACGGGAACCGAACGGTTGCCGCGCCGAGTGACGAAGCGGCGCTTGGCTCACGTGCACCCGCTAATTGTGGCGGCGGCTCTTCAAGACGACGGAACCATGGTCGAGGGAGATGATGTTACTAAAGAGCTCATCATCGCAAAGCAGCTAAAGATTGAAAATCTTTCCACCGGGCAACTGCCGATCGGTGCGATCCCAACACGAGCTGACCGCGCCCAGCCGTCGACATCCCTGTCAGAGTATCGCGTTCCGATGCACAGCGCTTGGTTTAAATGGGACGAGGCGCACGAGATTGAAAAACAAGCTCTGCCAGATTTTTTCGACTATTCAGAAGATGCTAAGACGCCGGCGAATTATGTAGATTACAGAAACGCGATGATGCACGCGTTTCGCGACGCCGGTAGGAACGTCACCTTTGACGAAGCTCGGCACTCGCTGAAGGGGGACAAAACGGCGTTATTAAGGATCTTCAGATTTCTAGAACACTGGAAGTTGCTGAATTGGAGATTCGCCGTAGAGCGGGATTCTGTCAAGTTAAAACATCCCCAGCCGATGAGTTACGGTCGCGTCGCAGTCTCCGGCGACCGCTCGGTGACGGTGTCCGTGTTACCGATAAACGACGCGCTGAAAGCGCCGCTATTCACGTTTGAGGAGGTCAGTGCGACGACGCCCACGGGCGCACATCCGCTCGATCCATTCGATGAGAGCATGAATGCCGACGCGCCTTTCGAGCGACGGTCACTGGATAGATTGTTTGCCACTCACAAGGCGTTGTACACCGGCGGAGCTGAGATTGATTTTGCGTGCAACGCGTGTGGCTCAGATTTAACTCGTGGCATTTTCTACCATTGTATGGAGGTTGATAATTTTGATTTGTGCGCCGAATGCTTCGCGCGAGGCATCTATCCCGAAGGAAGAAACTCGGGCGATTTTGTCAAGGCTCTGTACCCGAATTTCCGTAAAATTGCCGCCGACGCAAACGCAAACGCAAACGCAAGTGACGAGCTGTGGACGGACGCCGAAGTCATGGCGCTACTTGAAGCCGTTGATCAGTACGGCGATAACTGGGGTGCTGTTGCGGAAACTGTCGGCACGAAGAGCGAGGAGGACTGCGTGAAATATTTCTTAAAGATGCCCATCGACAGCGACATCGTCGCCTCATTGCAACGAACGTTGCTTGTCCCAAACGGAGTGAAGATTGGAATCACCAGCGCTGAATTACCAACCGCCTCTGCCGTGCCTTTCGCAGGGGCAGAGAACCCGGTGTTGGCGCAACTTGCGTTCCTAACGACTATGATTTCACCGCGCGTCGCTGCGGCGTCAGCGAAAGCTGCGCTCCATGAAATTGCCGCGTCAGGAAACGCGGGCGTCGACGCCGAGCACGTCAAACTCGCCTCCACTGTCGGTCTCGCCGCCGCCGCTCTACAGGCGAAAATTCTCGCTTCAGATGAAGAACACGAAATTAATCGCATCATGTCCGGTATAATCGACGTGCAAACGCGAAAACTTGAGCTCAAGATGCGGTGCCTCACCGCCATAGATGACACCATTCAGCGAGACAAAGAAACGACTGCCACGACGCGTCTTCATTTGTACAATGATCGCCTGGCGATGGTCAGATCGAAGAAAGACGCCGTTTCTCGTTTACCTGCGCTCGAAGCTCAGCTCGCAAGCGTCAAGGCTCGAGCGGGTGTCGAAGAAACGTAGATTGTAGAGTGTACAGGTAAAACTTTCATTACTCGAGAGAAAGGAAGAAATTCGCCTTTCAACCGCCTCGACCGCACTCGTGCACTCTCGCGCGATGACCTCCGTTCGTCCGATCCTTCGCATCGACGTCGTGAGCGACGTCGTTTGACCATGGTGCATGATCGGCAAGCGCAATCTCGAGCGCGCGCTCGGGCGCGTGCCTAGGCTTCGCGACGTCGACGTTCGCGTAACGTGGCGCCCCTACTTGCTCACCCCGGCGTCGACGTGGTCGCTTGGAAGCGTGAATAAGCGCCAGTTCTACCTGGAAAAGTTCGGTGAAGAGCGTATGCGCGCAATCGAGCCGAGATTGCGCCGGGCGTTCGCCGAAGCGGGCATCGAAAACTTTTCAATGGGCGGCGACACAGGGCCGACTCTCGACGCGCACCGTCTTCTGGCGTACGCCGAGAGTTTGGACCACACCGGGGCGATGCAAAACAACCTCATGGAAGGTTTGTTCAAGCGTTATTTCACGATGGAAAAAGCGCCGTGCGACGCCGAAGCGTTAATCGACGCAGCGCGGGAGGCAGGCGTACCGAATGCCGCCGAAGTACTCGCGGACAAGAGCCGATTTTTGCTTGAAGTCGAGGAACAGATGCGCGCGTACGCGCGAGGCGTAAACGGGGTGCCGCATTTCATTCTCTCCAACGGTTCCAAGCGCTTAACCTTTGGCGGGGCGCAGCCGTCGGAAACATTTGAAGACGCATTTGAGGAACTGCTCGCGCGTTGACGGCGTTGAAGCTCCGTAGCCGAGTTCTACGTCGATGACATGGATGTCGCACACGCCGCGTGACCGCGTGCGTGTAAACCGTCGATTGTGAATCAATCATTTGACGTCACGCGCGCGCGATTTATGCGTGGGCGACGATCCATCGCCGACGGCTCGCTCGTCGAGCTCGAGTCACGAAAACGTCCAGCAAGCGAAGCCATATTGCGACGCTCGACGAGCTCGTTATTGTCAAGGAAACGCCGATACGAAAAGCATGTATGCGCTTACCTCATCGCTCGCGGCTTCGCGGGCTCGCGCGTCGTCGTCGACACCGTCGCCGCGTCCTGCTCGCGGGTACGCCGTGAGCCAACGCGTCGCTCGCGTCACCTCCACCTCAGCCGCATCGCCAGATTCTCTCGCGCACGCCATCGATATCGTCGGCGTGCACCACGTCGCGGTCATCGTGGAAAATTTAGAGCGATCCATGGAGTTTTACGGCGACATGTTGGGTTTAGAAATCAATCTTGAGCGTCCCGCGGACAAGCTCCCGTACCGCGGCGCGTGGCTCATGGTTGGTCCAGAGATGATTCATCTCATGGAGCTCCCGAATCCCGATTGCGCGCATGAAGAATTTAGGCCAACGCACGGCGGGCGAGATCGGCACTTGTGCCTGGGGGTGCGAAAGATAAAGCCCCTGCTTGACGTGTTGGACGCGCGAGGGATAAAGTACACGTCAAGCAAGAGCGGACGACCGGCGATATTTTTTAGAGATCCCGACGCGAACACGCTCGAGGTCGTTGAAGGGTTGGAATGGCGGTGAATCGGGATCAGATGATCGCGTAGTGTACATATACAGCTAATTTGGATTTTATGAATTGTCGTCTCCTTCGAGCGCTGACACAGCGGCGTTGGCGCAGCGGTCTTTCACGTGCCCGGGTCCCCAAAACCCCATGCAATTCTTCTCGCACGCGCAAAGTTCGCGTCCACTGTTTCGGCAGTAAGACTTGACGCGCACGTCTGCTTCACCGCCGGCGTTTCGACGGGCGAGCTCATTTGCCATTCGAGAGTAACACTTGCGCAGCGTGCGGCGCTTGTTCGACGTCTTCGCTGGGTCTTGCGCAAAAAACTCGCTCTCCAACGCCTTCATCGTCGCGATGCGCCGCTCGAGGTCATGATTTGTGAGATTCGGAATCGCGTAGAACGAGTACACTCCTTCCAAATGCGCGTGGTGCGAGCACGTCCATTCTCCGCGACTCGACGGTTCATTAAAACACGTTCGACAGAGCACGAGTGAGAATCGACACACCACGCATACGCCGCAGGACACGATCGTGGGCTCGCCGTGTTTACACTTCTGACATCGCCATACCTCAGACGTTTCCATCTTCCCTCGCGCCGATACGCCTCGTTTGTCGAACGTGAAGTTCGCTCCCAAATACAAGCACTCGTCATCCGCGCCAAATTCTTGCAAATACTCGTGAATGCCACCCTCCAATTGATACACCGCTCTGACATCCGGTTGTTTCTTTTCTAAATACAGCGCCGCCTTTTCGCATCGTATACCTCCCGTGCAATACATAAACACTTCCCGCCCGCTCGCGTCTCGCGCTTCGTCGTCTAAAAACCTCCCCAACTCCCCCATGTTCCTCGCTCGCGGCGTCTCCGCGTTGAGGAATTTCCCAACCAACGACTCATTCTCGTTTCGCAAATCCAATAGCTTCACGTCCTCACCGCGGGCGAACCTCGCTTTCAGAGCTTCGTGAAACTCTCGCGGCGCGAGATGTATCACTTTATCGCGCCTCTCGTGCTTGACATCGCTCTGCCCCCAGCCCACGAGTTCGCGCACGACCTCCACGCGAACATCGTAGAACACCTGTCCAATAGCTTCGCTGCGCTTGTACGGCATCGAACGCGCGCCCGGGACGCACTCGGCGAGGAGGGCTTTAAATTTTTCCAACTCTCGCGTCGCTCGCGACGCGCACACGGTGCCGTTAACGCCCTCTCGAGCGATGAGGATGCGACCGAGGACGTTGGACGTGGAACAAAAGCGTTTCAATGTTTCGGCGACGCGTTCAGGGTCGTCGATGTCGGTGTAGGCGTAGAAGAGCACGACATCGTGCACGACGTCGTCGCCGTCGAGCGACGACATAAATAACAACGCGCCGCGCGGTGTGAGGGAGGCAAAGAGGCGGCAACTGAACTTACTTACTTGGGCTACATAGCCGTCGCGCGCGGCGGCGGCTAAAGACGACGCGCGCGATGGCAAAACTAATGCTACTGTCTAACACGTGGTCGTCGTGGACGTATCCGTGACGGGCATGTCGCGACCTTCGGGCGGCTTGACAAAAGCTCGCTCGGTGAGATAGGACTTCAAGCGACTCGACACCGGGCGGATGTCTGGGTCATTCTTAGCGTCGAGAGCGGGGATGAAATCGCGGTGCACGAGCTCGAGAAGTTTGATGAACTGTCCGCGATACTGCTGGTGCATGCGATGGCCCGCAATTTTCAGAAAAGAATCCAAAGCGACGGCGGTGTGTCGATTCGGCGGACATCGATTGAGCAGTCGCGCCAGCCAGCGCCAGGCGGCATCCATGCCGTGCGGGTGATTCGATGCGTCAACTTGTAAGAACGCGGCGTAGAAGAGCATGAGTCCCGTCATTCGATCGACGTAAGCGTCGGTGGTTTCGTACGCGCCGTTTTCCTCGGGTTTGACGTACCCCATGAGGCTGTAATATTCGTCATCGGTAGCAAACCTTCCCGGAACAAAGGGGTAGTATTTCGGCACCGCGCTCACGCACACTTCGTGTATAAGCGCCACAAGCATAGCTCCGAATCGCGGAACGTCGCAAGCGATGCGCACAGCGACGTCCGCGAGGGCGAACGCGTAGCGATTAAGCTTGGCGACTTGCACGTCGCATTGCGACAACATCTTCTTCGCGATGCTCAACAGCGCAAATGTCTTCTGCGGCTCTTGGAGCTGCACGAGGAGAGTCAATATATCGCGACTCTTCTTGTTGATTTGCTCTTTCGTCGCCGCAATTTGCTGAATATGCACCACGATGGCGTTTGTCAACTTCCTTCGCTCCATCTTCGCCGACGGATGCGACTGATACTCCGCCACCGTCGCCCGCGCCTGCGCCAGCGTGTCGGCCAACGCTTTTTCCTGCTCCAACGCTTCCGAGGCGGCGGCGACGCGCGGAATATCTCCACCATTCGCGCGTCCGCTCGCGTACTCCGCCTCGGCGCGCTTCGTCCTCGCTTCTTCCTCCTCCGCTTCGGCGCGCGCCGCCGCCGCCGCAGCAGCCGCCGCAGCCGCAGCCGCCGCCGCCGCCGCATCTCGCCGCGCCACCTCCGCTATTTCACGCTCGCGCTTCTCCTCCTCTACCTTCGCTCGTTCCGCGATTTCCCGAGCCTCGGCGTCGGCGGCCACCGCCCGCGCCACCAACGCATCCGTCGCTCTCCTCGCGCGCGCCTCCGCCTCCATTCGCCCTTTCTTCTCCTCTCTCGCGCGCGCGAACAACGCATCATCTCGCACGCGCACCGCCTCTGCATTCGCCGCGACGCGCGCTAAATTCTCTCTCAACTCTCGATCTTCGCTTTCGCGCGCGATCCTCAATTCCACCTCCAACGACTCCACTCGCCTCCTCGCCGTCGCCTCCGCCCTCGCGCGGCGCGTTCGCATCGCCTCGTACGCCTCCTCTCGCGCATTTCCAACCGCCTCGCTCGTTCGTCTTCCCACATCTCTCATCGAACCAAACGTCCATTTCGTCGTCATCCCGTTCGTCGTCGTCGTCCCGTTCGTCGTCGTCATCCTTTGTTGTCCATTCGTCGTCAGCCATTCATCGCCGTCATTCGTCGTCATCACGCGCATTTCGCCTACGCGCCCTCGATCGAAGCGATCTCTCACGTCTCCTCCGCGTCGTCCATCGCCAATTCGTTCGTCGCTCTCGCTCGTCTCCGGCGACGGCGCGCGCATTTCGCGCGCGCGTCCGAGCGCGCGTCCGAGCGCTCGCGCGCCCACGACCACGGGCTCACACACGTCGTCGCTGTCGCTGTCGCTGTCGCTGTCGTCCTCGCATTCGTCGTCGTCACGCGCGCCATCTCGAGCGCGTTCGTCGTTCGCCCAAGTCCTCGACGAAGGCGTCATTCGCGTTCGCATGCGACGCTGAATGCGCTCGCGTGCGATGCTGCGATGGCGACCGCGGTCGTGCGGCGCGCGAACGTGACTGACGTACATACATTCGTGGCGTCAATGTATGTATGTATACATTCGTGGCGTCAATGTATGTATGTCTACATTCGTGGCGTCAATGTGACTCAGGCCGGCATTTCGTGCCTTACATTCGTGGCGTCAACGCGACTGAGGCCGGCATACATTCGTGGCGTCAATGTGACTGAGGCCGGCATGCCCTGACATACATTCGTGGCGTCAATGTGACTGAGGCCGGCATCTCGTGCCATACATTCGTGGCGTCAATGTGACTGAGGCCGGCATGTCGTGACATACATACATTCGTGGCGTCAACGCGACTGAGGCCGGCATACATTTGTGCCATACATTCGTGGCGTCAACGCTTTATTCCCTCGCGTCGCCGCGGGGCGTCACCCAACCCATCCCATCACGCGTTGACGCCACGAATCCATCGCATCGTGGCGTCGTGCGAACGCGAATGACGACGCGAATGACGACGAACGCGCAAGCGTGCGCGCAGTCGGCGCGAGCGGTGCGCGCGCGGCAGCGGTGGGGAAGTCGAGCGCGAGCGCGAGCGCGCGCCGTCGACGGCGCGCGAGCGGAGGACGTCGCGCGAGAGCGAGCGAGCGCGAGAGCGAGCGAAGGCGATCGCGAGAGCGTGAAAGACATCGCGAAAATTCAAGATGTGTTGCGCGACGTGAGAGAGGCGAAAGCGCAGTGCGACGCGATCGCGCGCGAGGGAAAGTGGGCGAGGGAAAGTGATGAGTGGTACGAGGCGAGACGCGAGGCGTTGGCGACGCGAGCGAGCGTGCGAGAGTGGATCACTCGCGGTGGGGCGTTAGTGGACGCGTGCGAAGAGTTAGGGGCGAGAGATAAGTACGTGGTGTACGCGAGCGTGGCGTGCGGTCAAGGGCACGTGTTTTCGGGCGACGGGAAGCGCGAGCCGTCGAAGAAGAACGCGAAGGCGACGTTGCGCCGGGCGCTGGTGGATTTAGGTAAGGTGGAGACGTTTTATGACATGATGGGCGGGATCTTGGGGTATCAGTGCGCGGCGTTGGAGCTGTGCGTCGAGGCGTTGACCGGCGAGCCGGCTAAGGTGCACGGCGACGAAGCGTGCGACGGAATAGATTGCGCGGGGGTACCCGGAAATATGTCGATGCAGCGCCCACCCGGTGCGGATTTGCGCGCGAACGGCGGGGCGTTCGCCGCTACGGCGGCGAGGTGGGGGATCGAAGAGCTGCCGCGTATGGCGGAAATTTATCCGCTCGGCGGCGCCGGCGACCGTCTCGGGCTCGAGGACCCAGTCACGGGCGAGAGCTTGCCCGCGGCGTTCTTGCAATACAACGGTCGGCCGCTCATTGAAGGGTTGTTTCGCGATTTAACCGCGCGAGAGTGGCTGTATTACAAGTTGAAAGGGACGCACGAAAAGACACCGGTGGCGGTGATGACGAGCGCGGCCAAGGGCAATCACACGCGCATCTCCAATCTTCTTCGCGATAACAACTTTTACGGGCGAGGCGAGGAGAACTTCAAACTATTCGAACAGCCGCTCGTGCCGGTGATTAGCCTCGATGGTGGACAATGGGTGCGAAGAGGTTTGGGCAAGTTCAAGCTCAAGCCAGGCGGACACGGCGCGATTTGGAAGCTCATGTACGACGACGGAGTGTTTGATTGGTTGGAGCAACGAAACCGCAAAGGGTCAATCGTGCGCCAGATCACTAATCCCATGGCTGGCACGGATACGACTTTGCTTTCTCTCGCCGGTGTAGGCACCAAAGGCGACAAGGCGCTTGGTTTCGCGAGCTGCGAGCGTCACGTCGGCGCGAGCGAAGGCATCAACGTTCTCCTTGAAAAGCATAACGCTCTGACGAACAAATATTCTTACGGCGTTTCGAATATCGAATACACCGAGCTCGAGAGATTGGGGCTGAGTGACAAACCGAGCGAGAACGGAGCGAACGAGAGCGCGTTTCCGGCGAACACAAACGTGTTATACATCGGGTTAAAGCACATCAAAGAGGCGCTCATGCGCACACCTCGCGCTGCTTTTCCAGGGATGTTGATTAATTTGACAAAACCGGTGTTAGAAAATGGAACCAAAGGAGGCCGATTAGAGTGCTCGATGCAGAACATCGCCGATGCGTTGATGTATCATTCACCTACACGTCTTGGGGCTCACGAATGGGATGAACTTCCAACCTTTGTCTTGTACGCCCTCCGCAGGCGAATTACGAGTAGCGCAAAGAAGAAGAGAGTGCCGGATTCTAATAATCTCGCGCAAACGCCAGACGGATCGTTTTTGGATTTGTTGCGAAATGCGAGCGACTTACTGACGCGATGCAACGTCGCGCACCCGTCGCCGGATGATTATCCAATCGAAGACTACTTGAAAATCGGACCAGAGTTTATTTGGACCACGACCCCGAGCCTTGGCCCATTGTGGGACGTTGTTGAGCAGAAAATTCAAGGCGGGTCTATCAAGAAAGGGTCCGAGGTGCGCTTGGAAATTGCCGAGATCGATTGGCGAAACGTCGATGTCGACGGGGCGCTTTCGATCGTCGCATCAGATGTCATGGGACCCCTGTCCGATGGGTCGATTGTCTTTGACGATGATCAGTGTGGACGGTGTCGTCTCCAAAACGTCAAAATCACGAATAAAGGGATCGACTGGAAGAACAAATCAAACGTGTACTGGAGCGCGACAATTAGCCGCGTCGAACGCGCCTCCATCGTCATTCACGGAAGCGGCGAATTTGACGCTAAAGATGTCACGATTTCAGGAGATGTCTCCTACGTCGTTCCGAAAGGTAAGCGTTTGTCTTTGCGTCCGAATGGTAAAGGCGGCATCAAAGAGACTTGGGAAACCATCGCGACTCCGTCATGGAAGTACGCGTACGCATTCGGAGAGAACGACCGCGTAAAAGTGACTTTGAACGAATAGACGCGCGCGAAGCGCACTCGCGCGCACGTTAATACTACGGGTGCAAGTATTTATATTACCGCAACACTCTAAGTGATGTAATACTACGAGAGTACGTCTGTCGGTCATTCAAAGCCACCACAGGAAAAGCGAGCGCTTCCTACAACAGCTTAGGCATGAAGCCTCTTGGGACCTCTTGACTGAGCTCACCCGCGCGCCTCGACGCCTCTGCGGCGGCAACCATGATCGGCGACTCTCGTCGGCGACTCGCGCTTAAGCGTTCTCCATCGATCTTCAAGTCGTCGAAACTCGCTTGAAGCTCGTTGGTCGCGTTGGCCATGTTGCAGAAAAACGCGCGAGCGCTCGGAACGTCGAGATACGAAAACTTCTCCGTGCCGATAGCCGTCTTCAAGCGCGCGTTGACGCCGCGCTTGCATCCGTTGAGGCACTTACCGCTGCCTTGGCACACCCAGCCCTGTGGAAGCTCCTTTTGCAAAACATCCACGATGTCGCCGCCGCCTCGCTTGCTGCACTCCTTCCCCGTGCAAACCTCAACCACTGCGAGCGGTACTTTCCTCGTGGCGTCGCCGACGACGACCGGGGACACCAAAGGACAGAATCCCGTCGTCGCGAGCGCGGCTGGGAGCGGTTTCGACGCGTCCAGCGCTACGACATCGATGACCGAGGCGTCTCCCACCATCGCCTTCGCGCGCAACGCCTCTTCGCGCGCCCGTTGCGTCACCACCTTGCCTAATTTCATTCGCAACGACGCCAACGCGTCGCCTTTCTTTCCTTTCATTTTTTTCTTCTCCTTTTCCTCGCTCGGCGCGCGTTCGCCCCGCGCCCCGTCTCCGCCACCGCCCTCGCTCACCGTCTTCGCCTTCTTCATCTCCTTCATCTTCTTCATCTTCTTCTCCATCCGCCTCTGATCGTCGTCGTCGTCGTCGTCTTCGCTCGACGAACTACTACTACTACTACTACTACTACTACTACTACTCCTACTCCTC
>Ga0222712_10006530_pt1 | contig 11505 bp, 4 predicted proteins | sample C33_657DmetaG_FD_165043 | JGI IMG/M metagenome (GOLD analysis project Ga0222712, IMG submission 165043) | Estuarine water microbial communities from San Francisco Bay, California, United States - C33_657D | ecosystem: Environmental > Aquatic > Marine > Unclassified | place: USA: California... | reverse complement strand
TGCTCGGTTCCGTGGGCGTCGTGCTCGGTTCCGTGGGCGTCGTGCTCGGCGTCGCCGGCGTCGCCGAATTCGGCTCTGAATTCGTCGGTAACGGCACGGGCTCCGGCGTCGGGTCGCTGTAGTACGACCCATCGACATTCCCTGCACCGTTGGGATCCGCGGGCACGGGCTCCGGCGTCGGGTCGCTGTAGTACGACCCATCGCCATTCCCTGCACCGTTGGGGTCCGCGGGCACGGGTAAAGGCACCACATCTGGCGTTGTATTCGGGTCGCTGTAGTACGACCCATCGGCGTGGGTCGTCGACTCGCGTTTCGGCGACGGTGGCATCGGCGGCGACGGTGGCGCTCGCGCGATTTCCCTCGGCGGCGGCGGCGAAACCGACTCACGCGGCGGCGGCGGCGAAATCGTAGCCGCTGGCGCCGGCGGCTCGCGCGAATCGAGCGATATATACGCTGGCGGCGCTTGCACCGCGCACGTCGTCAGCACTACTTTGACATTGAGCTTGCCAACTTGCAAGGCGACGATGCGACTCGCGCCAAACTCCGCGGGTGAGCGCAGGCGTAATATCATCTTATCGCCGTTACCGACGGCGTACGGCAGCGCGCGAATTTGACCATTCACGCGAACTTCGATCCAGTCCGGTGGTGTCGTGGACTCGTCAATGATCGGAGGTTCGACGTACGAAGCGTCAGGCGACGGGTCGAGCCATCCAAATTTGAAATTGAGCAACTCCTTGTGGTGGGTGTTGTCGGCGTTGAACTCGGGAAGGCCATCGACGATGAACAAGCTCGCTGAAGGCACTGGCATGATGGTGTCCAAAGGTGATGGGATCACGACAAGAAGGCCATTGTCGAATTGTTCAGCTGGAATGTCGTACTTGGGCACTGGTGGAGGCGATTTAGGCATGGGTGGCGGCGGCGAGGCTCGCACCGCTGGTGTCGTCGAAGGCGTCGTCGCTGGCGCAGGCGTCGTCGTTGGCGTCGTCGCTGGCGCAGGCGTCGTCGTTGGCGTCGTCGCAGGCGTCGCCGCAGGCGTCGTCGCAGGCGCAGGCGTCGTCGCTGGCGCAGGCGTCGTCGCAGGCGTCGCCGCAGGCGTCGTCGCCGGCGTCGTCGCTGGCGTCGTCGCTGGCGTCGTCGCTGGCGTCGTCGCTGGCGTCGTCGCTGGCGTCGTCGCTGGCGTCGTCGCTGGCGTCGTCGCTGGCGTCGACTTACGCGTCGTCGCCCGCGCCCCACCTTGACCTCGACCGTTCAGCACGTTTCCGTCGCCAAACACGTTCCCATCACCATCCGTATTGACGTTGTTATCGTCGCCGTAAATGTTCACCACGACTGGGACGTATTGCGGGATCCGTCCCGGAACGTACTTTGATCCCGGCGTCGGAGCGATCCTCGCTCGCGCCGGTACCGCCGTCGCGCTCGTCGCCCTCGTACTCGCGTGCGTCACCGACGGTAAACGACTCCCATCCTCCGTCGCCTCCGTCGCCTCCGTCGACGATCGCCGCTCGACGATCGGCCAACGATGGGGTTGCGACTCATCCCCGACGTCGCGTTTGGTGTTCAATCGAATGATCCCCCGACGCTGTTTCTTCGCCCCCCCAGCGCCAACGTCTCTCCACGCGTACCTGACGACGATCACGCGCGACCCGCCGTCGACGTCGTTCGCCTGCGCGTCAATCTCCACGACGTCGCCATCCTCGACGACGCTCGCCGACGCTCGCGTTTCCCCATTCACGCGAACCACTAAACCGCCACGCCCCGACGCACGTTCATCACTCTCACGCGCGAACACGGTTAAATCCCCATAAATCCCTTTCGGAAGCTTCACGACGATGCGAGGCGGGTACACCCAATGCGAACGCTCGACGTAGTACGCGCGTCCCGGGACCGAGCTAAATAAATCCAACCCATCCGCCGCCGCCGCCGCCGAGCTCGGCTCTACCGACGCCGCCCCGACGTTCGCCGCCCCGACCGATTCCACAACTCGACTATTCACGACCACGTCTCTACTCTCTCTCGCGAAGTCGCGCCCACCGTTCGCTTTCGCCCTCGCTCTCGCTCGTTCGTCGTCGAACGCGCGATCGAACGCGTCTTCGTACGACGACCCCACCAATCCGCCATCCGCGGCGTCTTCCCTCATCTGTCTCGCGCGCTGTGCGTCGACGATGAACTCTGCGTCGTCTCTCAGTCGCACTTCACCGAGGGCGATCGCGCGTTCGCGGTCGCGCCAGCCGCGCGCGGCGCACGCGCACGCGACCGCGAACGCGACGGCGCCCGCGAGCGCGACCGCGCGACCGCGCGTCATTCGCGTCTCCCGTGCGCCATGCGACGCCGACGAGCGAGCGAGGCGTTCGATGTCGTCCTCGCGCGCGAGTAAACGCGCGCGCTCGCCCGTGGGAGGCATCGAAGCGACGAGAAAGGGCGCGCGATGCGGCGATGATCAATGGGGTGTTGGCTCATACGCGGTGGGTGTTGACGCCGACGAGGGTTTAGGGGGGGAGCGTCGACGAAAAGCGACGAGTGATACGACGGCGACAGCGACAGCGAGGAGAGAGGGGCGACGAAATGAGAGAGGGAGGATGCGTAAATGACACGCAAACGACGGGGGAATGGAGGGCGAAAGCGAGGACGGCGAACGAGAGACGCGTCATTGGACGACGTCGAAGACGCAGACGGAGTCCCACATTTTGCCGCCTTCGCCGACGAGTTTGGCGGCTAAGCGCGCGTTTTTGATCATCGCCAGCTTCAGCGTGTCGCACGCGAATTTTGCGTGGTAATTTGTGTGAATGGCGCGACCCATGCCCTCGAGGACGATTAAATCGGCGTCGCGAGCGGCGACGCACACTTCGTTGGAGAGGCGACGGAAATCGACGCACGGCGAACCGGAACCGGAACTCACGACGATGAGTGTGGGGGTGTCCGTGGCGTTCGCCGCGGCGGCTTCGATGGCGACGCGTAAGGTGTCGTCGAGCGCCGCCGCGGAGCGCATCACCGCGCGTAATTCGGTGGCGGTGATGTCGTTGATGGCGGGGAGCGAGTTGGCGACGAGCACGACGCTCGCGCCGCGTTTCAGCATCTCGCGCGCGAAAGGGATCATCCCGAGGATGACGTCCGCGCCGGAGTTGTCGCAAAACAACAAAGCTTTGCGGTACTGTTTCTTGTTCGGGCCGTTGAAGCGCTCGCGCAAGGCGTCGTAGTGATCGATCGCCCAAGGTCGATTCACCGAGCTTCGCGCGGTGCGGTAAATTTCCAAAATCGTCCCGTTGCGGTACAAATCGAGCGTGCCTTGTGAGCCCCAATCGAAAATGTTCCCCGCCAAGACGCCTTCAACGATGGCGAGCAACCGGTCGTCTTCCTCCAACCCGTCGATTTCTTGCAACAAATCTGGCAAGACGAGAAGCGCAGATTCATTTTCCTGCTTTTTCACATCTTCGTACAGGTCGTGAAAGTTGAAAAATCGCAAGCACTCTTCGCGCATTTCGAACAGCTCGGCTAGCCCGATGCGGCCGTACGCCGCGGGTTCTTCGCGAAGCCGAGACAAGTGCGCTTTAAACACATTGTTGAAGCTTTCCGCGCGGTCATGGACGTCGTCGGAGTTCACGTCGCTCGTCAAGCATCGAGCCACGAGACCGGATTGTAGTTTTTCCAACGTGTCCAGCCAATACTCGCGTTCGGTCGCGTTTTCGAGCATGTTAAATAAATTAGGCTCGTATACGTGACCTTTGCGCAAAAGTGGGAACTCTTGCAGGGCGGGTTCGAGGTGTAACACACCGACTTGTAGACCCGCCGAGTTGAGAAACTGCGCCGGGTAGTTGCGTCGATCCACCGTCGCCTCGTCGCTCGATTGCGAATCGGGCGAGGTCGTTTCCGACTCGGGGTTCTCGACGCCGGCAGAGTCGTTATCATCGTCAACGACGCTTCCTGACCTCGCACGGTCGAGTTGAATGCGCTCCATGGCGTCGTTGATGACGCTCTCATTGAAGCTCCGCCGCGGCGTGAGTCGCGATGGCGAAGCCGTTCCAGCTTTCGACGACAGCGAAGTGCGAGATAATCGCTTGCGATCCATGCCCTTGGTCATCTGCGGCACCGAACACTTGATGAATTTCTCGATCCAGCTTCCTTGCGATGCGCTACTCAAATTCTTTTGCGCTTCGACGTCGGACAAAAAGGCGCCCAACGCGCCGAGAAAGCCTTCGTGACGCAAAAACATCGCCTTCATCTCGCCTTTGGACCAAAAGTCGACCGCAAATGAAATCGTATTCATCGTGTACGCGTGGTTTCGGATGAAGTACCCGCCAAAAAAAATCCTCTTCAACCCGTACTTGACGGCGTTCATCGTCGCGATGTGCGCAATGTTGTATGAAATCATTCTCAAAAGCGATAGCGTTATGTCCGCTTTAGAGTAGTCCTCCAAGCTCCCTTCATCCATCACCACGCGACCGAACGATGATGCGATGGTTTCGCTGGACAGCCCAATCTTCGGGTAATCTCGACCTCCGTAAATATCGCCGACGAGCATGTCCACCTTGGCATTATCCGCCTCGACGCTTAATTTCAGCATCTCGTCGTAATCTTTCAAACCGGTGAGCAACCGACACAACCCCCAAAACGTCCCTCCTCCGATGTTACTCCCACTAACGCGCTCGTGTCCATCCTTATCAACCTTGATGATGCTTACGCCGCTCCCGATATTCACCAACAAGTACGGAAACAACGACTCTCGCGCGAGTTCATCCTTCCCTATAAACTCTTTTCTATCATCCCGGTACGAAAATGCCTCGTCTCGAATCGTTTGCAATAAAAAATTCGCCCCCGCCACCGCGCACGCCATCTCATCCTCCTTCTCCAGCGTTATGCCGAACCGCTCTTGAAACGTTCGATGAAACTTGTACGCCCCGCCCCCGGTTGCCTTCACCGTCACCCCTTCGCCTCCATCCTCGCCCTCCGTCACCGCGCTCTCGTGTAACTTTTTAAACTCTATGAACTCCATGCACTCGTCCAAATGCGCGGTGGGGAACTTTCTAAAGTGTAGCCGTCCGCCGCGCGGCTTCCCGCTCGCGTCGACGCCGCCGGGTGAAAAGTACACCAGCTTCACCAGCGAACCACCGAGATCCATGGCGAAGTGCCGCACCGCGGTGCATTGTCGCGGTAAACTAATCGCCGGCGCTTCCGCGGCGGAGCGCCGGGAGTCGTCCGTGGTTGGACTCGCGGCGGCGGATTCACGCGGCGCGGAGGAGGTTTCCGAGCGGTCGGCGCGCGCGCGGCTCACATCGATCTCAGCTCCCGTGAGGTCGAGACGTAAAGGCGCGGATATGGAACGCGCACGCGCGTGCGTGGGTGCGCCGACGTCGGGTTCCATGCCGAGCGAAAGCGGGGAGGAATGTGGACAGAGCGCCGCTCGGCGTCGAAGATGGTTATAAATAGAGACTACGGGCTACGGATGGAACTAGGGTGCGCTAGCGCTCGGATTCTTGCATGCGCAAAAGATCATCTTGAAATTTGCGAGCGTTGAGGATGGTGGAACCTCCGAGGAGCACGGAGACGCCGGAATTGAGCGCGTTGAACTGAGCGACAATTTTAGCCTCCTCGTAACACGCGCCGCCGACGATGAAGACTATTATCTCCGTGGGCTTGCTCACCCCAGGCGCGGGCTGAGAGCCGATGAATGGGTACTCTTCGAGTTTCAGCGAACCTTTCGCCGCGGCTTGGATCGTCGAGCTCAGAAGTGGTTGATGTTGAGTGTAGACATTTTCGACGCCTTTAAGCGAGCCGACGACTTTGGACGCACGTCCGAGGAACGACCTGTTGCCAAATAAATCTCCCGTGCGAGCCGCCTCTCCACCAAATTTGATGAGCGTACGCACCAAGTTCAATTTTGCTCCACTCACGCCTTGCGACATCAGCGTTTGGATCAAATCTTGTATTTGACCAATTTCGGATTCGTACCGCAACGCGAACAACAACACGAGCTTTAATCGCTCCTCTTCAAGAAGTTGAGGATTTTGCAGCGAGTCGCGCACTTGCGCGAACGCCCCAGCCCGGTCGGTGCCGCACACAACCTCTTGCTCGACCTGAGACGCCGCCATGAGGTGACGCTGAGAAATCACGGCGCTGAGCTCAGACATGAGCGCTACGTGCTTGGAGACGTTTCCCGACTTGGCACGGAACTCCGGGTACGACTCCACGAATCGAGCCATGTCATCGATAGACTCAATCTTCTTTGTCATCTTCGCTTGAAGCTGGAACTGATCTACCAACGCTTTCACGCTTGCCCCTAAATCGCCGTAATTGGCGTACATGTTTTCGGCGAAGAACGCGTCGTCGCTCGCGCTCAACACCAGCTCACGCAACTCCTTACTCAGCGATTTTACGTGCCGCAAATCCACCCTATTCGTGCTCGATATCCCAAATATCTCGTGTACCATGGCTTGATACGTCCATTGCGATAGTAATGGCGTGACGGCGTCGTCGAAGCGATCGAGGATCAACAAGTGCGCCGATCCTTCGCCGCGTCTAAAATCAAACAATCCTGTCTCTTGTTCGTACACTAATCTGTGCACATCCGCCGCTAATCGTCGCGCCGAATCGCTCGCGCCCGCGTGACGAATAAACGGCCTTCTCTTCATCGCCAGTAACACGCTCGCGATGCCCTCGACGCAGCGATCGATGGCGGCGCTCGAATTCCTCGTCCACCGCGCCGGCGACATCAAACCGCTATTCGCCGCTCCGGCGTCGAGTGAAAACGTGTGTCTATCGCACGCCACGACGTCCGCGTAATACTCCTGCACCTGCTTCACCAGTTCGTCTTCATCCGCGTCGGCGAGGTGTCGTAACAACCCATCGGGGGCGATGTTGGAAAAAAAAACGTGGTACTCCCCGTACGTTCCTCGCCTCAGCTGCGCCGAGAGCCGCTCAACGTTCTCTCGCGTCGGTCGAACGAAAACCACCGCTTTCAAGTGCGTCATCACATCGTGTGGGTGCTCTTGGAGCAATTCAATCAAGAAAACCTGTTGGTGCGAGGCGAATACAATTCCGTTCAGCGACGCGTCGACGCGACGCGCCGAGCGAACGCGGCGGCGCGACGACGACATCGAACGCGCACCTCTCGAGATAAAACCTCGCTCTGCGACATCACCGCACTTACGATAGATAACTGCGAGGGAACGCGTGTTGGTGAGTGCGACGCACGCGAGCGTTCGCGCGCGCGAAGGAGGCGCGCGGCGAGCGTTTCGGAGCGCCGAGACGAGCTCGAACGCGAGCGCGTACCGTGACTTCATCGCACACGAGCGCCTTCATGCCACCCTTGGCGTTATCGAGCATGCGTGCGATGTATTCTTTGTGCGCGCAGGCGAGGTCCATGACGAGAGATGTGGAAGGCGCGAAGTGCGGGGCGAAGCGCGCGAGCCGACGGCGAGGTGGCGCGTTTGGTTTGTGTTTCACAGTTTGTCTTCGATGTACAACATTTTCAGTCGACGCAAGAGATTGATCATCGTCGCGATCGCGTGGCTCCCGTGGTTCTCGTGCGCTTGGGCGAGGGCGCTTCCGGCGCTTCCTGCGCTTCTTGCGCTTCCTGCGCGTCCTGCGCTTCCTGCGCTTCCTGCGCTTCCTGCGCTTCTTGCGCTTCCTGCGCTTCTGACACCTCGAGCGCGGCGGGTGCGTCCGAGACGGGCTCGAAGCGCAGTATGAGCTTGCCTTGATCGATCAAATCCTGTAATTTCGCGCGCTGTTCGTCCGACAGAGGCTTATTCTTCCCGAGCTTGCCGCGAAACCGATTGCGTTGCGTCGCGAGCCACTGCCCGAGTCGCACGCCTTGAAACGGAGGATCTGTCTGTTTCGCGTTCGCGTGTTTCCCTTCGTTCGTCTGCCGACTCCAATCCATGAGTAAACTAAACTTGTTCTCCCACTCATCGGGCGGGTGCAGCCAAAGCTTGCCTTGCTCCACCAACGCGCGCAACGCTCGCTCGTGCTCCGGTTTCAGCGTTCTCTTCGCCTTGGACGTTCCTCCTCGCAAACGCTGTCTTTGCGTGTTCAACCACATCCCCAATCGCTCGCCAGAGTATTCGCAATCATACGGCACGTTACAATGTTGCGAATTCGTGTTCTCGACGCTCCATTCCATCAACAAATCGTACATGTGCTGAAAATGATCCGGCGCATCCATCCACAGCTTTCCTTCGCGCACGAGCGCCATCAATCGAGACCACCGGTCGTGCGTCAACGCGCGTTTGCCGCGGTATTTCGGACGTAATTTCACCCTCTGTGCCGCCAACCACGCGCCGATGCGCTCGCCTTCAAAGACTTCACCGTGTTGGCAATTATAGTGTTTCGCCCCGTTCGTCACGAGCGCCCATCGTCGAAGCGTCGCGAACGATTCCTCCCACGTCCGTCTCTCGGGATTGTGAATCCACAACCGCCCGGCTTTCACTAAATCGTTCAACAGCGCTTTCTGTGCGGGCAATAGCGGAGGGAGCGATCGGTCGTTCCCGCGCGCGCGCGCGCGCTGGAGTTCCAACCACTCGCCGATCGCGACGTCGCGCCACACGGCGTCGCGCGGGCAGTTCACGTCGCCGCGCACGCCGCCGCGATGGGCGCCCCAATTCAGAAGGGTGTCGTAGTGCGCGCGCCATGGGTCGTCCGCGGTCGCGCTCGAGGCGAGCGCGCGCGGTGGCATGGAGCCCGCGCGATGGGTGCGCGAGACGGCGAATGCGGACGAGCGAGCTCGAGCGACGACGGGCGAAGTGAAAACGAGTGAGACAACGAATAGCTAATCATTGAAAGATGCGCGGGCGAGTTCGCGCGCGCGTTCGGGGGTGACGCCGGATGCGGTGAGGAGGGCGTGCGCGGGCGAAGGCGCGCCGTTCGCGGCGGCGGAGGACGCGAGCAAGCCGCGGGCGAGCTCGGCGTCGACGTAAGCGTCATCCGTGCGTCCTGGTAGGGTAGGGAACGATAAAGCGGTGAGTTGCTCGCGCAAAACGGCGTCGTAGGAGGCGTGGAAATCTGTCGCAGAGGGAGATTCGTCGTTGGAGGAGCGGTCGTCGTCGCTGTCGGGGACGTCGGCGTCGACGTGGATGAATTTCCGGCGGCGAGGTTCCGAACCGGTAGGTTCGCGAAGCGATGATCGCGCGCGCCCGTCCTCCACCGAGGACGACGAAGAATAGTCCTCTGCGGGTACGTCGTCGTCGTCGTCGTCGTCGTCGTCGTCGTCGTCGTCGTTGTCGATATCGTCGATGTCATCGATGTCGTCGTCGGAATCGGTTAAGCCGCTCGCTTCGGCGCGGCTCATGTATCGCCGGAATTTAGCGTCGTCCTCGACGCCGAGCGCCTTGCTCAATTCTTTCAGGAACGCCGTGGGGTCGAGGTTGAACACGTCATCGCCCTCTGGGAGGTTCAAGTCTCCGGGACACGATCCATCGCGGGCGTTGTGAGCGCCGGGCGGCTCGGCGGCGTCGGCGCCTTCAAACCCACTTTCGCGATGGACAAACGCCGAAGCGGTTTGTGTGGCCTCTCGAATCATCTCCTCGCGCTCCTTTTCGAGCTTTTCGAGTTCGGCGTTCAGTTCCATTTCGGCGTCATGGAGCCAACTCTCGTCGCTCGCGTCGCTCGGTTTCGCTTCTCTCGGCGCGAAACTGTCCGCGTCGGCGAGCATTTCTCGCACGCGCTCCACCAAGGCGTTTTGCGACCGTTTCGCCCCGGATTCGTGCGAAAACCCTTTGAAGCTCGCGACGGCGCGCGCGAGGAGGGACCTGTACAGCGCGCTGCCCTCTAATTCGTTCCTAAAATACCCATTCGACGCGAGACTCGCTTTGAACGCGTCCCACGCCCGGTCGCCGAGAGGTTCGGTGAGAAACTCTCCATCGCGCTCGCTCGCACTCGACGTCGGCGCTTCGCCGCACACGTCGTACCCTTGTCTCGTCCACTCCGCGACGAGCATCTCCAATCCACACGCGATCTTCATGCCTAACTCGCGCGCGCCGTACTCGCGTGAACTCTTCGGCGGCATCGGGTACGCTTTCGGCGCCTCGAAGCGCTCGCCCGTGACTTGGGCGAACACATACCGCGACATCTTCACGATCGCGGGCTCGATGTTTACCGGCGCAAAGCACTTCATTTTCGCCACCGCGCGCGTCGCTACGGAGTCGCGCTCGCGCAATCGCTCGACGGCGAGCGCCGCGAGCCGCGGCTCGCCATCCAAAACCGCGGCGCACCGCCGCGGTATCCATACGTACGCATCGTGTCTATTTTCTTTCACCTTTCGCGCGCTCGCCTCCAACTTCCTTCGTAACGCGTCTTGCACTCGCTCATCCAGCGGCGCCGTCGTTCGCGCTCGCCTCGCCGCCTCCCTCGTCCTCGCTCGCTCATCCTTCGCATCACCATCGCTCAGCGTCCTCCCATCGACGACAACGAGCTTGCCTTTATGCAAAAACGCACACCCATGCGCGCGTCTTGGCGTCACCCAATTCGGAAGCTCTCGCGCGCATTCGATCAACAGAAATTCCCCGTCGTCGTCCCACACCCTGGCGCACGCGTCTCCGCCCGCGTCCTCGCTCGCCATCAACGCGCAATACGCCGCCACGTACGGGGTCTCGACGTCATTCGTCGCATCAATCGTCAATCGCCACTCCCTGACGTCGTTTTCGACGTCTAAATCTTTCGCGTCGACGAGGTGAAATTCCCACGCGCGCGCGTCGCGTCGCGGCTCCCAGGCGAGCGCCGTCGCGCGCGCCGCGAACGCGCGGCACAGCGCGTCCGCATTCGTCGACGTCGACGCGTGCGAGGCGTAGACGTCGACGTGGACGAACGATCGTCCCGAGTCGACGCGCTCGCGCGCTTCACGTGGCATCGACGTCGAGCGACTGACGACGTGGGGTGACGCGATGGGAATGTGGCTGTGGTCCGTTTTGAATGGTCGTGAAGTGCGTCGGTTCATGTTCCACCGTTGCACGCGCGATGATGACGACGACGAGCGACGACGACGAGGATTCGGGCGAACGCGAACGGGCGAACGGGCGAACGCGACGGATGACGGCGACGGGCGCGCGAAGGCGAACGCGCGTCGCGGACGAACGGCGAAAAAACGTCGATCGATGGACGTCGATCGATCGCTCGCTCGATCGATCGATGGCGACGGCGCGCGAGGGACGCGCGAGACGCGACCAGGGGGAAAAAAGGGAAAATGAGACAAAAATGAAACAAAAATGAAACAAAAATGAGACAAAAATGAAACAAAAATGAAACAAAAACGAGACAAAACTAAAACAAAAATGAAACAAAACTAAAACAAAAATGAAACAAAAACGAAACAAAAATGAAACAAAAATGAAACAAAAATGAAACAAAAATGACGACAACGAACGAGCGACAGACTTCCGCGGATGATGAAGACGATGACGAGCGACGTCGCGCGCGTCGTTCGCGCCCGGTCGTCGATCGATGACATCCCTCGACGCCATCGCGGCGCTCGACGAGGGCAGAGCGCGGCGCGGGATTCGTTCGCGAGTGAAGTGAAGC
>Ga0222712_10006528_pt1 | contig 11506 bp, 7 predicted proteins | sample C33_657DmetaG_FD_165043 | JGI IMG/M metagenome (GOLD analysis project Ga0222712, IMG submission 165043) | Estuarine water microbial communities from San Francisco Bay, California, United States - C33_657D | ecosystem: Environmental > Aquatic > Marine > Unclassified | place: USA: California... | reverse complement strand
GGCTTGGTTGGCGAGGACCGTGCCCGGCAGCCGGCGGATCGGCATCGCGTGCCCCTTGAGCCGCGAGCAGACCTGCTGCGCCAGCCGGGAGCACACCGGCAGCTTGGCCAGCCCGTGGTAGCCCTCGAGCAGCGCCTGCGCATGCCGGCTCGCCTCGCGTAGCGCGGGCGGCGACGTCTCATCGGGCACCTCCGCGCTCCGGAAGAGCGCGTCGTCCGTGGTCACGATGTTCTCGATTGCGGACGAGCACCGAGCCTCCATCAGCGGCAGCGTCCGCACGAGAATCGCGGGGTTGGGCAACTTGGCCGCCAGCCGGTCCAATTCCGCCAAGGCCGCCCGCGCCGTCAGCGTCGCCTTCAGGATGGCCTTGGTCTCCAGGGCCGCGGCAGGCGGAAGCGGCGGCAGCTCGTTGTAGGGCTCCGTGGGCTTCCAAGGCTTGGCGGGCTTCCGGGCCATACCCCATTCCAGCCCCGGCGCTCCGACCTGTCAAAAGCGATATGTCGATTTAAACCCTAGAAATCGACATATCACTCCCGATATGTCGATTGGGCGTGGGGGGCTTAGGCGGGGGTCAGGGCCGCCAGCCGGCGACGCAGGTCCCAGCAGTTCAGCGCCGCGAGGCCGATCGGGAACAGGGCGCCGAAGGCCACGAACGGGCACCAATAGAACAGGACCAGGCTGTCGTGCAGGTTGGGGGTGCGTCCGGCGAACACATCCGCCGCGAGGCACAGCAGGCCTAGGAAGAAGGCGAAGCCCAGCGTGCCGAGCAACAGGGCCAGCGGACCGCTCCACAGCGTCTTCGCCGTCCCGGCGGCCGCGAGGCGCCGCCGCAGCAGGAACGTCACCGCGACCCCGGTCAAGATCCCCGCCGGCGTGTAATAGACCAGCGCCTTGAGCGCCCCGGCGATCGGCTCGTTCATCATCACCAGCAACGAAGCCGCCACCAGGCTCCACAGCGCGCCGTAGATCGCCCCCAGCACGATAAGCTTCTTCCGGACCGATTCGGTAGTGGTCATAGAGTTATTATGACCACTCGCCCAAGGCTGGGAAGTCACCGTTTCCGCTATAAGGTAGCAGTAAAGGGTAGATAAGGCGGGAGGGCTTAGGGTTAAGGAGGCGTTTGGGCTAGGTTTTAGGCGGCTTAGTTAACGCGATGACGTCCTGCCAAGTTCCACGTCCGTCTCTGTAGAACACTGCGGGCTTAAATGTCTCTATCACGCCTCTTAGGAGTGCTCTGCATCTCGTGAGGAAATGAAAAGTTATTAGACTGCTCTGGTGGGCATACTTGGTCTTCCCAGCCTTGAGTGAGGTATGAGCGAGCCACAGGTTTCGGTTATTCTCCAGGTCTAATTCCGCTGCCCTGGTCTGAAGCCGAGCAAAAACTCTAAGAATCTTGGCATGTCTCGTTGCAATCCAGCGGGTGTGCTCGGCGTTTATCTCGGAAAACTCTTTGGTGCCGCGGACCTCATCCATACCTAGTTTCCGAGCATGGAAGACGCGGAGGTTATCTTCGTCGGGGGTCAGGTAGATTATTTCAGCTGCCCTTCTGATAAGGTCGTCGGACCCATTTTCTGTTGGTTTCTTTCCGAGGAAGTTATGCAAAGATGCGACGTGTTTGCCGTCATCAAAAATAAGGGAGTAAGCCTTTATGCAGGCGAGTTGGGAAATCGCATCCGCACTCGCTGACATGATTACCTTTTGTGTTGGAGCTTCGGTTTTCTGGGCGCTGTTATGCTGAATGGCTAGCAGGATTATCAATGCCTCAAGTTCTTGGCATCCGGCTTCTAGCACTGAGATGTAGTGGTTTCCTGATTTGTATATATGCCCGTCTGCGGGCTGAGGTGCGTCTCCCATACTTATTCGCGCCAGATCTCCGAGGCGAGGGGGAGGGCGTTGAGCTCGGCCCTGGCTTCCTGCCAGGAAGGGTAGTGTTCGGTCATGAGGGTCATGAACCGTTCGCTGTGCCTGGGCTCCAGGAGGTGGATCATCTCGTGGACGACGACGTACTCCAGCAGGTCCTTGGGCTTCTTGATCAGCTCAGTGTTGAACCGGAGCGTCTTGGCCTTGGGGTTGCAGCCGCCCCAGCGGGTCTTCATACGCTGAAGGAAGTAGGCCGATGTCTTGACGCGCAGTTTACGCTCCCACTTGGCGATCAGGGGAGGGATGGCCTCATGCAGTAGGGAGCGATGCCACTCCTGCATGATCTCATTTCGCTTCGGGGTAGGGGTTTTGGGTCTGACGGTTAGGATGAGCCGGCGGTGATCCATCCGGACCGAGGGCTTCTCGTCCTGCTCGACCACGCTAAGGAGCCTACGGCGTCCCCAGATGTGATGGCTTTCCCGTTCCACGAAGATCCGGGGCGCCTCCCTGGCCTGTTCCTTCATCCTGCGCTGCTGGGCCTTGATCCAGGCGAGCTTCGTTGCCACGTAGGCGCGTACGACCTCTAGCCGTGTGCCGGTGGGCGCGACCAGGGTCACCTTCCCATGAGGGGGGTATACGGATAGGTGGACGTTCTTAACCGATTTCCTGGCGACAGGGATCTCGAGGTCCCCGAACTTGATGGTTTCGGACATCAGTTGCCGGGTTGATTCTTAAGCAACTCGAACAGTGCCACGGTAGCGGCTTCGTCACGGTTCATCACCGGGTAGAGGGCGTTAAGCACCTGGGCCTCTCGGGCAGAATCCCCCTTCCAGCCGGCAGGGGCGTTTTCGCGCATCACCTGGTCGATTGAGAGGGCTAGGTTCACCATTCGTTCGCCGTATTCGGAGCTCTGGTCGGCTGTGGCGTCAGGCGCCGCTGCGGCCAGGATCCGTGGCATGTTGTTGTAGACCACGGTCGCCAAGGGTCTGCCCTGGAGGGCCTGAGGCACCCCGGCACTGTAGTGCTTGGTGGAGATCTTCTTCACCAGGGATTCGGCATCCTTCAGGAAGGCCTCGTAGTCGGCCGAGTCATCGCGGCGCTTGGCGATGAGGTCGTCCAGGAGCTTGGACATCTGCTCGTAGAACTGCGGGTCCGTGAGCTGGTCGCGCTTCAGCGTGATGCGGATATTGTTGATGATGCTCTCGGCGACCGCGTTCTTGGACAGCTTGCCCTTGGCGTTAAGCTTCTGGGCGATGGCATCGTGCATGCCGGTCTTGATGATGAGCTCGGTGAGGGTGAGGTTGCCTAGGTTGCCCAAGTCCCTGACTGAATCGGCCTGGACGTAGGTATTCAGTAGGTGCCGCATGTCGGCCTCGTAGGGCTTAGTGTCCAGTTCCTCCCCGGAGTGCTTCTTGATGGCTGAACGGATCTCGCTGTATAGCTCCACCTCTTTCTGGATGGCTGCAGCCTGGGCCTCGGTGTAGCCCGCCTCGGTCATGTCCGCGGAGATGGCTGCATAGGCGCGGACGAAGCCGGCAACGGACTTGTAGAACGAGTCGCGCATCGGGCCGGTCTGGCTCAGGGCTTCGGGGTTGGCCGCGTCCCCGCAGAAATAGCGGAGGTATTGCTCAATCTCGCGGGGGTGGGCGACGGGTTCGCAGAGATGACGTAGGGCCTCGAGTGAGTCGTCGAGCTGCTTCCTGCCTTCCTGCAGCCAGTTCTTGATGTTCACGTCGTTGGTACCGCCTCCGCCCAGGTCGGTGTCGAGCTCGTTGGAGTTGTAGACAGCGAGGGCTTCCTGGACGTTGCCCAGCATCTCCTTGTAGTCGACGATGTAGCCGTAGTCCTTGTCGTCGCCGTCCAGGCGGTTGGTTCGGCAGATGGCTTGGAAGAGGGTATGATCCCGGAGCCTGTGGTCTAGGTAGATGTAGGAGCAGCTTGGGGCGTCGAAGCCGGTCAGCAGTTTGCTGACGACGATGATCAGCTTCATGTTGGCCGGCTCCTCCTTGAAGCGTCGCTTCACGTCATCCTCGTACTGCTTGGTGGTCTTGCCCCTATCCTTCAGCACCAGGTTCGTGTAGACGTCGAACTTGTAGCGTTCAGTGCTACCAGGCGGCTCGCACGAGATCGCGGTAGGGTTCGGCTCGTATGAGGTCACGATGCCCACGTGGTTGCCGAACTCGGTGTTCTGGAACAGCTTGAAGTAGTGGCAGGCGTCGTAGATCTCGTCGGCGACGAGGATGGCGGTTCCCCGGTCGCTGTTGAGGCGAGGTTTGAGGCCAAAGTCCTCGATGATGTCGGCGATGATACGCTGCTTGCGCTCACCGGCGCTGAGCAGGGATTCCATGGTCGCCCACTTGTTGCGCAGGACGGCCTTCTGGTAGTCGTTAAGCCCTTTGGTCTTCTGCTCGAACCACTTATCAATGGACTCGCGGTTGGTGAGCTGCTGCGGCACGTTCCTGGCCTCGTACTTGAGGTCGAGGACTACCTTGTCGGCAACGGCCTGGTGGAACTTGTAGGTATGGATATAGGTGCCGAACACGTCCCGGGTCAGCTGCTTGTCTTTGCGGAGCAGAGGGGTACCCGTGAAGCCGATGAAGATGGCGTCCTGCATCCACCGCTTCATCTGGCGGTTCATGTCCCCGCCCTGGGTGCGGTGGCACTCGTCGACGAAGACGTAGAAGCGTCCGGAGGTCCTGGGCGGTTCGCCCTTGAGGTCCGAGGTGTCGAACTTGTGGATGAGCGCGCAGAGCAGGCGAGGGGAGTGTGCTCCCAGTTTCTCGACCAACTTAGCCCGCGAGGTGATACGAGGAGACTCGGAGTCCTTGGGGATGACATCGGCGTTCCTCATGACACCCTCGATCTGCTTATCCAGTTCGTCGCGGTCGGTGATGATGAGGATGCGGGCCTCCGGATCGTGCTCCATGAGCCACTTGGCGATGAGGACCATCAGGATGCTCTTGCCGCTTCCCTGGGTATGCCAAATCACTCCGCCCTCGCGCTTAGCGATGCGCTCCTGGGCGGCTTTGACCCCGAAGTACTGGTGGGGTCGGGGGACCTTCTTAACGCCGGCGTCGAAGATGATGAAGTTGCGGATCAGGTCCAACAGCCTGGTCTTGTTGCACATCTGGGCCAGAGGGCGATCCAGGTGGGCTCCGGGGGTGGTGTCAGTCGCCTCAGTTTCGCCTTCACCCTTCCATGTTACGAAGAACTCTTCCTTGGTTCCGGCTGTGCCGTAGCGCAGTCCCTGAGTATCGTTGCCGGATAGGACGAGCTGGACGGTGCTGAAGAAGCCCATGTTGAAGATGGGCTCCTGGTTGGTGATCAGCTGCCGGACCCCGTTGGCGATCTCGACGGAGCCGCGCTTAAGCTCGATCACGGCTACGGCGATACCGTTGATGTAGAGCACGATGTCAGGCCGGCGTTCATAGCCGCCCTTAAGGGTGACTTCCTCGGCCAAGGCGAAGTCGTTCTTCTCGGGGTTATCCCAGTCGATCAGGCTGACGCTTTCATGCGCCTTGCCTACAGCCGTCTGTACCTGGACTCCGTAGCGGAGTAGCTGGTAGGTCCGGAGGTTCGCCTGATAAAGGTTGATGGCGGTCGTGTCGGCAGCGTCCTCGAGCCTCTTAATGGCCGCTGAAATCTGGGCGGGTCCATAGCCTCGGGTGGCTAGGTTAGCTTGCAGGAGGTCGACTTCGACGCAGCGGTTGTTGTCGCGCTTATGCCACTCGCCTAGGTAGCGGTAGCCAAGGCCCTTGGGGGCAGTGAAGAGGTCAATGACGCGGTTCTGCGTCTTTCGCTCGGAGCGGGGGGTCTCGGCCATGGGTATCTTGGTTAAATGAGTCGGGTCTTTCCGGTAAGCAGTTCTTGCATCATGCCTTGCTTGAGGTTGCGTGTCTTCTCTCGTCGGGCTTCGAGGGCGGATAGTTCGGCGTCGATGTCGGAGAGGACAGCCGCGATGGCTGCTTGCTCGCTAGAGTCACAGGGTATTCTGATCTTAAACGCGGTAAGTGCTGACTTCTGCACGTTGGGCAATCCGGAGCCAACGCGCATCCCCATGATGGATGCCTGACTCCCTTTCAGCGCATGATAGAGGAATCGTTTATCTACTTTGCTTGGGACGATTGCGTAGCAGTGTCCTCCGCACCAAAACGGTTCTGAGATGAATTGAACGTAGCCGCATGAATTGCCGCCTTCACTGATGGCGATGGTCTCTGCAGGAGTGTTCGCCTTGTCCGTGTAACTTGACGCCGACATTCCTCCGTTGAAGTGTGGAAAATCGCCTTCGACGTTAGTCTCACTGCTGTGAAGCTGCGTTCCTTTCGCGACGCTTGCTACTTCTCCCAGCGTCTTCATCTCCCACTTGCCGCTGAATCCAGGCAGACGCGTCTTGCCGGTTAGCAGCTGCTGCATCGTCGCCTGCTTTATGTCGCGCTTCTTAGCGATGAGGCGATCTAGGGTCGTGATCAAGTCGTCGATGTTGCAGAGGGCCTTAGCAACCGCTTGTTGTTCGGGTAGTGGTGGGAGTGCAACGCTAAGAAGTTCGAACTTCTTACGCTGTATGCCCTTTGCAGTAGAGCCAGTTGAGTAGTCCGCAAGTATGCGCTGGAAGCCCTCTGAAAGCAGCATCTGAAACAGAAACGTGCTGGATACTAGCTGAGGTCTAACTCGGAGTAGTATCGTTCTCTGGCTGAGAATATAGCGACGATTGTCAGGCACTAGAGCAACATTGCCAAGTGGCGCCTCCGTGGTGAATAGTATGTCGTCCTTGGCGACGTCGCCTTTAGTCATCCACTGCCTGTAAAGCTTATCCGAACCGAAATAGCATTCCTCGCTGAAGTCGATGTATCCCTTTTTCACATTGCCAGCAGAGAGGGCCGGAATCTCGCCGCCACCCCACTCCATGCCCAGCTTTTTTGGTGTTCGTCCGCGGTAGTCCATAATCTGGCACGTAAGCTGAAGCATGTTGTAGCTTTCCCAGTCCTGAGGGATGAGGCCCGCCTCTGACTGCTTATATCTGAGCTTCACTTCCATGACGCCCCCATCTTCGCGAGGTGGTCATCTACTCGGGCAGATAGCACTTCCGCCTCATTTGTAAGACTCGGCAGCGACGCTTCGTAGCGTTCGGCCAGTTCACGGATGCGGCCTGTGAGGGTCTGGGAGACTCGATCGAGCTCAATCTGCACCGAGCCCGATAGCCGTGCCATCCACTTGTCGTCTACAGCCAGGATCTTAATTTCAGGCACAGGGAGTTTAGGGTACTTGGCGTACGCGAGCTCGTCGAGCGCTGCGTCTTGATCCTTCACCTCGCGCTTGAGCGCGGTTTCCCGCTCCGCTAGGTCTAGCCATCGCTTGAGAATGTCGGCCTCGTCCTTGGCATCCTTGTCGCCTTTGATCTCTTTTAGGCGTGCGTTGATCTCGGCCTTGGCGATCTTCTCAAGAGAGCCGAGGGCGCCGTCTTCGATGCCGTGTTCCTCTTCTAGTTCAGTTAGGCTTGCGCTCACTGCTTCGAGCTCGGATTGCGTCTTCTCGAGTTCGCCTTTTTCTGTGGCGAAGTATCGCGTAACAATTAGCTCCTTGGGGACCAGGTCGCAGGCCCATCCCTTGTCTTTGGTCTTCCCCTTCTTGTCCGTCTCTTGGATGCGATAGGTCTTAGCGACCCAACCGTCTGCGGCGATGAGGTAGCAGTCGTCCTGCATGACCTCCGCCCAGTAGTCCATCAGGTGCTGGTAGACGTCATAGGCGTCAATCAAGGGGGTCTTACCATAGGCCTGAAGGAGCGATTCCGCGATTTCAGCAATTAGCGCCTTGGGGTGTCCGCCCTTGCCGAATTCAGTGAGCCGCGGAGTGGTCGCTTGGCGCCATTCCGTGAAGCCCTTGGTGGCTTTCTTCTGGAAGGCGACGAACTCCGGGTGGCCAAGGATGGCTGCTTTGATATCCGATTGCGGGACCTTGAGTCGGACATAGCCCGTGCGGCCTGCTGACTCGAACAGGTCCTTGTAGACCGAGGGTAGGACCTTCCAGTAAGGAGCGATCAGGCTATTCTCTCCGGTTAGGTCGCGTTCAGGGATGCCTCCGCGTAGGTGTCCGTCGATGTCCTGAAGGTCTTCTGGTTCCGTGGTATCGATGTAGCGCGGTAGGTTGAGGTTGAAGTCGTTCTTGGGGTCGGCGATCTCGGCCACGGGCACCATTCGCGCGAACTTGGTCTCATCCGACTGCTTGGTGAAGGTGTCCACGATGCGGTGGATGTCTCGCTCCCGGAGGCGGTTCTTGTTTCCGTCCTTCATGAAGCCCTTGGAGGCATCCATCATGAAGATGCCCTTGCGGGCGGTGGCGTTCTCCTTGTCCAGGACTAGGATGCAGGCAGGGATGCCGGTGCCGTAGAACAGATTGGCAGGAAGGCCGATGATGCCCTTGAGGTAGCCGGAACGAATGAGCTGGGTGCGGATAACGCCTTCGGCGCCACCACGGAACAAGACGCCGTGGGGAAGAATGCAGGCGGCCTTCCCGGTGCTCTTCATGGAGCGTATGATATGGAGCAGGAACGCATAGTCGCCCTGCTTCGTGGGAGGAACTCCCCAGGCAAAGCGCTCATACGGATCGTTCTCGGGAGTCAGTCCGGTGGTCCAGGTCTTCACCGAGAAGGGTGGGTTAGCTACGACGTAGTCGTAGGTCCGGAGCTTATTGCCGTCCTTGAACTTGGGGTCCGACAGGGTGTTCCCGCTGGCGATGGTGGCCGTTGGGAAGTCATGAAGGATCATGTTCATTCGGGCCAAGCCTGCCGTCGTGACATCCATCTCTTGGCCTTCGATCGTGATGCGCGTGCCTGACTGCGCTGCCACCTTGAGGAGCAGCGAGCCCGAGCCACTGGTAGGGTCGTAGACCGTGGTCGAGGCCTTAGCGTTCTTTGGAGAGATGCCGATCACGTGTGCGATGATGCGGCTGACCTCGGATGGCGTGTAGAACTGGCCCTTGCTCTTGCCGCTTTCCGATGCGAAGTGACGCATCAGGTACTCGTAGGCGTCACCCAGGATGTCGTCGTGGTCGGCGCGGTTACCGGAGAAGTCCAGTTCGGGCTTCTGGAAGATGCTGATCAGGTCGGTCAAACGATCGACCATCGCCTTGCCTTCGCCCAGCTTATTGGGGTCGTTGAAGTCGGGGAAGTCGCTACGGGCCAGACGTTCGTTCTTATCGGTGAGGGGGCCGATGATCTGCTTGTTGATCTTGTCGCCGATGTCGTTCTTGCCCTTGAGCGCGACCATGTCGGCGAAGCTCGCCCCCTTAGGGATGATGACCGCCGGACGGAGGTCCTTGCTGTTCGCGTACTTGTCGCTGACGTACTTGATGAACAGGAGTGTCAGGACGTAGTCCTTGTATTGGCTGGCATCCATGCCTCCACGGAGGGAGTCGCAGGCTGTCCAGAGGGAGGAATAAAGGTCGGACTTCTTGATTGGCATATGCGAAGGGGGCTAGGCCCTGAGGGGCAGTCCTAGATGGATACCCTAGCCAAACCCCGTGGCAACCCCTCGGTGGCCCATTGGGTTACAAACTTAATGGGGTGATTCCCAGCCAGCCGCAGGGGAGGATGCGGCTGTGCTAGGCACACGTTGGGTGTACGCACTTGGCGGTTTGCCCGCGCTCAGTTAACGAGCCTTCTTCGCCGCTATCTTCGCCTCGATCTCCTTCAGCAGTTCCTTGGAGCGTTGCTGAGCTCGAAGCCTCACTTCGGTGGGCATGTTCTTCTCTATGGACTCGAGGTTTTTTCGGGCCTGTTCGATGGAAACAGCCGCAACATTGTAACAAGCATAGGCTTCAATTTCATCCTTTGGTGTCCCTCTGCCATACTCGTAGGAAAGACCTAGGTCGTATAGGCATTCGGCGCTGCCAATTTCGACACCCTTGCGAAGCCATAACACGGATTTTATGTCATCTTTTTCAACTCCGTCGCCAGTGTTGTACATCCGGCTTAAGTTGTAAATTGCCCTGGGGTTGTCTTGTGCGGCTGCTTTACTTAGCCAGTGAAATGCTTGCGTTGGATCTTTTGTGGCGACTAGTTCGGCTAGTTTCACCTGGGCCATTGAATGGTTTTTCTCTGCGGCCCTTCGGAGGTATTTCTCAGCCAATACTCGGTCGCCTTCGACCGCATCAACGCCTTGGTGGTATGTGTAGCAAATTCCGGTCAAAAACTCTGCCTCAGTATGTCCTTGGTCTGCCGCCTTTCGGTACCAATCAAACGCTACCCTTTTTTCCTTATCGGAAACGTCCTGTCCGTTTAAGTCGTTTATCTTGAAGGCTACCCTGAATTGGGCATTAGCATCGCCAGCTTTTGCGTACGCTAGGTCGTTTTCGCCTTTAGGTTTTTTGCATGCAGTTGCTAATAGCGATGCGGCAGCTAAGGCTACTAGTAAAAAGGTATCGCTGGGGAATATGCTTGTTAAAATCCTCTTTTTCGGAGCCCTGCAGCAATGGATAAACCTTAGGTGCATTTAATTATTATATGACTACATTTATGTACGTCAACTGAGATGCAGTTTAGGTCGTTTCAGTTTTACTTAAATTTTTTCAACTTGAGCTTCTCGATTCCTAGCGGCGGCCGCGTCTTTTGCAGTATGCGGTGACAGTTTGCGCACACTGACCGAAGGTCTCTGGCTGGATCGATGAGATGCTCATATTCTCGGTCAATCGCTGTGGCTCGACGAGTGGGACCATTCGTTGGATGGTCGCCTAGATTTCCCCCTCCGGTTCTGAAAGCCCTACTTCTCGCCCTTTTCCTTCTTCGCGGGCTTGGGGGCGGGGCGGTCGCCGACTTCGTTGCGCATGCGGAAGGGGACGCTGAGGACGATCTCCTCGAGGAGGACGCGCGAGCGGTAGCCGGAGGCTTCGAGCTTGTCGACGATGGCCTCGATGGTGCCGTCGTCGCGGTCGACGAGGCTGCGGCCGAGGGCGTAGCCGAGGAGCTTGCTGGTCATCTGCCGGGCGAAGTCGCGCTTGCGGGTGAGCAGGAGGGCCTTGAAGCCGTTGAGGTCCTTGAAGGCCTGGCCGCCGGCGGTCGCGCCGGAGGCGTCGATGGGCCGGCCTTTCTCGTCGACGTCGCGCCAGCGGCCGACGCGGTCGAAGTGCTCGAGGGAGAAGCCGACGGGGTCGATGACGTTGTGGCAGGAGGCGCAGGTGGCGTCGGCGCGGTGCACCTCGAGCTTCTGGCGGAGCGAGAGCGTGCCCTTCTTCTTGTCGCCGCCGGCCGACTCGAGCGAGGGGATGTTGGGGGGCGGCGCGGGCACGGGGGTGCCGAGCAGGGTGGAGAGGATCCAGGTGCCGCGGAGCACGGGGCTGGTGCGGGTCCCGGGGGAGGTCAGCATCTGCACGGCGCCCAGGCCGAGCACGCCGCCGCGGCGGCCGTCGGTGAGGGTGACCTTGCGGAAGGCCTCGCCCTTGACGCCGGGCACGCCGTAGTGGCGGGCGAGCCGTTCGTTGAGGTAGGTGTAGTCGGCCGAGAGGAGTTCGACGATGCTGAGGTCGTCCTTGAGCAGGTGCTCCATGAGCAGCAGGGCCTCCTTGCGCATGTCGGCCCCGAGGTCCTTGTTGTAGGTCTCCTTGACGGACTCCGGGGAGGCCGGGACGGTGTCGCCGACGGCCTTGGTGCCGAGCC
>Ga0222712_10006526_pt1 | contig 11511 bp, 14 predicted proteins | sample C33_657DmetaG_FD_165043 | JGI IMG/M metagenome (GOLD analysis project Ga0222712, IMG submission 165043) | Estuarine water microbial communities from San Francisco Bay, California, United States - C33_657D | ecosystem: Environmental > Aquatic > Marine > Unclassified | place: USA: California... | reverse complement strand
GGGTACCCCCTTGACCTCTTAGAACCTAAGGGTACCCCCTTGACCTCTTAGAACCTAAGGGTACCCCTTGACCTCTTGAAACCCAAGGCTACCCCCTTGACCTCTTGAAACCCAAGGCTACCCCCTTGACCTCTTGAAACCCAAGGGTACCCCCTTGTTTTTTATATATTTATAGATTAGTATGGATATACCAGATTACGCATTTATTTCTATATCTTCTTTAATTATTGTAGCATCTATAGCTTTACTCATTAAAACTTGTTTTAAAAGAAGAGAGCCACAAGTGTCATTAGAAAATATAGTTACAGATTGGAGCTAAAAAATAGCTATATCTATTAGAGATGTCAAAGCTTCCTCTTGTTGCTGGTGGATTAAATCCGCATGCTGGTCGTAAAAATGAAAGATTATCTACGCCCTGGATAGATACACTGTCCGCCGCTCATAAGATGGCCGCCGAAACTATACTAACAAAAGAACAAGCAGCCGCAAAAGCTAGAGGTGATGCTGCGGCAGAATCCCGGCGCGAAATGCAGAAGTTAAGTAAGATAGAAATTGAAAAGCAACTTGCCGCTCTAATCCCTCCACCTAGTACTACTATGTCGCGCTTTGCTGCGGTTGTAGGAAGAGAATTTGAAAAGAACAAGTCAAAGAAAGAAGCTAGTACCGCTAAAGAAGCAGAGGTCGCTAAGGTAAAAGCCGCGGTAGCAAAAGGTAAAAGTAGCTCGTTTAAAATAGAAGCAGAAAAGACACGCGAACGTCTAAGAAAGCTAGGTATTCTTTAGAATGCCCTATAAGCTCGTACAGATTTTAGGCTCAGATTTAACTAAAAAGGGATATGTGATGAATACACAGACAGGTCATAAATTTTCTAGTACACCTATCCCTCTTGAGAAAGCCAAAGCGCAAATGAGACTTCTACAAAGCTTAGATGTCCGGAATAAATAATGTACCTAGTATTTAGAATGCTTAACGTTGATTCATCATCTGGCCGCCGTATTAGAGTTAGACCCGTAACACCAGCCCAGGCCGCTCGTCGTGCCGCTGAGACTTATGAAGAAGAAGTGAGAGCTAGTGAGCTTGAAGAGCTTGAGAACCTAAGAGGTCGCTTACATTTTGATTTCTTCGGAAGACCTACGGGATCGCGTACACCAGCCACACCTGCCCCACTTCTTGGAGAAGGTGGCCGCGGAATAAGACGCGAGGCTGGAACTCAGGCGCAGATGCCTGAAAGAGTACTCGCACCCCCCGCAAATTTACCTTCTAAGATGCCAGAAGTAGAACGCCGCCCCGGTGCGGAGCGTTTACACCCTACATCCTTAAGAGCTAAAGAAGGCGGTCTTAGTTTCAGCATGCGCGATATTAAAGACCTTATTAGTAGAGACGCGGATGTTGGTATTGAACCATCTGAGAATCCTTTTGTTATGTCTCTTTGGACTCACGTCTCCAAGGAGAACGACAAACACAACTGCGCCAACTGCTCAGTCCTTGGCAACCTTGCGCCCCGCAGAAGCCTCGCCCGTAAGATTAAATATATGTCACTCAATCCCAGCATCTACGGGAACAAGTACGACGTTCTAGGGTCATCTTAAATTTGTATATTATTATTAGATATGTTTCCTGTGTCCGGTGCGCTTGATAGATTAGCTGACAGAGGAAAAGAACATGCTTCCAGAGAAATCAGTAGGAAGACAGGAGCCCCGGAAGATGTTGTACGCGGTGGGCTTGATACGGCTCACAAGGGAATCAAGGAGAAGAAGAAGGCATCTGATATCGCTAAAGATGTTGCTAAGAATGTAGCTAAGAGTGCTATTAAAAAGAAGGCTACAACTGCTATAACTGAAGCATCTGGCCTTCCTGCGCCTCTTGTTGAAAAGGGAGTTGAAAAGGGTTTTGAATTAGCTGAAAAGGCAGGAGAACACGCAAAGAAAGCCGTATCTGAATTAGAAGAGGCTAGTCTATCTCAGTACCCCCGCAAGGTTCAGAATTTCCTAAATAAATACTCTAATGAAGTTATGTCAAATATTAGAGTCTGTAGAGTACCTATCTCATCCACGCTTAACAAGGTTCTGGATGTTATAAGTCTAGGTTCTTGGAGTAGTGCCAAGAAAAAGCAGAATTACGATAATATGTTTCATCTATATCTGAGTTTTACACTAGGCGGTAAACGTGTCATCTTAGATAAGCAAAGTAATATCACGATAGCTCTTTCAAATAAAGAATGTAAGGATAGCATGCCTGTCCCTAGCTCAGGAGAGCTCACACTTAAAACATTCTTAGAACGAGGACGTAAGAGAGTAGGTGATGCCAAGTTCTTTCCTTATAATGCTATGAATAATAACTGCCAAGACTTCCTCTGGAATTTATTAGTCGCTAATAAGCTAAGTACTCCTGCTCTTATAAAGTTTATAAAGCAAGATATCGGTGAACTTGCTAAGGATGTACCTGGATTTACTAAGAAAATCGCAGACGCAGCAACAAAGGCATCTGGCTTAGCTGAAAGAGCCTACCAGAATCTAACCGAGAAATACGAGGGAGTCAGAGACTAAACACTAAATCTCCGGAACTGCTTTGTCTTGTTTACTTTTGAAAAGAAAAGACTAAATCTAGCATACAAAGTCTCACGTATACTCATCTATATATATCTTATAAAAAATATATATAGGAGAATAGAATGGAACGCTCACACTCAGGAGTACAGATTAGAGTCCCGGCAACTGCTAATCTTATGATAGATTCAACTGATCGCACATCAGGCGCTACGGCAGACAATTTTATAATCAACAAGAATAATTCTATATTAAACGGTTTCTTTCACCGTATCGCGGCTACAGAAGTCGTCTTAGACTGGGGTGTTCCAAATATTTCTGCGGCTCTTGGTAATAACACTTTTAGCGTTGAAGTCGCTACGAATATATACACAGTAACAATTTTAGATGGATTCTATACAGTTGAGCAGCTTCTAAACGAGTTAATTGTGCTTCTTAATGCTGCGGATGTTGGTGTAACTTTTGGACTTGCAAACACAAACCCTGCAGCGGTTTATATAAAAGGATCTGGTGTCTATACCGTACGACCTGGCAAACTCGCGTCACAACTTGATCTGAAGCCTTCAGCAGACATCAACATTCTAGGGTATCGTGTAGTAAATCCAGATCTTAGAGCCTTTACCTATTTAGATTTTGTATCATCTCAGCTCACATACAACCAGGAACTCAAGGATGCCACAACAGCTCCGTCAGATAAGAATGTTCTCTTGCGTTGGTATTTTGCTCTTGATGATGTAGGCGGCCTAGCTCTTGACACATACGGCTTTCCTATACTCCAAGGATACAAGCAGTTCATCTGTCGCCGTATCTTTCCCGTACCCAAACAGATCCGCTGGAACGCTGCGCAACCTGTCGGACAGCTTGGCTTTGAAGTGTACGGATCAGATGATCGTCTAGTGAGCGCCAGTGTACCTCTCGCGTTATCTGGAAATCAGTTTGACTGGCTGATCACACTTCAAATCTCAGAAAATTAAATCTTATATGTGTTTTTATAAAAACCGTTATAAGATAATAAACGTTTAGAAGACGTAGTCAACCGTGCCCTGTGAGAACAAGAGAGTCGTGTTGTAGATGTATGAGACGTTGAGAACCCAGTCGGCCGCTGAGTAGGGCGTGGCGACTACAAGGTTGACGATACCGTTCGTGATTGGCTTGCCGTGAACAAGAACGTTGTGCTCATCCTCATTCACGAAGGGCTGCGCGAAGGGGAGCTCTACCCACGTTGAGACCTGTGAGGCTCCAGCATACGCACCTGACGTATAGACGAGGTTGATGCTCTGCGCTCCGGGGTACTTGTCGCCGTTGATGAGGTTCCAGAGGGTTGATGAGCTAGAATCAAAACGAGCATATACATCTCCGGCGTATGTCATCTCAACCTTCGTAGGGAGAACCCAGTTCCAGGGGTTCTGGATGCCGCCGGGCGTCATATCAGACGCGCGGTTTAGCCAGCAGTGGATCGCCTTGACCTCTCCAGAGCGGAAGCCCGTAAGAACGACTGACTGGTCGCCTGAGGCTGATGAGAGGTTGATCGTCTGCTTCTGCTGTACGAACTCCGCAGGGAACGCGTAGGCGTTCTCAGAGAGGTCAACACGACGAGCAAGAGCATCCCCCGCGTTGTTGAGCATAACCTGTTGAACCTGGAACGTCGCAGATGAGAGTGACGTTGGGACAGGTGAAGGTGACGCGCCTGAAACTGAGAAGAGGCTTGAGATTGGGTTGAGCTCAACAGTGATCTGGATCTGTTGCGTCAAGCAGTCCGAGGGGAAGGGGTGCGCCTTGCCTACGCCGGAGGGCGTGGCGTGGGGGAGCGTAAGAACAACCGACGCATACTGCGCGGAGGCCGTTAGGTCAGCTGGGAGAGCCGCCTGGCCACCTAGGAGAAGGAGGTCAGAGGCCGCCTCGCGTGAAGGCTGGGCGCGAAGAGCGTTCTGGAGGATCTGGTCGCCCGTTAGGAAGTACTGAGAGCTGCCACCGTAGCGGTATGAGACCTGCTTGATCATCTGGTAAGCCCATCCGCGGTTGAGCGCAAGACCCGTAGCGGCATCAAGAGCTCCAAGAGTGAAGCTGCAGACTACGTCCTGGATGCCCTGCTGGGGAGGGATCGTGAAGACAGATGAGCCGCCTGAGAGGTTGTTGAACTGTTGGACAAACTTCGTGTTAATCGTCGTTGGCCAGCACTGCTTCTTGGCCGTCTGGTGGTCGTAATAATATAGGTCAACAGCATCTCCTGGGCGTACCATATCTTGGGCGGAGTGAGAGGCAGACATTATACTTAGTATTTATATAAAAAATACTGTATAAATAGATACTGATGTTTTCGCTCAAGGATTTCCTGAATTATATGGCCGTACAAAAAGCCTTTGCCGAAATGCGGAAAGAAACAGATGAACTATACTCTAACAAACCAAGGGTGCCGTATCTCGGTTCTTTAAAACAATCACGCCCGGAACCGGTAAACATACTACCGCCCGTAAATGATTTATCTCAACCTAGACGGATTTTAACACCTCCCCCTACCGTTAAATATATAGAACCAGTACAAAACACTAAAGACTGTATATATGTAAATAGAGTAGGATGTATCAAAAAGCTAAAACTAAAATAAAAAGGTATATCTATAATATATGAAGCGCGACCCCAAGATATACCTTGAAGTCTCACGTGATCCAAGAATCCAGATGTCCGGAAAGGGTGCGCCCAGATCTACGGTGTACGGTGCGCTAGGTGTGACCAAGATGTCGGACGGTCTAGGATTCAAGGCGCTCGGCGGACTTGTTAAAGACACCAAGACCGGGATGAGCCTCGGAGCCGGAGCATACATGTCCGAGTCGGAGGCACTTAAGGAAGGCCAGACGGAGAAGAAGATTCTTGGAAAGGCCTCTGCTACATCTTTGCCCGGAGAGCACTACGGGCAGGTGCCATACCCAGGATATTATATGAAGGCGCTTGGCCGTCGTCTATAACCGAAGGTCAAGCTCCGCTATAATTCGGCCTCTGAGGCCTTTATGAAGTCGTGTAAGAACTCAACGATCTCCTTTTTTCCCAGGCTGTCCTTGATAACAGATTTCACAAATTTCTTGTGCGGGTCTGTTTCAACTGGAGCATCTAGGCCTACTGGTGGAGCCTTTACCTTCTTAGTCTCCTGCTTCTTCTGACCGGGGATCTTTGTATCACGAACCAAAAGTTTTCCAGAATCTAACATATTTTTTAGTGTCGCGTCCATCTAATACTCTATAAGATATTTTTTTTAAAATAATTATCTTATATAAGGTAGATGAGCACAACTAAGAAACCAGCGAAGCCGATAATTCCAGATGAGGATTTTGTTTTGAATATGCCACCAGTTGAGACTGGAGGGTGTAGTGTACTTATGATAGGCTCCGGCCGTTCTGGAAAAACAACAGCCCTAAAGCACGTCTTAGACACGTATTTCAAGAAGCACGTAGGAGTCATATTTTCCCAGAGTGCCAAGGCTGCCGCCTACAAAGATATGAAGTACCCGAATCTTCCTCTTTCTAGTGCCTACGACCCTAAGCTAATTCACGACGCGTATGACATAAACAAGGAAACACACAACAAGTATCCTTTCTTATTTGTTATAGATGACTGCCCACTCGTCAAGAATGACAAGGAGTTGATGAAGACTCTTACGATTTACAGAAATTCAGGGGTCTCTTGTATTCAGTGTGTTCAGACTCCTACTCTTGTAAGTCCGACATGCAGAAGTAATTTTACCTTTACTCTTTTGTTCAAGTGTAACTCTACGGAACAGTGCGAGAACGTATGTAAGTTCTTCTTAAGAGGCTATTTTCCTCCTAAGACTGTTATGGAAGAGAAGATCCGCATGTTCAAGGCTTGGACAGAGGATCACCATTTTATCTTTATAGACAACTGGAACGGTACGATTCAGAGGTGCAAAATAGATTTGGACTGATTCCGGCTAAATTAATTTATATCGGTTTATTATAAATGACGACTCTATCTCAGGATACGTACCTAAACGAGGATAACTTCATCAGCGGTATCGGCGGGGGTGCTGGTGGTGTTACTAGTATTGCTATAGGCTCAGGCAGCGCTACGGGCGCTGTGACCTTTGCGGCAACAGGCACTACGAATATTGATCTTTCAGGCAGCACGATCACTTTTTCATCCCACTCACTCTCAGGAACGTACGGACAGTATCCTCTCCCCACCGCGTCTCCTTCTTTCACCAGTCAAGCAGACGGTTCACTAACACCAGGCCAGAACTTTGCTACAAATGAAGTAGCCAACCTTTTCCTTGGTCCTGTTCATCCTTTTACGGGTATTATCTGGCTTGATGGTGTTATCACCGTAACGGGCGCGGCGGCACCGGGTGGCGGAAATGCTACGGGTACATTCCAGGTAACTCTTAATAATACAGCAACAGACAACGCATACGCGACATTATACATTCCTTTTAGTGTTCCTACAACGGGCTCTACTTATGTACTTGTTCCTATGTTGTCCGCGCCTCTTATTGATAGTCTTACAGTCGGTACAGACAACCCAACCGTCGCGGTACAGGTTAAGCTACTTACAAGCGGTACATACGCAGGTGCAAACCCTGCGACAAGTATTAGCTACACACAAGACACCACGACGTTCATTATGGGTTCAACGTTCGCCTCTAATATGAGCAAGATCGTCCCTCCGGGTCCGTTAGCCCCCCAGACTCCTATGTTTGATAGTGGCACGACGACATCCACTGTCCTAGGTTGCTATTTTTACAGACAGCCTAACCCACCCCCAGGTGTTGTCTATACGGTACTATACGGAACAACTCCGACAACGTGTACAAGCGTTTACACTCCCGCCGCTGGTGGTCCTGACCCTGTCAACTGTTTGATCCCCGGTCTTACGCCCTCAACGGCGTACTACGTAATCGCTGTAGCTACTCAGGAGGGTAACTCCAACAACAGCCCCACCGCGGGTCCGTTCTCAACGGCGGCTGCTGTTTAATAACATACTAAAATAATATATCATATTAATATAGTATGACAAGTCTATCTCAGGACTCGTATTTATCCCCTAACAACTGTCTCTTTTTACGTCAGACACCTTTTCCGAATCCGGATGAACTTAACGGTAGTCTATATATCACGCAAGATCTAGGGGTCGGCGTGGATGCTCTTATTGAAAATAATCTAGGGGTAGGAGGTGAATTAGAGGTGATAGGTTCAACGCTCTTAGAGGCAGACGTAACTATAAACGGTGCTACAACGCTTAACGGCTCTACAACGCTTAACAGTACTTTAACCGCCAACGGTGAATCTACCTTTTCGGGTATTGTAAATACTGAAGCTACTCTAAACGCTGGGGGTGCTGTAAATATAGCGGGTGATCTTACAGCAGAAGCCGCCACAATATTAAACGGCGATTTATCTGTCACCGCTGCGGCTGAATTTACAAGTACACTAGATGTTACAGGTGATACAACTCTCGCGGGGCTAACAGTAAATAATGACTTGTCTGTTGATGGTACTACGACTATTAACGGGGCTTTACGTGCTCAAGAAAATATAGCATGCCCAGTATATTCTAACGAAATCCCCCAGCCCACTTCTGGATCAAATGCCTACATTTTGGGCTTTGGTGTTCTTATTCCTAACCCTGTAGATCCTGAAACGTCACCTACACTTTGTGAAGTCTTATATTCTGGCGCAGATGGTACAGATTACTATTTTGTAAGTAGAAACGGGGTAGGTCTTGTTGCAGATGTCTGGGGCGTTCTAACTGCGGGGGGGCGTATACCTGGCGTAGGCTTTACGGTTCAAAGTTCGGCGATAGTTGAAATAGGGACTACATTTAACTACCTCATTTTAAAGGGTAACGTCGTAGAATCTTCTTCTTTATCATCAGATCAAGCAAAAGCAACTCTAGCACAAACAAAGATCAGTAATACAGTAGCTCTAGGATATACTGAAACAGAAGCCAGACGCGCAGTATTACGTGAAGAGAACCTAATACAGTCAAGAGGCGCAAATCTTGGAGCCTTTTTGACCAGTAAGGGATATTTAGCAACAGAAAGCTTCAGATATGCTCTTAATACAGTTCAGCCAGTTGCGCCAGTAATACCCGCAGTATAATTTCAAAGAATATAAACAACTTTATAAAACATACTTTTCGTACAGTATATTTTGTAGGGTTCTAGTATAGAATGTCTTCCCTAGCCGAGATGAGAGCCGCACTACGTGAACTTCGCAAGGAATCCGTCAAGCCAGTAAGCCGCATGCGTAAGGGTGATATCTCGGATGAATTAAACCGCCTACGCGAGATGCGCGAGACAACTCCGGCGGCCAAGGCTACCCCCTCAGCCCTTCCAAGATCCAAGGAGGTTGAGAGCATCAAGGCGGCCAAGGCCTCAGAATTCCCTGTGGCTGCTGAGAAAAAGATGAAGAAGAAGCTCGGAGAGGGCGGTGCGGGTCAGCTAAAAAAAAAGAGCAGCTCAAAGTCTCGTTTGCTCCAGATGTTAGCGGAGATGAGCGACTCAGATTAAATTCTGTAAGTCGTGAAACGCTTGTAGAAAAAATAGAGGAGTCTGGATGTAAGATGTTAAAGGGTATGCTGGAAGGATCTGAAACAAAAGATGAGATAGTCAGATACCTCATCAAATGTAAATGCCCAAAGATACACAAGCTATTTTCCGGATTAGAATAAAATACTACGTATAATTAAATGACCACCTTATCTCAAGACACCTTCGTGAACTTTGAATTCCCTCTTATGATTTTTGATAATCTACCGGGCACACAAGGCGCTCAAGGAGAGACAGGAGCACAAGGAGCTCAAGGAGCAGCAGGAGGCGGCGGGGGAACTCAAGGAGCTCAAGGTGCTACAGGCGCACAGGGGGAGACAGGAGCACAAGGAGAGACAGGTGCCGCAGGTATAGCAGGTACACAGGGGGCTCAAGGAGTAGAAGGAGTACAAGGTGTAGAAGGCGCTCAAGGCAACCCAGGGATAGCAGGAATAGCAGGAGCACAAGGCGCAGAAGGAGCTCAAGGTGCTCAAGGCGCAAACGGAACAGAAGGAGCACAAGGAGCACAAGGAGAAACAGGAGCACAAGGATCATCCGCAGTTGGAGCACAAGGAGACACAGGAGCACAAGGGGCTCAGGGTGCGTCTAGTAGTTTTAGTCTAACCGCGGGGACAAATATAACCCTAGTACCTGTTGGGGCAGATATAACTATAAATGCGATCAACTTCCCTCTAGTAAATAGATCATCAGGAAATACACCGGTAACTTTAACAGCACTCACACAAGGAACCGCGCAGACTATAGGAAGTACAACTATATCCCCTACCTTTGTAAGTGATCTAAACATATCGGGGACGGTTACTTTCCAGAGTAATTCTAACACTAAGACCGACGTATTCTTCTTTTTGACGGTTGACGGTACTATCGTAGGCCTTGTCTTTGCGAGTACTCTTAGCGGTACGGGGCACTACGGAAACTGCTCAGTACAAGGGACTGCTCTTGCTGTATCTATCGCAAGTCATACGGTGGCAGTTAAGGCATACGCGTCTTCTGGGTCTGTGATCACATCTAGTAGTTGGCAAGTAAGCGTCGTAGCGAATCTCATTTAATTCTCCGGCATAAATTATAAAAAAATCTTCTAACCTCCAGATATACAAGATGATACCAGCAGAAGAATTTGCAGACATCATCTCTGAACTCAAAAGACAACCCTTACCAGTCAACGCATACAGAAACAAGGCAGGATCTGGCCGGTCTCAGGCCTTCGGGGTCGTAGGAAGACGCTCTTTACCTCCAGATTACTCAAGGCTTTGCTGGAATCGCCCGTATCTGTATAAACTTCTTCTAGATTTCGCCAAGAAGTGGGTAACTCTTCCGTTTACCAGCATAACTTTGAACCAAAATTACAAGGCAGCGCCACACCGAGACAAAGGTAACGTCGGCGAGTCTTTTCTCGTCGCATTCGGAGACTACCAAGGGGGTTCCCTTGAAATCCACGAGGGATCTGGAAAAGGTGATTATGATGTAAGAACGCCTCTTATTAGGGATTTTAGTAAGGTGCTACACTCAGTCAAGGATTTTTCTGGTGAACGGTACTCTCTGGTGTTCTATACCGCCAAGAATGCCGAGGGGTTGCCACCTCCCTCTGTTGAATTCCAGGCGGGGAAGTGGGTCTTTAAGAGGGGGGATGAAGTAATCAAGGGGCTACCTCACCCTCTTAAAGGGCGAAAGAAGGACATCAAGATGACCGTAGAGGCGAAAGAGGTTGTTCTAGATTTTTCGTAGTCTCTGGATTTCTTGAGTAGATGATGATGATATCCGTACCCTTTCGTTCTGTCTTTATAAAGTTCCCTAGCTCTCCAGAGTAGTGCTCACGATCCAGAGGAATGATGTATTTGATGTGATCTAGATATGTACTTACTCTTATATCACGACAGTGACTCCAGAGTTCTCTTGATGCTCTTAGAATATTCATATATCTTAAGAACAGAAATAAAATTCTAGGTAGTGTTGTCCTCCTGCACCAGTAGTGTTGGGTAGTGTTGTTTTGCCTTGTGACGAGGGTGGCTTGTATAAACCAGAGATTAAGGATAAACTTATGACGTATAAGGCCTCTATTTTTTTAAAGGTGTGAATTCCAGGATTTGGTAAAGTGTCCAGGAAATTCTAGTGTCTAAGAAAAAAATGACCACCCCCCTAAGAAAAAATATTTTTCTCTAAGGGGGGGTATCGTTTTAATTTTTGAGATATAAAAATCCTGGATACTTTACCAAAACTTAATTTCTCAGAAATCTTAAGAACAGAAATAAATTCTGAGGGTTCAAAAGATGCCAGGTAATCCAGTAGTGTTGTCCTCCTGCACCAGTAGTGTTGGGTAGTGTTGTTTTGCCTTGTGACGAGGGTGGCTTGTATAAACCAGAGATTAAGGATAAACTTATGACGTATAAGGCCTCTATTTTTTTAAAGGTG
>Ga0222712_10006525_pt1 | contig 11512 bp, 9 predicted proteins | sample C33_657DmetaG_FD_165043 | JGI IMG/M metagenome (GOLD analysis project Ga0222712, IMG submission 165043) | Estuarine water microbial communities from San Francisco Bay, California, United States - C33_657D | ecosystem: Environmental > Aquatic > Marine > Unclassified | place: USA: California... | reverse complement strand
AGATTAACTTCAAAATCTTTGGCTAATCTTATTATGGGTAATGTATACGTTGTACCAGGCCAAACTATAGGAGAGACATTAAATAACGCAGTAGCTAAAGCTTTAGGTAACGTATATAGAGGTCGATAAATACATAGTATTATATTAACTTACTATGTCATTAGGAACAAATTCAGATATTAGAAATGGTCATTGGCTCGGAGAGGTTGTCGATAATAAAGATCCTCTTAAGAACGGAAGATGTCGTGTTCGTATATTTGGAAAATTTGATTCTTTACCAAACGATTCTATTCCTTGGTCCTCGGCTGGAAATAGATCTGCCGTTGGTCAACATACCGTTCCAAATATTGGTGAAATAGTTGAAGTTACATTTGACAATGGAAACATTTATTCGCCGGTCTACGGTGAAATAGTTAATCAAAATAAAAATTTAAAGGATAAAGTAATAAGCAAAGAAGAAGATTCTGCGCAAGTTAATTCTATTTCATTTGATGTTAATAGAAAGTTTATTTTGACGTATTCTATAGAATTGGGTTTTTGTATTGGTACAAATGCAGATGCAGAAACACAAGCTATGATTAGGTTTGATAAAGATGGTAAAATATTTTTATACGCAGATAACATTTTTGTATCTAAAGATCAAGAAGATGAAAGTGAACCTACGGCTAAAGGTGAAACATTAAGAAAAACTTTGAGTGATTTTATAGATGCTATTAATGCACACAAGCATTTAACGCCATCTGGTATTTCAGATGTGCCTATTAATAAAGCTGATTTTAAATTAATACAAGATGATTTAGAAACTATAAAACATATAGGCGGAGTTCAATCTGTGCAGATGACTGAAGAAGAGATAGCTGCTGCCGATAGCGCTAGTTTATCAGGTGGATCGATATCTTCTTCTACTTTATCAGCATTAGGAGGAAATACAAAACCTGATCCAGACGCTTCTAAGAAGCTTCAGAAGCAAATCGATTCATACGATGATAAAAGTATTGTAGTTAAATCTGGTAATAAAAAACCTAAATCGGTTCCGCAATCTCTTATAAAAGCTATGAAATCTTATGGTATTACAACGCCATTACAAAGAGCTCATTTTCTAGCGCAGTGCGCGCATGAGTCTGGAGAATTTAAATGGCGAGAAGAATTTGCATCTGGGTCAGCATACGAAGGTAGAAAAGATCTGGGTAATACTCAACCAGGGGATGGTATTAAATTTAAAGGTCGAGGCTTTGTTCAAATTACTGGAAGAGCTAATTACAAACAGTTTTCTAAATACTGTGGAGAAGATCTAACTTTAAATCCAAAAAATTTAGCAACCAAATATGCTGCTGATACTGCAACTTGGTTTTGGCAAACTAGAAATTTAAATAAATATGCAGTAGATGATTCGCTAGCGAGTATTAAAGCTATAACCCGAAGAATTAATGGCGGATTCAATGGCTTACAAGATAGGGTTAATAGATTTCAAGACTATTGGGCTATATTAAAAGATAATCCAAGCGCATTTACGTAATTAAGATACATATTAAAAACAAGTATACATGTCAACTGAATTAGAATTAGGTAGTGACAATTTAAGAGATACACATTGGCTAGGAGAAGTCGTAGACAATAAAGATCCTCTTAAAAATGGTCGTTGCAAAGTTAAAGTATATGGTAAGTTTGATAACATACCTAACGATGCAATTCCATGGGCTGCAGCTGGAAACAGAATAGCGGCTGGTCAACATTTGATTCCAAGAATAGGCGATATAGTAGCCATAACTTTTGATAATGGTAATATGTATGCTCCGGTTTATTCGTATCAAGTTAATCAAAATAAACAACTTAAAGAAGAGGTTTTAAATTCTGCAGCTAAACCAGAAGATGTAATTTCAATAATATACGATGCTGTTAGAAATTTTAGATTTTATAAATCTGAAGAAGATGGTTTAATTATTACAACTGGTAAAGATAAAAAATCTCAGCCTATGATTAGGCTATTCGAAGATAAAATTTATTTAAATTCAAATAATATTTTTATTGCAACATCGCCAAATGATGAATCAGAACCTGCAGTTAGAGGAGAAACTTTAAGAGCCATATTAAATGATTTTATGAGTGCTTTTAATTCGCATACGCATCCAACACCAACTGGTCCATCTGGACCACCCATTGCCCCTGAATTGCCGAAAGTAAAGGGATTACAATCTAAGTTGGAAAAGATTAAGCAAAAGAAATAAGATAAATAACTTGTAAATAAAAATAACTATGCCTGCACAGTGGCCATTATTCATAAATAACGTATCTTCAAAAATGGCGTCTAGAACACTTAAGACGTCAGATGATATGGCTATGCTTATTTCTCAAGAATATTTTAATGCAGTCAAAACTTCACAAACACCTTTCGGTAATATTCATCAATCTGGTCAAAAAGCAATTTTAGATGCAGGTTTTAAAGAAGCATTTAAAAAACTTTATGAATCACAGGCGCCTTCATTAGAAGATAAAAAATTAGATCCATTGTTTGCAGATCTTAAAGATGCTTTACCTATTCCAAATATTAATGCAAATATAGATAAAGAGTTAGAAGCTTGTTTAGCAACTAAACCGGAATATATGTTCTATGATTTTGGTTTTAAAACAAGTCCAGTGGTTACTAAAGAATTAATTACTGAAATTAAATATACTGAAATTGAAGTTCCAAAAATAACATTCAATGGTATAGGTGGACAAGCTCCATATTCTTTTACATATTCTATAGATGGTGTAATTCAAAATAGTATTACGTCAGATAAATCTGGTGAAATTACAATAGATGTAGATAAATCTAAACCTGGTAGTTTTGAATATAGATTAATTAATATCGTCGATGCTAATACAGTACGTACATATGTTGACTCATATGCTGTGGTTATAATACCTGAAAATAAATATGAAGAATCTTATATTAAAGAAACATCAATTGATTTACCAAAATTAAAAGATGATGAAATTATTCAATTGTTAGCTGATAGAGTTTATACACAATACGATGACACTGAAGAATTTAGACTGTGGTTAAAAAGATTAAAATACGGTGTAAATGCAGGCTTAGGCGATAAAGTAGCTAAAGTTGTTCTTTCTTGGATTGATAACAACGAAAATTATAATAAATCATTAGAAGAAGATAAGACTAAGTCAAAAGCATCTAAAACTAAAACAGTTCCTAAAACGCCACCAAAAGAGCCTTTAGTTTTTAAAAAGAAAGTATTAACCTATAATAAACATAAATTTCAATCTTCTTACGGCGATGACAAATCGTTACCATCGTTTGTTGATGAAATGAATATTATAGCTAAATTCACATATTATCCACCGCGTGATCGTATTTCAAAAAAACAACACGACACTTTATTGATATTAGGTGTGCTAGGATTTAATCCAGTTGTTAAACACGAAAACGATAGCGTAACTGTAAAATTAACTCATTGGAAAATTGAAAGAGATAGATGGAATGCAGATAGAATTGATTGTATTAATAAAATAGCAGACTCTTATAAAAAAGAGGCTGACAAAGGTTCTGATGAAGCTTATGATAAAATAGCTAAAACAGTTATAGATTATTGGATGTCAACCACAGTTAAACCATTTCAACCAGGTCCTCCAATACTACCATGCTTGATACCAACGCCAGGTACATACATACCAGTTTATTATGGTTCACAGAAAAAATTAGCAGCTAATATAAAAAGAGCTTTAAATAGCGGTAAATATTTTGAGTATCCACCGACTATTCAGCCTGCTACAAAAGTAGTTGCAACTGCATTGGCAGTAGCATTTTCTTTACACTTACTAGAATTAAAATTTATTTACAGTGGTCAAATATTCGTAGGTACAAGTACTGCGCCTATGATTGGATTCGTACCCTTAGTATTTTAGAAACAATATATAATTTATCATTAACTTTTAACAATAACACAAATGTCACAAGACGTAAAACAAAAAAAACAAAGAATCGGAGGTATTAACATTCCTACGATTGAATTCAAAGAAGAATCTGTTGTAGATTCTAAAGAAACTAAAAGATGGGAAAACACTAATGTTTCTCTAGAAGAATTTGACTGGGATACGCATGCCGCGGATTGTCCTAGTAGAATGAGAAGAGGAAATCCATTTGTTAAAGCTCCTAGAGGCACTAAAATTTTTTATCAAGGTGCAGATGCTCAAAAATGGTTTGATCTTTATGAAGGAATTACTGCTAATTTTAAAGCAGCCGTTGAATTAGGCGAACACATCGTGGGTACTATTTATTCTATTACGGATAAATGGGCTACTATTGACATCGATCACAAAGAATTAGTCTATATTGATTTAGACAAAGAATCTAATTCTATTAGATCTTTAATTAAACCGGGTAAAGAATTTACAGTAAGAATTACTGGTAAAAAAGAAGAAAGAGGTTTTATCTTAGGGTCTATTACTGAAGGCACTAGACAAGCCATCATTAAAGAATTACAAAAATCTATTGAAACCGGAACAACGGCTTACACAGGTACAGTAACTCAAATGATTCCAGGCGGTGGTTATATTGTAAACATTCAAGGAATTGATTGCTTTATGCCAGGTTCATTAGCCGGTGCTAATAAATTAGTAGATTTTGAATCTATTATTGGAACAGAAATGTATGTGTGTCCGGTGTCATATTCATATGAAAAAGGTACTGTCGTAGTTTCACATAGAAAATATTTACAAGCTTTAGTTCCAAGTGAAGTTGATAAATTAAGAAATGCTGAAAGAGGCACAGAATTAACAGGTAATGTAACAGGGTCTGCTAAATTTGGTGTATTCGTAGAATTTGCTGGATGTTTAACTGGTATGATTCACATCAATGATCTTAATGAAGAATTTGCATCTAAATTAGCTCAGGGTCAAGTTGAACCTGGAGAAGAAATTACATTTATGGTTAAAGAAATTATAAATGATAAGAAAATTACTCTAACTCAAAAAGAAGAAATAGAGGTAGAAAATCCGTGGGACGGTATAATGGAAAGATACGTAATGCCAGCTAAAGTACAAGGTATTGTAAAAGCTGTTAAAGATTACGGTATTTTTGTAACTATCGAAGAAGGTATCGTTGGATTGTTACATATTTCTGAATTAGTTGATATTGATATAACAGCAATTAAAAAAGGAGATCCTATTAGTGTTACTATAACTAGGATCGACGAATCTAGTCGAAAGGTTTTCTTACAGTTGCTATAATTGTAGAGTGATATATATAGTGAACGAAAAATTCATTATATAGATGATAAACCTTAAAGACTCAGACATTTTATCAAAGGCTTTGGTTGGAGTAGAGTTCGAATTCTACTCCAATTCAAGCATTGAGGATACAGCAAAAGAAGTTGGCAAACTTCTAGGCAAAAAGATTAGAATAGAAAAGAAAGCCCATAGTGATTTTCAACCAACGCAGGATGAATTCAAAATGGAACCAGACATGAGTGGCGGAGCTGGACTAATAGAATTAGTTACAGGTGCTGTACCTTATTCAGCTGGTAGATTAATGATTATCAAGATGTGTGACTGGATTAAAAAGAACGGTTATACAACAGATAGATCTTCAATTCATTTAAACTTAAGTTTTGATCCTAAATTATCTGGAAATAAAAATTTAATTTCAAAAATGAGTCCATTAAAATTCATATTGGATCTTAATGAAGATAAAGTTTGGAAAGCTTTTCCAAATAGACAAAATTCAACATACGCAAAATCTATAAAGTATGTTATACCTAGAGTAGAAACTTACTCATATAACGGTGAACAAATTAGCCAAAACAATTTTATATTTCCTAAAACTAAATATTATGGAGTAAACTTTGATAAGTTACAAAAAAATTATTTAGAATTTAGATATTTGGGCGGTGAAAATTGGCATGAAAAATCTGCTAAGATTTTAGATCTTATGGATTATTTTCTTGTCCAAATGTGGAATACTGCAAGCAATCCTTCTTTTACTGATTTAAATAAATTAGAATTAAAAAAGATTTTAGCTGACAATAAGAATATTATAGAACTTAGAGTAGATTGGAGAAATATTGAAAAGAATTTTCCAAAATGTAAATTTACTGTAGATTTGTCTAATGATTCAAATGTAATAGATTTATATTGGCCTCAAGTTAAAGATAGAGTTTCTGCATTATTTACGCAGGGTCAAATGACAGCTGGTCACATAAACTATGACTCGGATTCAGGTAGAGTACAAGTTAAGGACGGTAATTTACCGTATTGTTTCCAATTAGAGAATTACGAATTTATAGGTTGTAAAATACAAGGAGAAGTTACATATTGTGATTTCTTTTCATGCGATGTACAGTCTTCAGATATTCATAATTGTAATTTTTACAAAGGTACTCAAATTAATAATTCTAAAATAGGTTCATCATTTGTTGCAGCCGGATGTGTAGCTAAAAATTGTTACATATATGGTTCTGACGGTGTATTTAAAGGTGAAATGCAAGGTGGTATTTTTAGAGAAGGAGGATATGATTCTAAAAAAGCTAAATTTGATGATGTAGAAATCGTTAAATCTAAAAAAATAAATTAATGTAATGAGTGATATAAATTTTGGTCAAGAACCTGGAATAATCATGCCACCTTCGTGGGATAGTACATGTACAAATGATTTTTTAAACTTATTAGCTGACGATATTACAGGATCTTGTATGATTCCTATGAATATTCCTAAAAAGGAAGTTTATAATATCGTACAACGTGCTAAAAAATGGTTTTATAAAAATTATGAGTACTCTGTAAAAGAAAGTTTTTACATATTACCGGTAGCTCTTTTTAAAACTGAATATTTTAAAAGAACAAGATCGTTTACATTACCTAAAGAAGATCCAACAACTGGCGGCGGTGAAGTTTATTCTGTTTATGGAGTACAACAAATTGGTTCTAGATTTGGAGCTGGAACTTCAATGACTTTTACAACAGGTGACTTTGCAATGGAGAGAATGTTATACGGCGGACTTTATGGTGGTACAGGTACTGTTGCAGGTGCTGAGAATTTACAATATTATGTAATTAATGAAAGTTATTTTGATTTAACTAGACAGATTTTAAATAATCCGTTGAGTTTTAATTATAATCAATTAACACATGAAATTCGTTTTACTGGAGAATTACCATTAAAGGATGTAGTTTTAGAAGTTTATGAAACTGTTCCAGAATGCGCTCTTTTTGCAGATGAAGCTTTCTTTAGATATTGTGCTGCTAAAATTAAAATAGCGTTAGGTAATAAAATGCAAATATTTGGCTATAATTTACCTGGTGGTATTTCTATTAACGCCGATGCAATTCAATCTTTAGGTGAAAGTGAATTAGAAAAAGTAATTGAAGAAATTAAAACAGATGAAGGCACAGATTGGATGATGCATTCTTAATAAAATATATACTTAATGGAATTCTACATAAAATCAGCAGGTGATCCAAATTTTGATCCTTCTAAGTTACAGTCTGAAAGTCAAATTGCTCAACTGATAAGTCAGATTGAGAACGTACTTTTTACAGAAAAAGGCATGGTTATGGGAAACTATAACTTTGGTTGTAATTTAGGTGAAATGGTTTATGAATTCAGTTATAATGATTGGCAAATAAAAGAAGAAATAGAATATCAGATAGAATTACACTGTCCATTGGCAACTGCATTTAATACTTATGTAGAAGTTGAATATGCCAAAGGTATAGAAAGAGACGGTGTTTTTATCAATGTGATAATAGATTCACAATATCAACTTCAAGTTGTATTATAAAATATGTAATTAATTAAATGGCAAATTTAAAATTTTTATCTACTTCTAAAATAAGAGCATCTGAATTAATTTCAGATACTAAAACTTATATAGGAAGATTATATGGAAGATTAGGCGATATGTTTACGACAGCATCTCCATTTTCTCAAATATTAGAAGTAATTTCTGAAATATCTGAATTGCTATTTTTCTATATAGAAGATGCAACGGTTGAACAAAACATTTTAACAGCTCAACATCCAGAATCTATCTATGGTTTAGCTAGATTAACTGGACACGACGCTTTTAGAGGTGCTAGTGCTATTGGAGAAATAGCAATAAGACTAAATACGTCTTCTAAAAATGATATAGCTGGAGATGCTTTAATTATACCAGCCAATACTGTTATCAAATCTAATTCTAATGGAATTCCGTATACGCTTAGAACTAATTCTGATTTATTTAGAATTGAAAAATCTAATGCTAATTATGTTTATATTCCCGTGATTCAGGGAGTTTTAGAATCCCAAACTGTTACGGGTACTGGATTAGAATTACAATCTTTTAATATTATTACAAAACAAACTGACAATGACAATGTTACAGTTTCTGTAAATGGTGAAAAATGGGAGAAGTTTGATTCTATCTATGATATGAAAGCTAATTCTAAAGGTTATTTAATTAAAACAGGTTTATCAAACGGTTTGGATATTTATTTTGGTAATGAATCATTTGGAATGATTCCGCCGGCAGGTTCAACTATTAAAATAGAATATTTTATTAGTAGAGGTAGCGTTGGTAATTTAAATCACTCTAAAGATTTAACTTTTAAATTTCAAACTGAAGGTTTTGATTCTATGGGAAATTCTCATAATTTAAATGATGTATTAGAACTTAAATGTACTGTAGCGCCTATCATGGGTGCTGATCCAGAAGATCTGGCCATGACTAAATTAATTGCGCCATTAGCATCAAAGTCATTTGTGTTAGCAACACCAGATCATTATGAGTACTTTCTATCACGATATGGAATGTTCTCTTATTTAGATGCTTATAATTCAACAGACGATGGATACTTAGACGATGATAATGTAATTTACTTATTTATGTTACCTGATACTAAGAAAAAATTAACAAAAAATCAAGATTATTTTAGTTTACCTGTAGATGAATTTTTCTTTTCTCAAGATGAGAAGAACGCAATCTACGGTGTATTAGAAAAATCAGGACAACAAATGGTTACAACTGAGGTACAAATAGTTGATCCAGTTGTTAAAAAATTTAGAATAGATGTTAAGGTTAGATATTTTGAAAATTATTCTAAAGCAGATCTTTTTAATTTAATTAGATCTAAAATATCTGAATATTTAATGAATATTACAAGAAGAGATAGATTACCTAAATCTGATTTAATTGCAGTATTAGAGGCTATTGAAGGTATTGATTCTGTAAATATTAGATTTGTTTCACAAAAAGAAGAAGAGGCTAGAGCTAATGGTTATTATACTGTAGAAACAATTACAGTTACGCCTTCTACACCAACTTTAGAAACTATAGGTAATGGTCAACAAAAATATGTATTCTTTAAAAGAACTATAAATACTAATACTGTTAATATTGCGCCTAATGATCCTTTACCAGAATCTGTTATTGGTTTAGATTCGTTTGGTGATATTATTTTAAGTAAAAATGAAGTAGCTTTATTTAGAGGCGGATGGAACGATAGAGACGGAAGTGTAGTTGCTGATGGTGCTAAAGCTGGAGAACAAGCTGCATTGTCAGTTTATTTTGATGAACCTGGCGTACCTAATACCATTTATTCTAGAATACAAACACAAAATAGAAAGAACATCTAATGGCAGAAATTAAGAATTTATCAGATGGATTATTTACCAAGAGTGTTGATAGTATTTATGATGCGACAGATTCTGTTAAAGACGATAGATTAAATACTGGTCATGACTATACAAAGGACATGTTAACTCGAAGTGTTTCTTCGGTTTTATTAAATAATACATACTTAACCGATTTTATTTTATTAATTCAAAGCGTATTAGTTAAATTCGTAGAGTCTATTACGCAGCTTAAAGTTTATAAAAATTATACTGTTAGAAAAGATTATAAAAAAGTAAGATAACATGTTAAAATACCAAAATTTACGTTTTTTTAATGGCACTTCAGGAGAATTAGATTTTTTATATGATGAAAATCTTCAATCTTGGAGTGGAACTATTTTCATGCCTAAAGTTTCCACGGGTTTATATGAAACTGTAAATTTATTTGTATTTGAAGAAGTTGTTGTAAATTCAGGTGTTTTAGAATATGTTAAGCCTATTTCTGAAAATTCAAATTCTAGTAAAATTTTATTTGAATTTCAAAATGATTTTGGCACATCTAAAGATATTTTTTTATACGACGCTGTAGTTAATAATGGTGAATATGAGATTTCTAAATTTGAATTAAAAACAGATACGATTTTAGATATTTCTAATAACTTAGGAGTTATAACATATAATCAAACTAACAATACACTCGGTATTGTTTCTGGATCAACTGATTTTAAAGGCACTGATGATTATATTGATAAAACACCGTTAAGTTGTAATATAGCGTTAATGTCTGAAGAAGAGTCTATTCATTATAGACATCTTTATATTTATGAAATTGAAAATGGAATTAAAAAACACTTAATTGCAGATATTCAATTATATGGAGAAACTGAAGCTGAGGATGAAAGATTAACTATACTGCTATCTAATTTGGGTATGTCTATTAAAGAAGAGGAAGGTCTTATTTTTAGACACTCTGATATTAATGAAATAGCGACAGATTGGAAATTAATTAATAACAAAAGAAAAGAACTTTTATTAGAAGGTCATAATATATTGCCGTTTGTTGGTACATATAAAGCATTATTAAATGCCATTAAATTTTATGGATATGATAACTTAACTCTTAAAGAGTACTGGTTAAATATTAATGAGCAATCATCTAATTTTGGTAAATTATTAGCAGTTGCGGTTCCAAATCAAGACGTAAAAGGATTTTTAGCTGATAAGAGTTCTAAAATAGAATTACCTAATTCAAATCATAAGAAAACTTCTAGATTTTCTTTAGTCTATAGGTTAAACGAACCGACTGGCGAATTAGATGAATGGGATTTACCTAAGGTGGTAGAAACATCTGAATTTACACCAGCTGAAGTTTTAATCAAATTATATGGATTAAAGAAAAAACTACAGAGCGATTATTTACCATTACAATCAAAAATAGTAGATATTACGGCTGAAGGTGATTTCTTTACTCAGTTTACACAAAATACTTGGAATAATCAAAATATGATCCAGGTTCAAAGTTCTGGTATTGAAGTTGATTTTGAAGTATTTCCAAAAAGAAGATTGTTTATTGAAGATTTAAGATTAGTTAGTCAGGATTTGGCTACTCCTAATCTTACTTTTCCATTAACTAATAATACGAGCGTTATATCAGATATAAAGAATTTTTATAAACATTATTATGATAAAGAATTAAATACGTTTCCAACTTTAAGTAATGTACCTATTGGTTGTCCTATTGTTTTAGAAGCAACTTCACTTAATGATATTTATACAGATGCTGATTATACGTGGAACGATGTAGACTTAGCGTCTAATGATATAAATTCTCATAGAAATATTAATTTACATAGCGATATCACAAATCCAATAGATTTAAACAATCACTTATTAATAGATGCTAATAGTAACTCAATATACAAT
>Ga0222712_10006523_pt1 | contig 11513 bp, 11 predicted proteins | sample C33_657DmetaG_FD_165043 | JGI IMG/M metagenome (GOLD analysis project Ga0222712, IMG submission 165043) | Estuarine water microbial communities from San Francisco Bay, California, United States - C33_657D | ecosystem: Environmental > Aquatic > Marine > Unclassified | place: USA: California... | reverse complement strand
CCTTGGTCAGCATACCCAGCATACGTTCAACTGGTGTCATATGACTCTCCGACCCACGGCTGGCGTGCCTGCGTCGTCTTCCCAACGACGTTGGTTGATGTACGTCAGAGGTGCAGGTTCAAAGCCGCCAGTCCACTGCTCGGTGACCTTCAGTTTGTTGACCTGAGCGATGATGGTCTCAGCCACAGAGTCCAGCCCACCCTTCGCCCACTTCTTCTGGCACTCTGCCTTTGCGACCTTGCGTTTGGACGCAGGCCAACATTGCCAGAACTCGTCGAATTTCGACGATGTATTTATATTCTTATTCTGTATCTGTATCTTCTTAGGGTTATGGTTGGCTTTCGATTCGGTTACCGATTCGGTTTTTGACGGCCTGCCGCCTCGCTTTCCGAGTTGTCGATTATTTTCAACTTGATGTTGATACTTCGTCACTTCGACATGGCAACGATTGTTGAAATACCCTGTTTCGGTACGTTCAAAGAATTCGTTCAAAACCGATTCGGTTATGTCCAAATCTAGGCGTATCTTTCTCGCAACCGATTCGGTATCGAGTGGGATTTCCTTCTCGCTCATGTAGTACAGGTCAAGCAGGCGTCGGTACGCCAAGTCCTCAGCATCACTGAGATGAACCGTGTGTGTGAGGTAATCACCGATGTGGAATTTGTACCATATCATTTCGCTGTCTTTCCAAAAATGTCGGGCCGAAGTTCAGCCCTCTTCACTTTCCTACCTGTGTGCAACTCAATGTCGCGGGCTAGTTCTGGGCTAGGTAGTCGTCGCCCAGTCACAATCAAAGAGAACCATGTCTTGCTGATGCCCAGCTTGCGTGCTAACGCAATCATCGTCCCCCTTGGTTTGTCCTGAAAATATTCTTGAAGTGTCATCGTATCCCTTTCTTGGTTAAGCGGATGTTACACCAAAAAAAAATGTTGTGCAACACCAAATTAAACATGATACACTTGGGCGTGTTTAACTCGAAAGCGAACGTATGCACAGCGAAGACGAAATGCACCAACTCATGTTGGAAAGAATGCAAATGCTTGAGGAGGCTTTGGAAAAGGCCAAGGCAGGCGTTGCTACCGAGGACGACTGGAACATCATCCGCAGTGAATGCGGGCTGTCCAAGCGTCCAATTGTGACCTTAGAAACTGTATCAATTAGGAGCGAATGATGGCTTTAATAGCGAAAGAAAGTGGCGGCGGCGGTGGTGAATTTACCCCTGTCCCGCAAGGAATGCACCTTGCACGGTGCTACCGAGTCATTGACTTAGGAACTCAAGAATCAACTTACCTTGGAACGGTAAAAAAACTGCCCAAAGTGATGTTGCAATTTGAGGTGCATGGCGAAGACGAGAATGGCGACCCCATCGTCACAGCCAAAGGCGAACCAATGTCTATCAGCAAGAACTTTACGCTCTCGCTGGCGGAGATGGCAACCCTGCGCAAAGACCTGCAAACGTGGCGTGGGCGCGAGTTCACCGCAGACGAGTTGCTTGGCTTTGAACTCAAGAATGTACTGGGCGCGTGGGCGATGATTTCGGTCATCAAGGCTATGGGCAACAACGGCAAGGAGTACACCAATATTGCCGCCATCATGTCTGTGCCACCAGCCATCAAAAAGGCTGGAATACCACAAGGCCACAACGAGTTGAAGTTGTTCTCTATCGACGAGCCTGACATGGCGCTGTTTGACAGCTTTAGCAACGGCCTGAAGGAGAAAATCCAGAAGTCGCCAGAGTGGCAGGCGCGAGGCGGAACAAGCGCTCCAGCGCCCGCTAAAGCCCCTTCTAGCGGCTTTGACGACATGGATGATGACATCCCCTTCTGACCATGAGGCTCATGCGTAACCAACACGCGACGCACGTTGATTTCTTTCAGTTCAAAGGACTGATTGAGACCAACCCCAAAGCGACGCCCTGCAACATCGACATGGTGTTTGAACGTAAGTGCAAATTTTTTGTTGGTGAGTGGAAGCGGGAAGGTGAAAGCATCAGCCAAGGGCAGGGGTTGCTACTGCGCAATCTGGCAAGGCAACCCCAGTTCACCGTAGTCATCATCCAAGGCAACACGGACGGTGAGACGGTGGTCGAGAAGTTTGAGCAATTATGTTCAGACGGTCGTTTCAGGGTGCGGGGCAAGTCTTTTGATGACCTCAAGAAATTTGTCACGCGCTGGTACAACTGGGCAGATGCCCAAGAATTTCAATAGGAACCATATGACCATAACTACCCCAGCAGTTCGCGCCAGCGAATCAAATCATTGGTACACCCGCGACGGCGTACCGCAATACACTGTGCCATCCAAAAAGGACGGCTCACCACGCAACACCACGCTCAGAGATGCTCGAACCATGAATTTGGTTCCGAGTGTCACTACAATTCTGAGTGTTGCGGCAAAACCTGCGCTGACGAATTGGCTTCAGCAACAGGTGCTACTTGCCGCGCTTACCCTTCCCCGCCGCCCCGACGAACCTGAAAAGGAATACATAGACCGAATCATCAACGATTCCAAAGAACAGGGTCGCTCGGCGGCGGATGCGGGAACTGACATCCATGCATCTATTCAAGGCTTTTATGAAAACAACCCGACAGGCAAACACCACGAGAGTGTCCAAGCCTGCGACATCGCAATCACCAAACACTTTGGTCAACAGCGCTGGGTCTCTGAACGCTCGTTCGCACATGACCTCGGTTTTGGCGGTAAGTGCGATTTATTTTCTGGGGACGGAGAAGGCATTGTTGCTGACATCAAAACCAAAGAGTTTACCGACCCTGCAAAGGTCGATGGCTACGACGAACACCTTATGCAACTCTCAGCATATCGAGTTGGTCTAGGCATTCCCAAGGCCCGCTGTGCCAACGTCTTTGTATCCCGTAGCGTCCCTGACCTTGTCGTGGTGCGCGAGTGGAGCGCTGAAGACCTTGACCGTGGCTGGGAGATGTTCGTGAACCTCCTACAATTTTGGCAAATCAAAAACTCTCACAAGTAAGGATTGAAAAATGTTGAGCGAAGAAACCATCAAACAAATCTTCTTCCAAAGCGACCGCCCCCGCAAAGACCCGTTGATTGCGGACGAGGTAGACATCATGCAGTTTGCTCACAACATTGAGCAATACGTCGCGGTGGAGTATGCTCGTAAGGAACACGCCCGTTGCGTAGCGATTGTCAAAAACATGAACGTCGCGGTGGGGAATGCCTTGGACAACCAACGACCTGCATAGTCATGGACATCAGCCTCATCACTCACTTGGCAAAACAATACGAAGAGGGAAGACGCGACCCAGAGGCGACTATGGCGTTCGCTTGTCTTGAAGCCTACCAACAAGGGTTTGATGATGGCGTTCATCAAGCAGAAGAACATTTTGCGCAAACCCAATTGCTCTTGATGTGTACTGCGGGTAACGCATAAAAAAAGCCCCCCGATTAAGGGGGGCAAAGAGGAGAGTGGCAACTGCTCCTTAAAATTATTATTCGGGCGGACGGTCTTTCAAAAGTCGTCTGACCCCTTCATATCCATATGTGCCAGCCATACCAAGCGCACCAGCGCCCCTTGCCTTGGTCATTGTCTTGCCTGCTGGGGGTAGCATAGCCGCCGCCGCAGAACCCGCCTGTAAAGCCTTTAAAACGGCCTCGCTGGTGTCTCCAGCCTTTAAGCGCTCCAAAGCCTCCTGATAACTCATCACACCAAGGTAAGTGGCCCCAGCACCCGTAAAGGCTCTTGGCAGTGCGCCAACTTTTGCGGGGCCAGTGGTGGCTACACCTGCCCGCTCAAGCAAGCGCCCTGCGGCGTTTGGTTGCTCTTGCGCACGCGCTAGTTTGCGACGGGCAATCTCTGCATCGGTCTCAGCTTTTGTCAGCGCCCTTTTAAGAGGAGCCGCCTCTTTGGTCTGTCCTGTCACAACATTGTGCCGAGCGCCTTGAGCCGCACGCTCTTGACTAATTCGGTCTAGTTCAGCTTGAAGGCGTAAGCGCTCTTGTTCTTGCTGTTGAGCCATAAATTCTTGCTGTTGGCGAGTTTGCTCTGCACGTTGGTCAATTTCAGTGTTTCTTGGCTCTGCAACTCCTTTGGGGAGGTAGAGTTCACCGGGGCCTTTCTCCCCAGTCAAAACATAATCAGCCCCGCCCAACCGCTCGGCTTTTTCTTTTGCTTGATTAAAAACGTCAATGATGTCGTGAGCGCCTTTACCATGCCCCTCTCCACGAGTCATGTCAATTGCTTGTTTTGCCAAGTTGTAAGGAACTCGTTCGCTTGCCATTGCCTGTACGGTGTTGTACGGCGCTCCAGCCCCAGTAATTTTTCGCGCTTCAATTTGCAACTGTTCTTGCGGCGTAGGGGCAGGTGGAGGTGGCGCTGGTGGCATACCTTTAAGCCTAGCTTCAAGCAATGCTTGTTCATTTTTTATACGTTCAAGTTCGCTTAGGCTTTGACGGTACGTTTCTTCAAGGTTTTCCGTCCCTTGGGGTACGGAAGTTCTTAAATTTTGACGAGCCAAATCTAGCTTGTCTTGAGCGGTCAGGTTTGCCTCTTGCGCTTTACCCGTGTCCACCTTTGGAGAAATCTTTGGAGCCTCTGTAAGCATGGGCAATATGGCGTTTGCCCCAGCGCCAAACATTGCCGCATTTTCTGGGTCAATTTTGTTAGCAGACTCAATTGCGCTATCAAGAAGCGTTTTTGGTTTTGGAGGTGGAGGGTTTAGCCTTGCCTCTTCGTCTCTGGCCTCTTGCTCTTTTCTCAGCTTGGTTGCCTCAGACTCGTAGCTTTCATAGCGGCTTGGTTCTTTTGTTCCCGTAGTGTCACCAGCGTCTGAATAAAAATTAGAAGTAACTTTGTAAGCGCCGCGAATTGCGTCTTCATAGTTTGGGTCTTCAAAATAAGAACCTTTTACACCATTACGCAAACCCTCTGTGTACTTGGTGATGTCCGCACCAGTGTTTAGCGCCTTCGGATATAAGCGACGCATTAGATTGGCGTAGTAATCTCCAAAAGCCTCTGGACTTTCAAAATTTAAATATTTATCTACAGACTTTGTTTTGTTGTCCGTGGCCTCTTTGCCTGTGCCAGACAAGTCTTTGATGTTTCCAAAGTTGAACTGACCAGCAGGGCTTCGACCGTACTTAGACTCCATGCCCCACTGAGCCAAAAGTACAGATGGTGCAATGCCAGTTTGCTTACTTACCTGCTCGGCAATTGGGCCGTACTCTTCAGCAAACATTTTTACATGGTCGTTTGCCATATTATTCTCCCTCGCGCTTCTTGCGAATTACGCCAGTTTTTGGGTCTCTTATGTAACCCTCTGGCACAGATGGGTCGCTTGACGGCAAAGGTGTTGCGGTTGGCTTTGGCGGAGCCGCAGGGGCTGGCGCAGGTACAGCCGCAGGCTTTGGAGGGGCCGCAGGTGCTGGTGAAGTTGCGGGGGCATTTGCCGCTGGCGCTTTCTTCTTTGGCGTAAGCAAGTCCAAGTTCTCTTCACGCACGCGGTCAAGAGTTTTCTTGTACTCTGTCTTGAGCGCTTTGTAATCTTTGTCCGTGGTGAAGTCGTCGTAGGTGTAGCCAGTCTGCTTTCTCTTTTCTTTCCACAAAGCAAAGCGGTCTTCGTCAAACATACTTTGCAATTTGAGCGCTTCAGATTTAAGAATTACAGCACGTTGACTGTCTGATGGAAGGGCGTAAATGCTTCCAAGCAATTTGGTCTCGTAGTCGGAGATAGCACCCTCGCCCGGTGTCCTATTCAACTGACGACCACGCGATTGCAACTCAGCATATTTCTGAGCAAAAATTTGCAATGCCGCCAAATCGTTCTCGTCAAGGTTTGCCTCAAGCAAAGTCTTGGCTGGTAGGCTAACGCTGTAATCTCCAACCTTAATTCCTTGTTCAGCCGCACGAGCCACTGCACCAAAGACGCCGGGCCTGTTCATCGCCTGCAAGATTTTTGGATTGTTCTTTGCATAACCAATCATGTCATCAGCGGTGTTTGTGTTTGCAAATGCCGCTTCAGCTTGTAGACGAAGTTTTGTTGCAAGTTCTTCAGAGCCTTTAGCCCGCTCTTTCTCCACCGTAGTCAATGCTTCTTTTCTGGCCTCGGCTTCAGATGCTGAATAGGCTTGGCTGATTGGTGCAGGGGCTTCTCCAGTTGCAACAGGTTTGCGACCACGAAGTTGCTCTGCCTCAAGGTAGCCATTTTTGTCATAGAAAGCAAGCAACTTTTGCTCGTCGCCATCAGCAAAATATTGGTCAAGAGCGGCTTTATATTTTGCATACTCGTCCACGTTCATCTCACGCTCGGTGCGAAGACCGCGAGGAACAACCTTGCGTTTATCTTGGCCTAGCTTCTCGCGCTCAATACGGTTCTTCTCTTCACCTTCTTGAGCCTTGCGAATCTCTGTCAAAGTTGGGAGCATCTTTGGCGCAACGCGACTTGCCAGCAACAGCACCTCATCCGTAATTGGAATGCGCCCTTGACGAGCCGCGCCCAGCACTTGGTCTGGTGTCTTCAGACTGGCAACGTCAGTAGGGGACGCAGTGCCGGGGACTCTTAGCTGTCCATCAGCAGTAGTCATTGCACCGCCAGCAGGTGCAGGTGCGCCAGTAGTTTTTGGCCCACCCATCAGGGCGCTGATTAGCTGGTCACCACCCAACTGTTGGCGCAACTCTTGTTCTTTTCCAAGAAGTTCCATTTCCAGCTTTTGGTTTTCTCTTTGGAATACAGATTCGCGTTCTGCGGCGGCTCCAGCACCTTCTGCGGCGTACCCCAAGGACTCACCAAACGAACCCGTCTTGGTGGGTTTTAAGAAGCCTGCGGCGGTCTGCATCAAGACAGGGTCAAACAACCTGTTCTTGCGCACATCCAGACTCTCGCGCATACGCAACAACGCGGCGTTCATAGCCTCACGCTGGTCACCAAGGTCATCGACAATGGTCTCTTTTAAGCCAGTCGGTTTTGCTTTGGTTATCTCTTCAATATTCTCAGCCTGCACCGCGCTTGCATCAAACTTACCGCCAGCGGGTGCTGGTGCAGGAGGTTTTTGTTGTGCAGAGACTTGATTCAAGCCGCCTGTTGGAATTGCCATTGTTTACCCCACTAAGTAGCCATCGGCATCGTAAAAATTACCCTTGCCATCATGATATTCTGCGCCAGAAGGAGCCATTCCGCCATTGGCAAGACGTACTCCACCACCTTGAGCCTTGCGCATAACGCCACCATTTTTCTTGACGGCTGACTGTGGGACGCCATATAACGCGGCAACCAAAGAACCCAAGCCAGCAATCTGTGACAGCGGACTGTTGGAGTAACCTTCGGAGCCAGTTGCCTGCGTGGTTGTACCCATAGGCATTTGATAGCCTTGGAGCAACTTGGCAAACTGCTGAGTCTGAGCCATTGGGTAGTCAAGCAACTTCTGACCTTGAGCCTGTTGTTGAGCGCCGTAGTCGGACATGGCCTTCAAACCAGCCAGACCCATGCCCTGTTGGGCTTGACCTAAGTTTTCAAAGGCTTGTCCAGCATTCAATGTGCGAGTCAAATCATTTTGAGCCTGTGTGCCTGCGGTGGTGTAACCCTGCTGAAGCGCTTGCATCTGCTTACCCAGCAAGTCGGATTGGATGTCGCGCAAAGCGTTACCAGTGACTTGGGACTGACGACGTGAGCCAAACTGACCAGAGCCAACAGCCGCCGCGCCAAGGTTTGGCAAGATGTTTTCTTGGACGTTACGTTGAGTAAGTCGACCCATCTCATCCACCACAGCGGATTGATAGGGATTCATGTAGTCAGCAATGACGTCAGGAACCGTTGTAGCGCCCGCCTCGCCTAGCAACTGCGAAGATGCACCCATAGACCCAGCGCCAGCAAACGCGACGTCTGGAGCCATTTGGAAGGCTTGCTGTTGCAGTGGACTGAAGCCAGCAATACCGCCCTGTTGAACAGCGTTCTGACCTAAGTTGGCAATGTCTTGCAGGTAATTCGTATAAAACTCTGGAGCCGTCTGCTGGGCTTCCGTCGTCTTGGTAATCGCGGGTAGTGGGTCACCCTGAAATAAGCCAGCCATTATTTCGCTCCTTTAAGGTATGAGGTCAACGCCTTGGTTTTGGGCGGTATTTTATTGATTGGGGCGGAACGCTTGTGGGCGCGAATGCTCTCGCGGAACTTGTCCAAAGCCTGCGCACCTGCTTTGGTCGAACCGTTACCAATCTGGGCAACGGTCTCAGCGTCAATCACATACTCACCATCCGCCAGCATTGCTGGGATGTCGTCAGACTGTCCATCGCCTGCTCCATGTACAGCGGAGCCACGGCGGAAGTCCATACGACCTTGAGTCATAGGCACGTTAGAAACGTGAGGCAATCCACCCTTGCGCATTGGGGGAGCCATTCCTTGTTGTTGAGGCATCATGCCTTGCTGTGGCATACCTTGTGGCATTTGCTGTGGCATTTGTGGCGACATTTGTGAGGGAGGTTGCTGTGGCAATCCCTGCTGTTGCATTTGCTGAGGAGGTTTCTGTTGACCAATCTGAGGCATCATCTCAGGCGGATTCATTGGGGGTTGCGGACGCATACCCAAATTTGCCATGATGTCAGCAGGCTGACCAAAAGTGTAATAAGACGACACTGGTGTAGCCATTGAAGACAAACCGCCAGAAGCCATTGCTGGAACTTCTTCTTCAGCGGTCTCTTCAGGGGCAACGTCTTCATAGCCGTAGTCGCCTTCGTTCACGGGGTTGTAGCCCGGCGCATTTAGGTTACGCAACAATTCCTCGTTTGGCGTGTAGTCACCAGCGTCAGTTCCGTAGTCCTCGTAGCCAACAAAGTTTGTCGGGCCAATCCCAAAGTCGGTGGTGCGTGGATTGATAAGACCCACTTGAGACATATCCAAGCCTTGGTTTTGCGCACCAGTTCCACCACTAAAGTCCTGACCCAACAGCGTAGCAACTAAAGCGCCAGCACCAGCCGCACCTGCGGTAGTACCCAAAGCGCCAGTGATGCTGTCAAGTGCGCTCTTGCCTAAACCAGTAACCGTTTCCATCCCTTTGTTAAGATAACTGCCAAGCGTAGGGTCGGCGCGAGTGCCGCTACCAATATTTCTAATGGCGGTGGGAGCAACATTTATTGCACCAGTCCTAGTGTTGGTTGTGTACAAAGGTTCATTGGTAGTCATGTCATAGGTTTGATTCCCTATGGTGTATGTACCGTCACCGTTGTCTGTTGCAAGGTCAACACCACCTTTGGCGTTATCTGCATACAACGGCATATCAGTCATCATGTCATAAGTGATGCCAGCCATTGTGTATGTGCCGTCTTCGTTGTCCACATAGTCGCTGTTTGCGGATGGCTCAACGTAGATGATTTCACCGTTGTCGTTCATGGTGTACAGCGGGTCGCCAGTCTCCATGTCAAAGACTTCGTTGTCTATTGTGAATGTTCCGTCGCCATTGTCGATAGCGCCGTAAGGCATATACGCCTCTCCGCCATCTTCAAAATGAGGGACTCCGCCGTTTTTCATCATAGTAATCAAGCCCCCTTTTGCGCCATAGTCAATGTCGCCGTAATCAATGTCATTGCCTGCATAAACAGTGTCGTCGGTGTAATCTGACGCATCGTTGTAAATGTTGTAATCTGTGTTGTCTCCAGCAAGCACAGTATCGTCAAGCGAAGCCCAATAGTCGTCGTAATTGAAATCAGTATTCCACGACCCATCGCTTGCCATAGTCCAGACAGCACCAGTATCTTCGTCAGTCCAAGTGTTGTCGGCAAGAGCGGTGTCACCGTCACCACTTAACAATGTGTCGTCTTCAGGGAGAGAGCCGTCAGCGTAGTACGCCAAGTCATACCCACCATCATCATTCATGGTGTAGTAGTTGCCTTGGTCGTCTTGGTAGTATTCCGTGCCAGTGTTGTCGGCAACGGTTGTGTCTGTGGTTCCTGTTTCGGACGTTTCGTTGCCACCAAGTCCACGAGTGCCACCGCCCTTTGGGCCTAACCCCGTTTCTTTGTCGTAACCGCCGTACACATACATTACGCCACCATTGCCGTCATCTAAAGCAGTGATGGTTGTACCGTTGTCGTTGACAATAGTCTCTCCAGCGGACAATCCTTCCATTGCCGCGAGCGCCCTATCCTCTTCCGAAACCTCGCCACCAGCAACAGTAATTTTGCCGTCTTCGTCTGTGGTGTACAGAACAGAGTCGTTCTCCATGCTGTACGTTGTATTGCCAACGGTGTAGGTTCCATCACCATTGTCAATTGCGCCTTCAGGCAAACCAAGCGATGGGTCAGCAGGCGTGCCTTTATACAAGTCAGTTGCCGAGGCAGAACCGCCCGTGACAGGCTTCGTCACCGAAGTAGTCGGCTTTGAAGGCGTGACAGGCTTGCTTGGAACTGGTGGTTTGCTTGTCGAAGTATTAGGTTTCGTTGTCGAGGTTACGGGTTTATTTGTAGTTGTCGGTTTGGTTGTAGTCGTTGGCTTAGTTGTTGTGGTTGTTGGTTTGCCAGTAATCTTGTCGTAGATTAACTTTGTTCCAGCACCAAGCACCGCGCCCGTAAGCGCGTTTGTTACTTTGTTTGCTGTAGAGTTTGGATTACTTACGGTTGGCTTGACCGTAGGCTTTACCACAGACGTAGGGGATGTCGTCTTAGTCGTCGGTGTGGTTGTCGTCTTGTTTGTAATTGTAGGCTTAACCGTCGGTTTAACCGTTGGAGTCGTTACCTTTGGCAAGGTAGTCTTAGACGTAAGCGATGGCTTGGTCGTCACAGGAACCTTGGGGGCAAGCGTAGTCTTTGGCACATTGCTGGTCTTGGTAGTCAAAGACGCAGGCGGTTTAATCGGCAGTGTTGGCTTTGGCGCTGTCGGCAAAGTCGGTTTTGCTGTAGGGCTTGTAACCGTAGAGGTAATAGGAGAAGTAGTCGAACCACTACCTGTAGTGATAGTTGGGCGTGCGCCACCACCTGTAGGGGTTGTCCCAGAAGTAATAGAGCCAGACTCACGTCCTGTCAAAGATGGACGGTCATTAAAGTTGCGAATGACGCTATCCAGCGGTGCGCGTTCAAGGCTTCTCGCCGCTGGGAGTTGCTTGCTTGATGTGCGTTTTTTTAGAATAGCCATGTCTTATCCTGTCTTTTTCACCAATGAGGTCAAGCCTGCAATGTTGGTCACTGGGCTTAATTTTGCTGTGCTTGCCAACGTCTTTGCGGGTTGCACTGGAGCCGCCTTTTGTATTGGCATTAGCTTTGACACATCCATCCTTGCAGGAGGCAATCCTTTAGGTCTAGGAGCCTTAGCCATTGTCTGCAATGCGCCAACAGGTCTTTTTGCCACTGTTCTAGTTTGTGGTTTTGTACCTTGCTTGAGTGTTGACTTGAGCAAATTTCCAACAGTTGCAACGATAGGTTTGGTGATGTCTGTAGGTTTAAGACCTAAAGAAGTAGCCATCTTTTCGTCAGCAGTTTTTGTTGCTACAGCATTTAAACCGCCAACTGGTTGCTCAGTGTTTAAACCATCTGTCAACAAATTTCCAGCAATTGGAGCC
>Ga0222712_10006521_pt1 | contig 11516 bp, 23 predicted proteins | sample C33_657DmetaG_FD_165043 | JGI IMG/M metagenome (GOLD analysis project Ga0222712, IMG submission 165043) | Estuarine water microbial communities from San Francisco Bay, California, United States - C33_657D | ecosystem: Environmental > Aquatic > Marine > Unclassified | place: USA: California... | reverse complement strand
TAACAATATAAATTAAATGTATCTTATATCTTTAAATATTAAAAATATATTTTTTGCTACATTATGAATTTAAAATTCATTTATTTGTTTATTTGTATAATTTTTTAGTTCAGTAACTCTCTGACACATTTCATATTCCTCATTTTCTAATGCCCAGTCCATTATTTTTTCTAACGTTTCATCATATCCATCTTTGTAAATTGAAAAATCATATGCCATATGTTTCCCTCTTACAAATGATTCAACTCTTAGACATTTAACCTCATTTAACTCATTATATAATAATTCTTCACAACCAACTAATAATTCAGTCATTAATACCGATTTACCTTTATCAGTTGCCCATTCAAAAATATCAGAATTACCTATGTAAATTGTTAATATTTCCTTTGGTTCGTTCATTAGACCTTAGTTCTTCAAATCTTTCTTTTTATTACGAAAATAATATTCTATTACATCCTTACGAGTTTCTCCAAATTTCTTATAATACAAATCTATATATTTTCTAGTTGCATCGATTTGTAACATATTAGACATTGAATTTATCACTTTTAGTAGTTTTTTCATATCAGTTTGATTATATTATATTCCTATAATATATATCCAATATTTAATTTTTGGACTAAAATAGGTGTGATAATCCTCGTGTGTTAGCCCTTTTGAATTGTATATCCATTTCGGATTTAGTAGTGGCTTCTTTGACCTGTTTCTTATACCAATAGTATAAATTCTCTAATGTACCCTTACCTCTCTGGCGTTCTAATGATTTTTCCCAAAGGTCTTTACCGAACTCTTGTTTTAATTCTTTTCGTAATTTCCAAAGGATTCTATTCTCATCTGCAAAGGCTTCTAATTCTAATTTAATAGCCTTAATTCGCTTCATCCTACTTGCCTCTAATGACGCGTCTATTCGGTTTGTTTCATCCGTACCACCATAATTTTTATAGGTAAGTTCATATTCTGTTTTTGCAGATTCACGTACTTGTACTGATTCGGAGAACATATAGCTATAATCAAAATCACCATTACGAATTTTTAGTAGTAATGGTGCATCTGAATGTAATGGTTTATTAGGCCTGCCTTTGGTATACCAACGGAATTTATTATAAGCCATTTATTTATCTATTTAATTTTTTAACACATTCATCAATCTTATCTCTTAATTTACCACCATTACCCCAATCACCAGTAATTTGTACATGATGAAATTGTGGGATACCCAAAGATTTATATCCAAAGTTTAATTGCATATCATCGATAGAAATCCAATTGGTAGGTTTGAATGATTTGACCCATATCTCAATCTCACATGCTCTATCCCATTGGTTTGATGAACTCATTTTCTTTTTGGGATTGAAATGGGTTGTAGTATCTAATACATTCCATCTACCAATACCATAATGTTCGAATATCATAGCCAACTGAAGAATACCAAAATGTTTTTTCCAATCAGATGATATTACCAATCTTGCATCGGTTTGTTTTATAATTTCACTCAACGCATCACAATCTTCTTTAACCCACGGGTAAGGTATTGTAAATTCACTTTGAGTTCCTTCCATTATTTTTACTTTGCCTTCATTCCACGTACCCCACGATAATGGGCCATCAATATCTATAAAAATTACTTTGCCTCGATTCATTTTATAATTTTTCAACGCGTTCCATCACATCGGTTACATCCTCTGGTCTTAGATAACCAATGACATCATCCGTAATCGGAGTGTCATAACATATATCACCATCTTTAAAAATAGCCAATTCGTATAATCCCTTATCACCCCCATATGAATGTGGGTTTTTTACTACGGATACTTCATAACCATTATCGAATTTAGTTCTACTTACAATACCAAAATCAGCACCCATCGGGTTTGTTTTGAATTGAATGTCTTTAAATGTTTTCATAACTAATTATTTTAAATTTTAAAAATTTGAGTGGAGTAGGGGTTCGAACCCTACACTCCTAAAGCTCCACTTAATTACTTCACTACTGAAGTAGAATCAACTACTGGTGTAGAAGTAGAATCAACTGCTACTGCAGAAGAATCGGTTACTACGGTCGTTGAATCAGTTGTAGCTTCAGTCGAAGCGTTACCACCACATGCAGTTAAACCTGCTGCGATGAAAAGTGCAAATAGTACTTTTTTCATATTGTTGTTTTTTTAGTCCCTTTGATTAACAATTATTCAAACTTAATTATGGCGGGACGTGAACCACAATCTCATTTGATGTTTTTATTTATATGTAAATATACGAAATTATTTTTAATCTACCAAATATTTATTCAATTCTTTTATAAATAGTTCAGCCCCTAAGTGGTGGTTCTCCTCCCAATCATCTGGATTACCATCATCTGAGATGAATTTATAGGATACAAAATTATACCCATATATCTTACAAACCTTTGCCAAAGCATATGCTTCCATATCAAATACCCCATTTTTAGGATTTTGTTCAAAATGGTCTTGTGTATGACATACATAACCACCACCTCCAAATATAATCGGTTCTTCACCTATTTGTGGATACATTTCCGTATCAAACGGAGTAATTTTTATTGGTGAAAATGGTCGACCATCCATATCCTCTTGAACAAATGCCTTACATTCTACCAAAGAATGGGTTGGGATGGATTTTGAGCCGGCAGAACCATAGTTTAAAACGATTGTATTGGTATTGGATACTTCGTATGAAGGTGATAGGACTTCGGTTGCTTTGATTGCAGCATTAACCTTACCCACTCCTGTATAAAATACCCCCACTCCTTCCGGTATCATTTCCTTTGGTAATTCACTCTCCAATGCAACGAATAACTTAATCTTCATAGTATATTAAACTTTTAACATCTGGTCTATCTACAATACCAATATCTACTAAACATAATTTACCAATGACCCTCAATCCTTCTGCCTTACATAATAGTTCGGCAGTATCAATTGTACCACCTGTTGCAAGGACATCATCTACAATAACTGCGGTTGAACCATCGTTACCAAATTTAGACATTTCTAACATATCACTGCCATATTCTAAATTGTATGGTAATCCCCAATTATCTTTAGTAGGTAATTTTCCCTTCTTGCGTATCATTCGGATACCTCCACCAAATTTGTAAGATAGTGCAGATGCAAAAAGAAATCCTCTTGCTTCTACTGCCACCCAATAATCAGGTATCTCTACCAACGTACCCATTCGTTTAATTGCCTCTTTAAATACATTTTGATTAGCAAGTAATGGTTGGATATCTCTATACATAATTCCTTTTTTTGGAAAATCTGGAATTGTTTGTATATAATCCTTAAAATTTATCATAACGAATTTTATTTAAATGTTCTTCTACTTTTTCAATGAATAGGATATCATATACATCTTTACCAATATCAGTTGGTTCTATGTTAATTGCAGATTTAGCCCAATCGCATGCATTTTTTATATCTTCAGTTGAAAATACTGGTTTAGTTTCTGCTAATTGTTCATTTACAAAATGGATATATTCATCTGAATTAATCCATTCTTGATATCGTTGTTCTTCATCACTCAATTCTTGTAGTGTATAGAAGTCATCAACACTAAGATTGTTTACTAGGTTTTCCTTTATCTTTCCCATTTTGGATAATTTTTATTTGTGATTCTGTTAGAATCTTGTTTGATTTAATTTCTTCTTTTTTTGGTACGTGGTAATTTTTTACCAACTTTTCTAGCCAGGTTTCGTTTATTGGTTTACTCATTTATTATATTGTTTTTGAATTTTTAAATCTTGCAGTTTCGATTTTGTTTTTGAAATTAGTACATTAAGATTAGTAATTTTAATTTTTTTAAATAGTTTACCAAACCAATTGGTTGGGTTACTTGATTCTACTTTCTTTAATGCTAATTGTAAGTTCTTTAAATCTTTTTTAAGAGGCATTGTCTATGATATTTTGGGTTTGTGTGATTGTTTGATTTGCAACATCTACTTTGTTTCTATACATCATACGAATAATCATACCTAAATCCTCATCCGTAGTATCATCATCCATTATAATTTCTTTACGAATTAATAATGTTTCTTTACCTTCTTTAGCCAATTTAATAATTTCTTTTAAATAATGGGTATTCATATAATTGCGTTTAATAACCAACCATATCTTCTAATAATTCCGGTACATAACCATCTCTTACTAAATCTGGATATTCTCCATTCAACCAATAGTTTTCAGAATTTTCAATTCCTAATATCGTTTCATCATATATTTCATTAACTCCATAGCCACTACCATATCCATGTGCAACTACTGCCTTAGAAATTTCTCTTAATGATTTCTCATCATCTTCGCTATATGCTTTTATCAAAGCCTTTTTAATATTGGATTTCATTATCTCAACAACTTTTTCGTTGTGATTATACATATCCTGATTCCAGGGCTTTGTAATATTAATTCCGTATTTAGTTCCTAATGTTTTCATATTGTTTTACTATGTAAATAAATTTCTCTAATTGCGTTTAATCTGAATTGGACATCATCACCATAAAATCCAAGTGAGTGGTCATATAAATCATATAAAAATTGATAATCCGCTTTAGTAATATGATTCAACCCATCTACCCAATACCACGCCATTAATGTTTGTAATGCTTGTTTTCTATCTTCGGTCATTTCATTCTTCACCATATCTAATTATTTTAAGGGTTAAGTAAAAGAAGGAGGGGGAGAAACTCCCCCCATTCAGTTGTAATAATGATTAACCCTAAAACTGTGGAATCTCATCCACATTATCTTCAGTCTTCGCTTCGAAAAGCGGAGAACCATTTTCATCCTTTTCGTACTTTTGAACTAATTGTTTCACATAAGTTCTTTCAGAATCAACCCCACCATCGTTAGAGAAGAAAGGGAAGATTGAAATCTCTGCGGCTTCAAACAAATTGAAACCATCATAAACCAAACTCGCCATTTCAACCGATGCTCTGGTAGAAACCATTGAGGATAACTTCCCACTATCACTCATTGATTGAGTTCTTGTGTGGTGAGAAATCTCAGAGATTGCTTTCAAATCATCTTCACCAACTTCTGGAAACATATATTTAAGTAATTCAAATTCCTGTACATCATTCAACACATCCATTTCAATCGTTACGAAACGGTCTAACATTGCTCGGTCAATAACACGAGTAGAGGTATATTCCGAACCAATATTGGCAGTTGCGATAAAGGTAACCCCGTCTGCAACATTTACAATTGGTGAACCTTCTGCCTCGTCCAATCGTAAGTATCTTTGACCTTGGTCTAAAACACTCATTAAGATATTCCAAGCATCTGGATGGGCTCTACTTAACTCATCTAATAAGATAACCGCGTTTGGTGTCTTAATCGCTTTAACGAAAGCAGATTCAGAGAAGAACGTTCCCTTGCCTTGGTCAAAGTGAGTATTACCAATTAAGGTTGCTCTCGGGTCTTGAGTTGCACCTAAGTTGAAATAGAAATCAGGTCTCTCTAATGATTTAACCAACGCCTTTGCGGCTAATGTTTTACCACAACCAGCAGGGCCGGTCATCATAATGTTCTTAGCACGAACTGCTGAACGGATTAAGTATTTCCATTTAAGGTCAGTCATCACCAACTCACGTGGTTTTAACGATACTGAGCTCTTATGGATAAAATCCTTAACTGCGTTATGGTCTGCGGATTCCTCAATTTGGATACCACCATCTGCAGTATTCATTGGGATAATCATCGCGTTATATACACCCATATCTACTTTACGATAGGTTTTTTTACCTGTCTTATCTACATATGCTTGAACCGCTTTACCTTCGTTGAAGGCTTGTTTACGGGTTAAGGATGTACCTAATGTACCAACCTTATTACCGGCAGTATCAATCATTTTGAAAGTACTACCAAACTTTTCTACTTTGTAGATTTCGTTAGCAACGAACCCTACCACATTTAAATCGAGATTTTTTTTCATTGTTTTATGTTTTAATGTTATCAATTATTACAAAGCTAATATACGACCTTTTATTGAGATTTCCAAATATATAGTCATTTATTTTTAAAGTTTTTTTATGAATAAAAACAAGCCATTGAAACCCAACGGCTTATATATTATTTAGAAAGAAAGAGTGAATTCATTGTTTTGGTGATTTGTGAAACGTTTGTCACATCAATAGTTTCAGCACCCTTACCATACATCGTTTTAAATCCGTGGCTAATTCTACCTGAACTACATTCCTCAACAAAGTAAGAAAGTGTTTTAATACCCATTCCTTCGATTTGCTTAACCATCTTTTGAGTATGTTTATAAGCAGGTCCACCTTGATATTCAAATTTACTGCAGTTGAAGAAAGGTTCACCATCTGATATGTTTAAGAAATACGAATCCATATCGTTATTAGATGGAACTAACAATTTCATAATTGCTTCGTAACATAATCCTTCCGGTGTAGTACCCGTTGCATTTAAGCCAGGGAATAAACTTTTCACTTTTGAAATCTTGTCAACTCGTGAATCGTAAGCAATAACCACATAAGGTTTTGAATCGGTTGTCGTTCTGATTGAAACCTGAATTGATAGATTTTGAATCATATCAACTGCCTTACATAAAGCGGTTACGTTTGTAAGAGTCTCCACCCATTTTCTACCACTCATTGAACCAGATGCATCAATCGAAACGTGTAAGTTAGCCTTTTTGTATGAATCAATTTCAGTAAATTGGAAAACGTTTTCGTTTCCGAATCCTAATGATGAAATCATTCTCTTATCAATACGACCAACTTTTTGTCTATTAAAGACTGTCGTTCTATCTTCACCTCGTACCTGTAATCTCTTACCTAACAAAGTTCCAATTCGAATTCCGTTATCAATCGCAGCCTGATTATATTTGTGAAATTCCTTAGTTTCCCAATTTACATAACTAAGAGGGAACGTGCCGGTATTCATCAATGCAGTAGTTAATTTATTAACCACAATACATTCAACACCTCGTTGTGGAGTACCCCAACCATTTGTAACATCACTACCAACCGATTTAATTTCAGAACCAGATTCTTCAATTGAGTTAAGGTCAGTCAATTCTCTATTACTAATACCTTTCTTATGGATATTACCACGTAAGAAATCCTTTTGTTTATCTATTTTCTTTTTTAATAACTTTTTCTGAGTTTCTGATAATTCAGTAGCCGGTTTTGAACTACCTTCTGAATCAGAGGTAGATGATTTACCACCATCCATTGGAGATGATGCAGACATCGATGAACCTCCCATTGAATCTTCACCTTCATCCCCTACCATTTCAGTTTGACCATTTTCAGAATCAGAATCAGATTCATCAGATTCATCATTTGATTGACCAGAACCACTTCCACCTTCACCTTCTTCGTCTCCATTTTCTCCCTCACCGGTTTCACCTTGTGTAGAGTTAGATGGGTCTTGTGCTTTAGTTGCGATAGGTAAGTTAGTTAAAATCTCTTCAAAGATACTCAATGCAACATCAAACGCATCTTTTGTAGATTGTAAACGGCTGATATTACCCAACCCAACTAATTTGTAAATGGCTTTAAGACCGTTCAACTTAGTAAGGTCAGCGTTCTTATTATGAAGATTGATAATTCTGAACATATATGATTCAATAGTTTCCTCATTATATTCATCACTTTTCAATGCCTTATCAATTAAAGGGTCATTAAAGTACTTATCATACATTGAACGATAATACTCTCTATAACCAGGTGCCTGATTAAACACATACCAGTCAATTCGTCTATCTTCAACATAGTTCCAAATATCTTTTACGATTGATATCGGATTCATAATCCCTTTTTTAATTGCGGAATCAGAAACCGAAGCGGGAATCATCGAATGAATATCTCTCAATAATTCAAAGTTAGATAATTTAATGTGAGAACCCTCGTGTAACGCCAAACCAACTGCCACATCAAAATCTTTTGGTTCAACTACATTAGAACCAATTACTACTGCTTTACCATCGGTATAGGAATTACCCTTACCGGAGAATTTAACAGGTATTGATTTGTTAGTAACAATATTTACGAAGTTTGAAATCGCCCTCTTTGCAGTGGCTAATTTATAAAGGTCATGTGATTTACGCTCAACATCATTCATGTTGGTAACTAAGATGTCATCATCTTCCCAATCGCGTAACCAGTAAGAGGCGTGGGGTTTATAAGAATATTTAGTCATATGTTTATGTTTTAATGTTATCAATTACTACAAAGCTAAACTACTAATAAAAATCGGTATTTCCAAATTTTTACCCATTTATTTTTAAATTATTTTGGGTCTTATTAGGGGTGTTGTCTCTCATTGTTATAAAGCTAAACTACACATTATTTACCACATTTCCAAATATTTTACCAATTATTTTAAAAAAAAATAACCTATTGGTTATCAATAGGTTATATATAATTTTTTTAAGATAAGATTAAATTAATTGTATTTTAAACCAAAGAATCCATAGTTCTTATGTACGGATTCTTCATCACCTGCCCCAATTGCAATATCTTCATCTTCATAGATAGCAGAAACAGGACACTCCGGTACACATGCTCCACAATTTATACAAGTATCGGGATTAATATACATTTGCCCACCCGGAAATGATGCTCTACCCTCTCTTTCAATTTCACCACCTGAACCTTCCATATCGATAGGTCCGTGAATACAATCTACCGGACATGCACTTGCACATGCAGTATCCATACAATCAATACAACTATTTCCAATTATAAAACTCATTATTTTTTCTTTTTTCTATTATCAATTATTAATTCTCCATGCAACCAAATTCTTTCAACACTAAAACCTGCACCCTCAACACTCTTTTTTAATTTATCATAAGTGTAAGTGCCTTGTTTATATTCTATATTCCATTCTTGAGTTTCTAAATTAGTCTCAATTTTAATTATATCTTTATCCGATTCTAAAGATTTATGAACTGCCCTTGAACACATAGAACAAGTTAGACCTGATGCTATAAATTTAACTTTATCTTGAGAGAAGCTAAATAAAGGAATAAATAATAAAATAAGTAATAATTTTTTCATTTTATACATGTGAGGCGTCGAAGATTATTTCCTCTAATCCGTTTTTTACTCTATAATCATTAATTGCAGATTTGATAGCATCTTCTGCTAAAACCGAACAGTGAATCTTAACTGGTGGTAAATTTAATTCTTCCACCAAATCCATATTGTCAATTGTTAATGCAGTCTCAATTGTTTTACCTTTCAACCATTCAGTTGCTACCGAAGATGATGCGATTGCTGAACCACATCCAAAGGTTTTGAATTTTGCATCAACAATAATATTATCAATTACTTCTATTTGTAGTCTCATTACATCACCACATTCAGGTGCACCTACTAAACCCGTACCTACGTTAGATTTAGATTTATCTAATGTTCCTACATTTTTAGGATTTTGGTAATGGTCAATTACCTTTTCTGAATATGCCATAATTTATTTTTTATTTAAATATCTCGTAAGAAATATATAAGAACACCAAAAACAACCTGAAATTGAGTAGAAAATTATATCTGCTACCCAATATGAACCACTCAAATCCATTATTAGTTTGAATAGTGCATCGTAACCAAATGGTAGAAAGAACATTGCTAACATTAGTGATGTATCTTTGTAAAGCATCAAGCGATGCCCCTTTTCCTTTAATTTGTTTAGTTTTTTTACTATCACCGTCGTTCATCTATAATTTAGTTTCGTGAATAATGCGTAACCTTTTATATAAGTATTATCCTAATCAATATAAAGAAAATCTAAATATTTATCAGATTTTAATTTTTGACGTATTCTTTCATCTGAACATTTGAAGTGATTCGCTGCTTCTAATAAGGAATAGAACTCCATACCTTCACAACTAATTATCGGCAGTTCTATACGAATTGTGCCGTTCCATAGGTTTTCCATCTCATCATATGTAATATCCCATTCATCAGTTTTTTTCCAATGACGGTATTTTAAGTTACCAGAATCTATAAAATTACGAGCACGTTGTTCACTAAAATCTCCACCAATTAGTTCTGCTATTTGTTTAGGGGTTTCAAATGGAATCCTATCCACCTCATATCGAATTGTAGGTTTAGTTTCTGCTCCTACTATTTGCCAATCTTTGTATTTTGATTTAGTAGATTTACATCTACGTTCTATTTCCGTTGCAACTAATTCATTTGGGTCTATTGATATTGCTGCTTCTCTGAATGATTTATATCTAATACCATCTACAATACATTTATACGAACCATCCCAATTAATATCTTCGGTTGCCAAATCTGGATTACCTTTTATAAACACCAATACGTTTTGATGAACCGATGCTATTTTTTTATTTCTATCAAAATAGGTTTTAGATATTTTAGATGCCTGATGTTGTGAGTTAAATAAAACCATATCGTTATAAAAACTAAAACCAATCTCTTCACATCCCATTATTGTTTTAGCAACTAAGTTTCGATACTTACCGATTTTATAATTCCCCGTCTTAGATACCTCACGAGTTTCTGATAGGACTATGCAAAAGAATCGATTATCTTTTAGTTTAGAATAACATTCAGTCAAGATATTTGCATATGTATCATCGAAATCCTCATCATCCATATTTGATAAATCATTTTCATTATCAGAATATATTTCTAAATCGTAGTAAGGTGGGCAGGTAAATACAAAATCATAGGTTTCATCATCAAGTGTTTCCAATACCTCTGCACTATTACCCACTATCCAATTTGGTTTTTCGGATTGTTTTTGATTTGCAAGGATTTGAGTTTCCGATATATCAATACCGGTGTAATTGTATCCCATTTCTGATGCAACTATTCCTCTAACACTACCTCCTGCAAATGGGTCTAAGATTGTTCCGCCTTTGGGGCAAAACCAATCATACATCAATTCACATAATGTAGCATCAAATATTGATACGGAAGGTTCTTCAGTATCCCAAAAATTTGTTTTGGAAATAGTTTGTTCTCTACCTAATTCAGATTGAATTTTATAGGTATTAATCCACCATCTCTTTCTATCTTGCCACTCTTTTGTACGAGTATCTAAAATAGAGAAAGGTTTAATCATTTTCTTTTAATTTGTAATATTCTCGTATCTTTGTATCGAGATAATCAATAGAACCCGAATGGGTACTAGAAAACCCATCATACTTTGCATACATTTCGATTCTATCTGGATTTTCTTCCAATTCTTGTTTTAAATCTTCTAGTGTTGAAAGATTAGCAGTAATATAGGTCATAACTTATTTATTTTATTAATATTCGCCAGAATCGAATCCATTAGATTTTCTTTCCAAGTCTTCGTATAATGCATCCATTTCCTTTAAGACAAGTTTTACCTGTCTCCAATCTTGCTCTTCAATCGCATCTTCTAATATATTACAATATTTTCCAATAAGCGTTGTTAAATCATCCATATATCTTTTTAATTTATTTTATATATATATCATTTTCTATATTTTTAATTATAGAATTTGAAATTAAATTATGAAATTTTAAGCTT
>Ga0222712_10006520_pt1 | contig 11516 bp, 26 predicted proteins | sample C33_657DmetaG_FD_165043 | JGI IMG/M metagenome (GOLD analysis project Ga0222712, IMG submission 165043) | Estuarine water microbial communities from San Francisco Bay, California, United States - C33_657D | ecosystem: Environmental > Aquatic > Marine > Unclassified | place: USA: California... | reverse complement strand
CCTGGCTTAGATACATTGGCTCTATTGATTATGTGTTGGGTATTAGCCCCAATAGATATATTCTTAACTTGGGTTAGAGTATATAAAGAAGCTGAAGAAGCTAGACGTAATCAAATTAAAAATGAAACAAAAGTATTCTAATATCTATTAGAGTACTAAACAGAGAGTTGGCCGAGTGGTTGATGGCGGTAGTCTTGAAAACTATTTTACTGAAAGGTAACGGGGGTTCGAATCCCTCACTCTCTGCATATTGTAAGGTGTTGGAATTGGCAGACAAGCCCTCCTGTCTCGGGGGTGGTGAGCACGAAATAGGTTAGTAATATGGGGTAGACCACCAGCCGGCCGGCGAAGTGTTACTAACTGAATCGCACTATGGTGGTTCGAATCCATCTCTTACAGCAAAATACCCCGTTGGTGGAATTGGTAGACACGCTGGTTTTAGGCACCAGTCCGAAAGGGTTAAGAGTTCGAGTCTCTTATGGGGTACTTAATGGTTATAATTATGTAAAGAAAAACCTGTTTTATGAAGTACAAAAGATTGTATGGCAAAGATGAATTTGAACTTATCCCTTATGTTAAAGAGTATTTGGAAAGTAATGAAGATGTTGAATTACTCATTGGATGTGATTCACAAAACTCTGCCGATAAAACAATATATGCCGTTGTTGTGGCTTTGTACTTTCCTGGTAAAGGAGCCCATGTCATTTATAGAAGATGGAAAACCGAAAAGGAATGGACTCGTTCAGTAAGATTATTAAATGAAGTTTGGTATGCAATTGAAACTGCTGAATACTTAAAAGAAGCAGGTATTCCAAAACCAAAGTGGATTGATATAGATTTAAACCCTGACCCAAGATACAAATCAAACGAAGTGTTCAGACAAGCAGTTGGTATGGTAGAAGGAATGGGATATGAAGTAAGATATAAAACATTAGGTCCAATCGCAACTTATGCGGCTGACCATTTAGTTAAAGTATAAGTTATGAAAAAAACAACATATCATGCCGATTGGCAAATTAATAGAATAAATTTTATTGTTTCAAAATATCCAAAAGAGTTTTTTAAAGGAAAACGTATATTAGAAGTGGGCGCTTATAATGGTTATATTGGCGCCTATTTTAATGCTTTGGGTGCAGAGGTTCATTGTTTGGAAGGTAGGATTGAAAATGTAATTAATATAAAAAATGATTACCCAAACATAACAGCCGAAGTAGCCAATTTAGATTCATCTGATTGGAATTGGGGACATTGGGATATTATAATTAATTTTGGATTGTATTATCATTTGGAAAAGTTTCACAAAGAGCATTTACAAAACTGTATTAGCAATTGTGATTTGATGTTTTTTGAAACAGTAATATATGATAGCTCTGAACCTGATATTTATTTTAGAAACGAAGTTGGTGATGACCAATCACTAACATCCATAGGTGGTACACCATCAACATCTTATGTTGAAAATATTATTAAAGAATCTAATGCACACTACAAAAAATATACAGACCCATTTCTAAATAATTATCAACATAAATACGATTGGCCTGATACTGGTTTTAAAGTATTCAATCAATTTCATAGGAGATTTTGGATAATACAAAAATGATAAAAGATTTAACTATATTAATTCAGGGTAGATGTGAAGAAGAACAGCTACAATTGTGGATAGATAACTATTCGGATTGTAATGTTATTGTATCAACTTGGATTGATTATGATTTTAATTTAAATTTTCCGAACAATTGGAAGATACTAAAATCAGAATATCCAAATCGATTTGTTGATATGCAAAATATAGATTTACAATTAGTATCAACACTAAATGGATTGAAAGAAGTTCAAACCGAATATGTTATAAAAGTAAGGGGCGATGAATTTTTTAGTAATTTACATTTAGTATATAATAGAATGAAAGAAGTTCATCCGAAAGTTTTAGTAAGTTCAATATTCTTTAGACCATTAGGATTATATTTGTACCATATATCAGACCATTTTATATGTGGTACTATCGGAGATATAAAACTTATGTTTGAAAAAACGTATGATTTACTAACCAATCATACCAAATTTAACAATAACCCAGAATCTCATTTGGGATTTTCTTTTATAGCTGGAAAAGAAAATTGGGAATTATATAGATGTGATAAATATGAATCACTGAATGATGATATGATGATAAAATGGTATTCTATCTTTGATGTAAATGAACTAAAACCATATATAATCAGCCAATCAACCGAAACAGGTAGAACGTATTATACTGATTATGGATACAATGGACATAATATAAAAGAATTATAGAATGGAAGAAAAAATAGAAATTAACGATGGCCACTATTTAGAATTAATGGATAGATTGCACGTTGTTAGTTGTACAATCGATGACCATATACTGAATCATCCTTTGTGTGAAAGTAATAAAGATATTCAGAATAAAATAGATGAGGCTTTGGGATTACTTATGGAAGCTTATCAAATGACAGGAAATATAATACCTTAAAAATAAAAATATGAAAATTGTTATAGTAGGAGGTGGAACGGCGGGTTGGATTACGGCAGCAATGTTCGTAAAGCATACAACTGATTATGATGTTACTGTTATTGAATCTACAAAGATAGGAATCATCGGAGCGGGTGAAGGTTCTACTGGAACTTTACCTTGGTTTATTAGAGATAAATGGCCTGATAATTCAATCAATGAAATAGATTTTCTTCGTAAAACAAAAGGTACTATTAAGTTAGGTATTAACTTAGTAAATTGGAAGGGTGATGGTAGTAATATATATTCACCATTTCATGGTTCACCAACGGATACTCAATCAATAGATAGTGCTTTTTTAGGTTCTATATTAAAATATAATAGAGGTGATATGGCATCTATGCATAGTTGGATGCTCAATGATAAACTTACCACATTTAAAAAAGAAGGTGGTAGAATAGTACAACATTTTCAAAATCACTCATACCATTTTGATGGTGTGGAAGTTGGGAAGTTTTTTAAAGAATGGTGTACTAAACGAGGTGTTGTTCATATTGATGCAGAAGTTGAAAATGTAGAATTTGATGAAAGAGAATACCTACAATCAGTATCACTATCAAATGGTCAGAAAATTGAATCTAATTTTTGGTTTGATTGTAGTGGATTTGCTAGAGTATTGATGGGAAAGACTAGAAACAAATGGATAAGTTATAAAGACCATCTACCATGCAATACAGCGATTCCATTTTCAACTGATGTAAGTTCTAAGAATGTGAAGTTTGAAACTGAAGCTTATGCTAGAGATAGTGGTTGGACTTGGAAGATACCATTACAACATAGAAACGGATGTGGTTATGTATTTTGTGATGGATTTACAACCGAAGATAAAGCAATTCAAGAATTAGAAAAGAAATTAGGTCATAAAGTAGAACCAATCAAAACAATTAAATTTGATCCCGGTCGTTATGAACAAGCATGGTATAATAATATAGTTGCTGTTGGATTAGCTCAAAACTTTTTAGAACCATTGCAAGCCACATCAATACATACATCGGTTGTATCTGTTGCTAATTTAGTATTTCATTATTTAAAAGGTGAGGTTTTATATTGGGAAGATAGAGGTAAATATAATCAGCTTGTAGGTAGTATGATTGATGATTATAAAGATTTTATTCAAATGCATTATCTAACAGGTAGACAAGATACTCCATTTTGGAAGTTCGTAACAAATGAATTAAAACTTTCAGATAAAAATCAATATCTTAAAAATGTATCTCGTTTTAGAACCATTACATCATTTGATATTCAACAATCACATGGTTCTGCGGGTTATCCATTATGGTGTCATATATTAGATAATTCTGGATGTTATGAAAGAGATATAATAAAAACCGAATTACAGCATTATGGTAAGCTTGATGATTGCATTAATACAATTAATAATTTTGAAAAAAGTTATAATAAATTGAAGCCTGATTTAGTTACTAACGAAGAATTATTTAAATACTTAAAAATATGAAGGTAGTAATAGTAGGTGGAGGGACAGCTGGTTGGTTAGCGGCATCTATATTTGCGGTTAGTGATATACAACGAAAGCAAAAAGGATATGATACAAAGCTTGATATAACTGTATTGGAAAGTAATAATATTCCCATCATTGGGGCAGGTGAGGGTTCAACTGGTATTTTGTCTTCTTGGATTTCTACTAAGTTAGCACCATTAGGTGTGAGTGAGATTGATTTTTTAAATAAAACAGATGCAACTTTAAAATTAGGTATCCGGTTTAAAGATTGGAAGCATGTAGGACATGAATACCAAAGTCCTATACAGCCAACACAAACTACAATGATGAATATAGATGCTGATTTAATGTCATGTCACATATTTGGAAAATATCAGCATTCATCGCCTGCTGGTTACTTAATGGATAACGAATATTCTTGTTATAGTAGGAATACAGGATTAATACCAATGAATGCATATCACTTTGATGCTCATAAAGTTGGAAAATACTTTAAAGAAAAATGTATGGAGAATGGTGTTAAGAATGTAATTGGTGAAATTAATCAACTTAATATAGATAAAGAAACTGGCTTTTTAAAAAGTGTAAATATAAAAGAAAGTGTAAAAAAAATAGAAGGTGATATATGGATTGATGCTAGTGGGTTTTCAAAAATATTGATAGATAGTATGGGTGGTGAATGGGAATCTTACAAAGATGTATTACCAACAACGGCAGCTATACCTTATTTGTATGATTATAAAAAAGATGAGAATGTATTAGCAGAAACATTAGCTTGGGCTCAGCCAAACGGATGGATGTGGCAAATACCTACACAAGAAAGATACGGATGTGGTTATGTATATTCAGACAATCACACAACATACGATAAAGCAGTTGATGAACTAATTAAAAATACAGGTAGAAATATACAACCAATTCGTAACTTAAAGTTTGAAGCTGGTAGAGTTAAGAATTTTTGGAGTAAGAATGTAGTTGCTATTGGTTTGGCTAGTGGATTTTTAGAACCATTACAAGCAACATCTATACATTCAACTTTGGTACAATTGGACTTGTTTGCATATCATTATTTCAGTTCTGATTTATCAAATATTGATTTCAAAACATCACCTAAAGCATACAATAAAACAATAGGTAAAATGTGGGATGATTTTAGAGACCTATTGCAAATACATTATGTTACTCAAAGAGAAGATTCTGATTTTTGGAAGTATTGTAAATACGATTTAAAAAAGACAGATAAGGTAACTCATATATTAGAGGTATCTAAACACAGGTCACCATCATCTTGGGATTTTGATTTATATCATGGTTCTGCAACTTGGGGTGTTTGGTGTTGGACTATATATGGGTTGGATATTGTAACTAAAGAAACTGTAAAACATACATTAAATAATTATGGTTTGATGGGTGATGCTAAGAAAACACATGAAAAAATAGAATATACAAATAAAATTAAGTCAGCATCTATCTTAAAAAATAAAGATTTTTTATATGAATTGAAAAAGAAAAGAATAAAATAATGGATATAACCGAAGAAGTAATAACACATTTAAAAAATAATATTAAAACTAAAATAGGTGTATCATCTATTGATGGGGTTGGTGTGTTTGCTATTAGGGATATTAAACAATACGAAGAAATTTTTCCAATATGGGAATACGAAACAGGCATTTATTTAATACCAAACGATAGATTGAGTGAGATACCAAACGAAGTAGTTGATTTATTGGACAAGTATTTCATAAATGATGAGTGTGGATACAAAGTTATCAGATTATTTAAAGGATTCAATTTTATATTTCATGGGTTCAGTTATTGTAATTCAGCATGGCCCGATAAAAATAAAATAAACATAACAAACAACGGAATTGCCATAAAAGATATAAAGACTGGTGAAGAAATATTAGAATGGTATAATGAAAATATAAATTGAGATATGTATATATAAACACTAAAACTTAAAACTATGGGAGAGCAGCACGTACCACTTACAATTGACGGAAACGGAAACGTAACAAAAGTAGGAACTGAATTAGAATTGTTTTCTAATGACATCTATGAAGATTGCATTCTTTGTGGAGAAAAAACTACTACACTAAAAAGCACACACATTGATTTCAGAACTGGATACATTGAAGGAGCTGGGCAATTATGTAGAGAATGCTATATGAAAGGTAGTTCGGAAGGTAGAGAGCATTTTAGCATACCTACGCACTTTATTAAAACATATTCAAACGATATGGAATTGGGTAGAGAAATACGAAAATATTACTACCAAAACTACTAATTTCATAACTCATTGATAATCAGTAACTTACATAACCTGTTGATTTTCAACGGGTTATTTTTTGCTAAAAACTTTTTGCTTGATTATCAATGAGTTAAGTCAAAGACCCTAAAAATAATTACCAAAAGGCTTGTTTATATGGAATATTATTAGTAGTTTTACTATGTAATAAAAAATAAGAGATATGAATATTAGACAGTATTATTTAGAAACCTACCCAACGGATGATTTGGGATTGGAACTTAACGAAACCCCAACTTTTGCTGGATTGCTAAACCAACTTATTGTAGGCGGTGATGTTTACCGATACATTGGTGTTGGTGATAGTATCATTAGAGAAAGATTGTTTGAAAGACTCGCTGAAGAATTAGAAGTGAGTTATGATTATGTATATAATTTGTGGTTAAAATAAAAATTAAGAATATGACTAAGATAGAAGATTTGAAATCAGTAATTGGTAAGGATGTTTCAGAGAATCGTTCACCAACATTGCGTGCTAAGTTAATCAAAGTAAATAAGACAACTTGTACTTTTGAAGTTGTACAATCGCCATATCGTTGTGGTGATGAAAGTAGAATTGGTGAAAGGTATAAAGTACCAATCAGCTGGTCTTGGAACGCATTTTTCTTTTAATAAAAATTAAAAATAAGATATGAATTTAAGTATTAAAGAGTTAAACGAGCTCATCTATTCGTTAGGTATTACCGCCTCTAAGGGTATTATGTGTGATAAAGAATTAAATGTTTCTTTATTGAATAAGTTGTACGATGAATTAACTAATAGAATAGCCGAAGAAGCTACCGATGAAGAAGTTGAATCAGATACATACTATGTAAGTAATGAAGAAGCTGATGAAGATTATAGAATTTCTATGATGCAGGATGAACAAAGATATGAATCTTCTGTTAGTAAGGATTATGATAATCACTTAAAAAATCTAAGAGAGCGTGGATATGTTACACAAATACTTTTAGATTATGTTGATAAGAAAGGTGCTGTATCTCATAAAGAATTAGAATCTTACTATAAACAAATTACGGGTTCTAATAGTTTTTCGCATGTGTTACAATCATTAAGGACTCCTTATAAGAATCGTAAGACACAAAGATATGTAGCTAAAGAAGGTAAACAATATTCAAATGCTAAGTATATAATTAAGGTAGCTAATCCATCCAATTGGGTAGTTGCTTAATATTAAAAAATAATAAAAATAAAGTTATGGCAAATTTGTATGAAGTAGAAGGATTTTATGGTAATAGAAATAGAGGTACTATTTTAGTTTACGAAACATTCAGCGGTAAACGTTGGTATTGTGTAGAAGGTAGTTGTAATATCAATTGTACCTACGATGAAATTAATGAAGGATGTGATGTTGAAAGGTTATCGGACATCGATACTATGAGTAGTAGAGATGGTATTTATTCGGCTAGAGAGTTATGTGATTTTGTAATTAATTAAAAAATAAAGTATATGGACATCAGAGAACAATGTAGAGAGCGAGCTATTGAATTCGCTAAAGAGTGGGGTTATGAAAATGTAAGTAACCACATTTTGGATATTATGGTATCAATTATGTGTACCAGAGATAAATCCTCTTACGCCGGTGGTGGTTTTGTAGAGGCAGTTGTAGCTAATAATTTGTATCTATCTATGAGTAGAGCAGATACTGAATGTAGAAACAACATTTTTTTATTAACAATGTGTAACATGAATTGTTACCTAAACGGATTCTAAAAAATAGAAATTATGTTTAACGAAGAAGTATTTTGGAAAGATGGATTTGAAGGCGAATGTAAAGGTGGTATCTTCACCCGAGCAGTAGACCTCAAAAAGTTTTTGGAGTTGGTTGAGGCCAACGAAAATGGAAATGGTGGTGAAGTTGTTGGATTACGATTCAGCGATAACAACCTTGAAATTATTGTAAAACCTAAAAATTAAATTATGGCAAGTATTGACATTGAAATTGATGACATTATGTATTCCCTAAGTAGTTGGGAAAAGCAAGAGTTGGTAGATGAATTATATGCCGATGGTTATATAGCTAAAAAAGATAGTGAAGCTAGAAGTACTGATGATGAATGGAATGAGCAGATTCATAAACTATTCAACAACAAATGGAGATTATCCAAAGAAGATGAAGAAACAATTTTAAGAATTACAAATAAATTAGTATAAGATGAAAGCAATAGAGGCAATATTATTAGTAGTGGGATTGTTATTACTATACGCACTTATCCTAGCATTTCCAACAATGATATTATGGAATTGGTTAATGCCTAGAATATTTGGTTTGACACAAATAGATATATTTCAGGCTATGGGCCTTAACTTTCTAAGTGGTATCCTATTGAAATCAAACGTTAATGTTAAAAAAGATTAATATGTTATTTTCATTAGAAGAACAATTGGATATTGAATTGATATTAGAGGAAGCAAACGCTTATGGACTTCGTGTTGAAGTTGAGGAATATGCCCAACGATATTTAAGTGAAGGTTGTACGCCGGTGGAGGCATACCAACATGCATATTACGAATGGATTAAATAATTTATTATGTTTATAGAAAACTTTGATAGGATATATGGTGAGAATCTTTATACACAAAATACTATGTATGGGATTGAAAAAGATACTATGATGATAGCACCAAACCACCATGTATTCCGTCTTAATCCAATTCAAGGTGCGGCACACAACCCTATGACCGTTGTGTTGATGAAAACCGATAAATGTATTAAAATGGGAATCTATCATGATACATATCTTAATCCGATTGCAATTAAAGACATTCCATTCAGAGATATGAAACGATTTGAAAATTTTAAAATGTTATTAGCAACAATAATAGAACCTTATGAATAAAAGAGAAGTAGAAAAATTGGCAAGGGTATATTTGGATAGAACTATTGAATTATTGGGCGAAAGTAAATATTATAAACATACACCATATCTTGCAGTAGAATATTCACCTGGCTCAACTGGTATAGATAACCAATGGAAAGGTGAGTTTGATAGGGAAGAAAATGAAATTATAATATATACTAAAAATATAACCGATGTAGAAGATTTGGCAAGGACTGTTGTCCACGAATATGCTCACTATCTACAAAGGGGAAATTGGATGCAGAGATATTACGATATGGGATATACATACAACACACATCCATACGAAATACAGGCATTTCTAATTGAAGAACTAAATTGGTATAAAGTATGCAAATAAAAATGATAAACGCTAATGGTTCTGTTTGGGTTGTTAAAAGAGAATTCAAAGCAGATAGTTGGTTTGTACAGGGATTGTTCGCCAATAAGTTTACAGCCGAAGAAGCATGTGAAGCCTACCATGTGGAAAAACTACTTAGAGATTCTAACAATACACATTTTTTAGTAAACGAAGTACCTGAAGCACAAATAGTAATTGATTAACTTAATATTTATACATCTATGAAATACGATCCTGAAAATGAACTAACCGAAATGGAGTTAGATGAATTGGGTAAAGCTAATTTCGATGCTTTCTTAGCATATTTGGATGAGAAGGCCGCCTATCTAAAGCAGTTTACTCGTCCATTGGAATCATATCACACTAAACGATTTGTTGCAGTAAGTGCAGCTATGCAAGGTACACATGCAACCAGCGAACAATTGGAAGCAGCTAAGAGGATAGGTAAGGAAAATTTTAATAAGAGAATGGAAAGGGAAAATGAAACCGCTGAACAATTAGGTGGAGACCCAAAGTACAGAGATCCTGGCATTAAGAATTTCAAAACACACCGTTCACAATGGTTCGATTAAAGAAGTATATTAAAAAATTAATTATGGGAAAATTCTATGAGGATTTGGATACCTTAAACGAGCTTATCAAAAAGCTGGATAAGAAAAACGAAGTTAGTGTTTTTATGTTAAGGGCTATAAAGCACGCTAAGGAAAACCCTGAAAAATCCGTATCAGATATTATCAAAGATACCAAAAAAGGGAAGGTTTAGACCACCTAAATTTCCCCTATAATCCCAAAGTAAGGTAAGTACCCCTAAATAGAGTAGACCCGCTTAAATGGGTTAAAATACCCCTTAAAATACATCATTTTTACCCATTGAAAATCAATGACTTATGTAGGGTAAAAAAGAATATTCATAACTCATTGATTATCAATAAAGAATTTTTTAAGATTTTTACCCAAAAGCTTGTGTACGTCAAAAATTATTAGTAGTTTTACTATGTAATAAAAATCAAAAGATATGGCTACAAGCAATTTCCACAACGTAAACGCTACCCACATTTTCGCGTGTTCATTAGAGAACGAATGGGATTATGAAGATTTAGTAAGTAACTTAGAATCGGAATTAAATAATCATAAAGATTATTCTGATTATGGTAAAACTGACCCGTATGAGTTACGCTCATTTCCATCTAGGTCATTAGGTTCATTTAGTAATTCAGTTACTATCGAAGATGATGAAGTTGAGATTTATGTTACACCTGTTATCCGTAGTGGTTACTATATGGGTTGTAATTTAGATTGGCACGTTAGGTTGTATGTTAATGGATACGAAGATGATACATACGCTGATGATGCTAGAGTAGGTGTAATTGCTGATGAGTATATTGAATTCATCGAAAACATATTTGAACAATATTCAGATAAGTTAGGAGTTACCGCTCAATTCTCTAATGGTGAAACAATTTATCATTCAATTTCTTAATATGAATTATAAAACAACACATGATATTGAAATAGTATCACAATCAGGTGATAAGATTACAATTAAAGGATTGAGTTATTCAACGATTATGCAAATAGCAAGTAACAATCCTGAATTAAAGGCAATCACAATTACAAAACAATACGAAAAGAAAATTAGTAAATATTAAAAATTAAGTTATGATAAAGAGTAAAAAACAAAGTTTAGGAATTTCAATTGACCTTACGGGTCCTGATGGTAACGCATTTGTACTGATTGGTACTGCAGCTAAGTTAGCTAGACAATTGGGATTGGATAGTAAAGCTATCCAAGCAGAAATGATGAAAGGTGATTATGAGAATTTAGTAAACGTATTCGATAAGCACTTCGGACATTTTGTAACCTTATATAGATAAACAATGATTATCAATTCAGTATTACCACCTGTATGTATTCAATCCGTTGTAAATAACCAATGGTATATCGTAACTACCGATTCTAAATTAGGATGGGTGAAGGTAGATAGAAAATACGAATGGGAGGAATT
>Ga0222712_10006518_pt1 | contig 11517 bp, 16 predicted proteins | sample C33_657DmetaG_FD_165043 | JGI IMG/M metagenome (GOLD analysis project Ga0222712, IMG submission 165043) | Estuarine water microbial communities from San Francisco Bay, California, United States - C33_657D | ecosystem: Environmental > Aquatic > Marine > Unclassified | place: USA: California... | reverse complement strand
ATTTTACAACATTTTTCAATTCCATACCAAATGCTTCGGCAACAAAACGGAATCCACCAACTTCTTTTTCTAAATCTAAATTAGAAATCTTAATTTGATTGATTTTTTCGGTTTCCTGAGCATTTTCAGTTTGTAAATTGGAAATTTTATCATTAATTTTGGCAATTTGCCTATCTCTATTATCAATAGAACGGATAAGACGAGAGTTTACCTTACCACCATCTAATATTTTACCCTGATTAGTGTTAAATTCGGTAATTTGAGTAGAAAGTTGGGCAATTTGAGCCGTATTTTGCTCAATTTTTGTTTGGTGAACTGCGATTTCTCTATCTACCTGCTGTAATTGTAAAGATTGTGCTTGGAAAGCATTAGAAAGATATCCAAAGATACCCGCTGAAGTAATTAACATAAGTACTCCAACTGAAATAGTTAAATACCATTTGTTAAATCCCTGCAATTCATCCCATTTTTGTTTAAGATATGTTGCCGCAACTAATTTAGCCAATTCCAAAGAACTAGCCATTACCATTACAGATATAGATGCGCCTGCGAATAGAACGCCTAAGCCTGTTACGGAAAAATATGCTGCACAGCCGGCGATAATTAGTGCAGATAATCCGACTAAAAATTTAAGCCAATTCATATTATCTATTTATTCTCGTCAATTCAGAGATACGTTCCACTATCTTTCTAGCATCTTCCAATGTGGTGTGAGCTTCAGATGGTGACATGTGTTGTGCACCCGTAATTCCGTTTTGTAAAATCCTTAATTTTCCATCTAAAGATTCTAATAACATTTGTATTTTCTCGTTGTATATCATACTAATAAGTATTTTTAAATAAAAAAAGGTGATAACTACACGTTACCACCCTTCAAAGATACGATAAAAAATCGAATTATCCAACTTTAATTTGAATAGATTTACTCTTCCTTTCTTCTTTCTTATCAATTGTTAAAATAAGTAACCCATTAAAGAATTTAGCTTCAGTTTTAGTTCCATCGTAATCTTTACCTACGCTAAATGTAGTATCGATATCTTCAACTAAAGGAGAACTCCCTTCTTCTTTTTTTGCTTTAATTGTTACCGTATCTTCGGTAACATCTAATTTAATGTTCTTAACATCGTGTCCTAAAACGCTCAATGTTAGTTGTTGTTTACCATCTTCCAATTGCGTTACATCGTAATCCGTAATGGTTGATGTGTATTTTGTAGATGAATACGTTGATGGTAATTGAGTATCGAATAACCTATCAATTAAGTGATTTAAATTTGTTGAATGCATAATAGTTTTGTTTTAGTTTAAAAAATATAAGTTATATATTACAACTTTTATACCAATAAAAAAAGTATGACGATTAGTCATACTTTTTAAATATATTTTGACAAATTGTCATTATAAATCATTATCTTGCGATTCTATAACGGTACTCATATGGTCTGCCCAATGCATGATATACGGAATTTTGTATTTCATTCTCTTACTGATATCAAATACTTTTAAATATTTGGCATTATCTTCATCATATAAACCATCGGTTAATTTCATACCAAAATATTCTGCTTCGGTAACCTGAATATTATATTGCTGTAATAAAAACATAGTTCTATCAGTATGAGTCATATGCGATAATTCTGGGTTTGGTGTAAATATTTTACCCTGATTCTTAACGTGCCAATCTGATGGATTTATTATATAGTATGGTTTACCCTTAGAACCCAATTTACCTAAGTCGTGATGTAATGCACAAAATATTAATTCTTCATCTGTAAAATCAACTTTACCTCCTAAACTAATAAATAATTCTTTTACTCTAAGAGAGTTTTTACAAACATTAAAAATATGGTCAATGTATCCACCTGTATAGCAATTATGATAACCTACATTACCACTTGCTGGTGCAATTGTAAGATTCACTCCTAACTCATTTTCAGAATACATAAAAAGAAGTTTTTCTAATCTGTCTCCTGTAAAATACTTTTTGATAATAGCAATAAACCTCTCGTAATTATCTTTCAGTTCTTTTTCTGTCTTTTGTTTCATTTTTATTTATTTAAGTTTTATTTAATCTTTTAGTGCTTCTGTGCTGTCTGCTTTATAGTAATAATAAAAAGATACCTCAAATATACAAAATTTTTTTCAAATTTCCAAATTAATAGAGGTCTTTTTTTGTTAAAATTTTATAAAGTATCTCAACCTCTTCTTCTGTAGTCAATTCAGGCATATCTTCATCGAATAAACGCATAGTATATAGAGTAACCCCTTCTTCGGATTCGAACTCATTTGATTCAGATGACCACAATGCGGGAATACTATCGAGTGATTCTTCTAATTCTTCTTGGCTTACATTTAATAATGGTATTACATAGTAGTGGAATGATTCATCTAACTCTTCATCTTTTAAATCGATTCTAATACAATTGTTCCATTTTTGGAAACTAATGTCTGTTATGGGTGTTTCGGGTACTATTATCATAGTCACAAATATAGTAAAAATTTGTGACAATAACAAATATATTTATACGATTGTAAACAATTCTGGTCTGAGCTTTCTTAAACTAATCAATTGCTCTTTAGTTAAATCCATATGAGTGAAATCAGTTTCTTTTGTAAAAAGAAATTTAAATCCTTTTAATTTATTATAATTTAAAAATAAATCATATATGTAATCCTTATACATCATATCTGGTTTTAAATTGTAATCACCTCGAATCTGATTTATAAATCCAAATTTATCTATAACGACTACAATTCTGCTATGATTGTACCCATCGCTCGTATATTCCCTAAGCTCTAAAAAATTTTGATATGAATTTACTCTTGCACAATTATGTAACCTAAATAGCATTTCAGAACTATAATAACAATTTAAATCAACCCAATAATATCCAACTCCATTAATTTTATAATCTAATATAATATTATTAATTTCATTGTAATTATATGTTGTAAATTTATTCTTATTTAACACATACCACTCATTATACATTAAATGTATTTCATCTATGGTTTTGTTTACTAATTTATTTGAATCCCCATTTAAGCTAAAATCTATTAAATTAACAATTGGATAAACCAATTCATTTATATTTTTATTTGATTTTTTATTTAAAGATATATTTAACTCTCTTATTTTAGCTATGATAAATTCCGCATGTTTATCAAAATGCTTTTCAATAAATTCAACATTTTTAATACCAGACGCCATTATATTATACTTTTGAATTTAGATTCATTTTCATTTAATCGTATTCTAAACACATCGGAAATTACATATTCATTATATATCAATTCATTCAAATCTATATTAAGATATTCAAAAATATTATCAATTTTACTTTTATCTTTTTTTATAAAAATATCTTCAAAATAATACAATGGATATCCATTTTTGGAAAATTTATGTAACATATTAGACTCATTTAACAATATATTTTTACTATTGTTAATTTCTTCAGATGTAGTTATCGATAAATCATATTTTTGTTTTTTTTGCCAACTATGAATATCATCTTTTTTCATATGATACGCCAAACTTTCACTTTGCAAATCTTTATCTAATCTATCTAATAAAATTATTTTTTCAAAATAATCAAAAAACCAATCCCAATATCCTACTTCATTATCCAATAAGCTTTTTGGCTTTTGTGTTTTACTAACAAATGTTTTAATAAAAATATTCTCTTTATTTTGAAAAAAATCTACATCATACGTTGGTTTATCTATTTTTTCTCTCCAATAATTGTTAAATGGTTCTGATATGCAAATATGATTTTTTTTATTTAAATGAGCTTCTATTAGATGATATAAGCTAGTAGAACCACTCCTTGCGCTTGTTAATATTGCTACTCTCATATTAATGTTTTATTATTTTTTAACTTATAATAATTGTAATCAGAATCAGTCATCCAAACATTTAAAGCACATCTTATACCACTATATACAGGCATAACACCATGAAACACTCTAGCACCATCAAATGATATTCCATATCCTAATTCCAATTTAAGCTTCTTAGAATCATCCCGCATATCCCTTATATCATTTCCTGGTAAATCCGATAGAACGAATCTACCATCTTCAAAATCATTTGTAAGTACTATAACTGTTGTAAATTGGGATGTACTATCTTTGTGTAAATTTAAAAACCTCCCATCGTAGTATCTCGTCAAACTAACGTTTATATTTTTAATATTAAATTTATCAAAATCAAACCAATATGAAGTATTGCCATTTGAGTATAATTCTTTAAATTTGATTAATATATTCTCTTTAAATTCATTATTATAAATACGCCTACAATCCCAATTTTCATTTGGATTATAGCTAAATAATTCACCATTATCTATACAATATTTTATTATATCGGAACATTCTTCTAAATTAAAATATTTGTTTATATTGTATTCCATTTATATTAAATTTAATTTACCCGTTAATTTGTATGTTAAAATATTACTATGTTCAATAAAAGTAAATAGCTCATCTGCTATTAATTTATAACCAAATCTATTTGGATGCTTTCCTGCTACTTCTCCCCAATGAACAAAATCTTCCCATACATCGCCAGTATTTAACTGAATTAAGAAATCTTTAAATGTTGTAGTTTTATAACCCCAATAATTAATTTTATTAATTAGGTGAGTATTATCAATTTCTTTACTTATAGATTCGGATATCATGCCATCAAACGCATCGCAAAATACATATCTAATATTCATCTTATTAAACATGTGTTGTAGAAATAATATATAGTTTTGATTGATATAATCGTAATATATGTTAGAAAATAAATTATCCATAAAAAATAATTTATACTCATTTAGCGAATCATTGTATATTGGATTACTACTATGTTTCTTATTTAAAAATGTATTGAATATATGCTTCTTTTCTCTATACTTACTACCCCACATATGCCACTCTTCTTCGGGAAAATATGGTACACTATCTCTTAAAGAAGAACTCCACATAATGATTACCAAATCTCCTTTTACAATTGTGTTGGTTTTTAAAATTTGTGAAATATTTTCAAATATATTTTTATTAGAACTACCACCAACGCCGTAGTTAATATACTCTATGGATAATTTATCTGCCAAATATTTAGGCCAACAATATTTTTGTCGTATTAATGTTTTTTCTTCCACATCAGATGTAGTAAGTTCTTCGGATAAACTACCACCTACTCCTTCGGTCCAACTATCTCCAAATGTAAATAACTTCATAATGAATTTAAATTAAAAAAGCATGATATTGTTATACCATGCTTTTTATTATTAATCATAAAAATCTTTTACGATAAATGCTTAATTTTAATCTTACTTACAATTTCATTAAATGCTACCGATACTTTTGATTTCAATTCGTTTGAAATTGGAGTAATATTTGCTTTAATTACTGCTGCCGGTCTGTGTATTTTAATAGTATTTGACATTTTATATATTTTTTTAATTATTCTTATTATACTTTTTCTAATCCGATATTTCCACATCCCGAACACCCAAATGAATTACAATAGTATCCACAATAGTTCCAAGGACACCAACACGAGTTGTGCATTACACTAAACAAACCATCACCAACATCAACTAAAAATAAATCCGATGGTTCAAAATCTAAACTATAAATAGTTTTTTGTGCATGTTCCATTTCCAATGATGTTATTTCCAATGTAGTTAATTCGTTTGTAGATGAATCGGTTACAACCAACTTATCTCCAACGTACATATTATTTACCTTCTCAAAACGGGTCTTAGTTGAATCTTTTTCTTCTATAAAGTATGTAGTGGAAGGTGCATCTGTCCAAGTTCTACCATCTTCTAATGTGATTCGTACATAAATCGTATCTACTGATGCTGAATATACATTTACTAAGCTGGATGATTCGTTTGTTAGCGTATCATTAACTTCAGGTAAAGTAGCTTCCCAGCCATACGTTTCCAATAATGTTTGGTCAAATCCAGCTGCATTGTTTCCGTGTACATCTTGGAAATTTATAGAATGTACATAATCTCCCAACTTCAATGTATCAACATCTACTAACGAACCGGTGTAATCTAAAATAACGGAATCATCATCGGTGTGATAATCCATTCCACTAAATCTAACAATTGCTTTAGATATGTATTTTATTCTACTTTTTTGATTCAATCTCTTTGTACCCGATACAAATTCATCTTCAGTAAAATTCATTGGAATTATAGTACTTTGCTTATATCCTCCTAAATTTATAATATCCAAATCAGAGCCATATATAATATCTATACTACGAATAATTGAATATCTACCATCTACAACATTATCATCGGAGTAAATGAACTCCTGAACTAATAATTCAGAACCCAATTCTTCTTTCAAATCGTTTAATTCCGAAATATCATCGAATTTATAAAGAGCTGGATACATATCCAAATCGTAAGCTGGCGATTTAGCCTTAACCAATATATTTGGTACATCCAAATTAGATGTATCCAATGTATTTAATTCATTTAATTGTAATGCACTACCACTAAAATATGTTGAAGGAGTATATTGTGAACCACTCATTAAGTTAAAAAATTCAAATTTATCAGCACAATACGTTTCATCTATTAACGCAGTTGTATCATATGATTGTCTTAAAATAAATTTATGAGAGCCATCTTCTATAAATGGTACAGTTATTGAGTTCATTGGAACAATGTAATCTGTAAATGAAATATTATTTTCAATACATTTTTCCTCTAATATTTCTTTAAATCGGAATTGTTCTTCTAACGGAGTGTATGCTGTAACTTCTGTCCAAATAAAGTGAAACTCCGATATGTTATTAGATACTAACATTTCAAATAATGCAGTATAATCTAACAATTCGGCTCCACTATTATAAATGGTTGTATTTGTATTTATTTCCAAAAATTGTACATCATCACCCTTTTGTAATAAATCACTACCTATAATGGTTGCTTTCATATGAATTTTTTATTTATTTTTACATTTATAAATATAAGACTATTTAAATAATCGTTTTATTTTCTTTATCATTTACTACATCTATATATAAAGAATCTACTTCTTTCCATTTCTTTTGAGTACATGGGTTAAACATAGGGGAAAATACTTTCTTATTTAACGGACAGCCGCAATCGCCACATAAAGCGGACCAATTTACTCCTTTCAATACTTCCGTTCTGTAATCGCATCCTAAACAAACATTCAACCTTTTTTTAGCCAACTCTTCTTGCCTCAATGTAGGATTAAATGCGGTTTTCCATGCAACAAATATTTCTTTATAATTAATCATATTAGTGTCTTAATTGATTTTGGTAAATCGTAGTAATCATAGATATTATTATATTTGTTTATAAACTCCGTATCCAAAGTAATAATACATTCAATGTGTTTGCTAGAATTGGCAGATTCCAATTTGAAAGATTTATTTACTTTAGTGGAAACCCAATTTTCCAATTCATTCATTTTTTCAAAATCAAACCAAATAATATTTGAATCATTATTCGTCCAAAATGAAACGGGTGTTAATAATATATCAATCATATTTACAGCATATCCGAATATATGCTTTTCCCAACCCATATTATCAATTTTAGTATCTATTAATTTCAATTCAATTAGATATTCAGATATAGCATTCCATCTTTGTTTCTTATTAACTAAATCGTTTTTAGTGAAAAAAAATAATTCATCTAATGTGAGTTTAGAAAATACATTGTAAATTTTATGATATCCGCTTCTTTTTAAATCAAACAAAAGATGTTTATACAATGAATAAAATCTTTCATGTCTATTCCGCTTAACTGCGATTACGGGGTAATCCGTACCAAATTTAGATTGTAAATCAATAATCGATTCGTGTGCATGATAAATATGATTCATTAAATTTGATTTATCAATAGATTTGAAATCAACATTATCGTTTAATGGTATCCATTGATTGGTATATGTTTGAACATCAAGTTCCGATAAAATGCAAGAATAATGAAATGCCGTAGATGCACAACGTGGTAAACTTAAATATATAAATTTGTTATCTACTAGCATTATATTAAACTTTTTTCTTTTTTAATATATTTTAATCCAACATTACCAGCAAAGACAATTCTATCTTTAGTTGAATTTGGCGCAGTATTTGGTGCATGGGGAACATCCGCCTTCATAATCAATAACTCATCTTCATTTGGTAATATAGAATATTCTTTACCATTTTTACTTTTAAAATATAAAACAGCATCTTCGCCCGATAGATTATCCGGCATTTGTATATAATACACATATGTGTAAGATGGCATAAATGAATTATTAGCTTTATTTATTTCAGTATGTATGTGATACTTATCATGTCCTTCCTTAAAATTTGGCTGTACCGGACTATCAGCTCTTACGATATTAACCCATGCATCAGTTTCCACCATATTGATATCCATCCCATTATCTTTATGTATTTCTTTACACTTATTTATTGATAATTGAACTATCTCATCTAATTTATTATTAATAGCTATATTTCCTAAAAAATCTATATCATCTTGCATTTTACCATATGGATATGCATCAAAATTAGATAGATGTTCTTTGTTAACTACATCATTACACAATTTCAATATTTCATCTTTAAATTCCGTAAAATTTAATTTAATTTTCCAAATAAAAGTATCATCATCGAATACTATCTTTTCCATACTATATTAGTTTGTTTTTATTTTTTTTATTTTTCATAAAAATCGTAGAATAATTGTTTACACAAAATGTTAATTCGTTGACAGATGATTCTCTCAATTCTAACATATCTAATAGTTGTGAATCATTTTTTGGAATTAGTGAATTGTTATTATCTAAAATTCTTTTAAGTGCATCCGGTAAAGGCATAGATGTACAATCTTTCCAAAATGGAGTATCATCTCTTTCGCACAAATAGTGGTATCGTATGAAGTTTAAATTTTGTTCATTTATTTGATAACACCAATCATTATACCTATCCTTCAATTCTTCATTAAAATCCATATCAATCAGACGTTTCAATTGCATGATTGTAGACATCAATGAAGTTGCTTCCAATGGTTCTATAAATCCGTATGATAATCCAATCGATATAGAATTACCTATCCAACTTCTTTTATGTGTGCCTGGCTTAAAATCAAATGATTTTTGAATAGTTATCTCATGTCCTAAATACTTTTCAACCTCATTCTTAGCATCTTCTATTGTACAATATTTATCATTATGAACATATCCACATCCCCATCTATGTTGTAATGGTATCTGAAACATCCAACCACAATCCATAGAAACCATATGAGTATATGTTTTCGAATCCGTAATTGTTTTATCAATTTGTGGTAAAAAAAATGTAATTGCTTTATTCATCATTAGATACTTTTCATATCCAATCCATTCTTCGGAAAATACTCCATCTATGATTATACGCTTAAATCCACTACAATCGAATATAAAATCCAAATCAATTTCAGTACCATTGGTTAGGTTTATGTGTTTTATTATACCATCGGTTTCTGTAATTTTATTAACCTCACCATCAATCCAATTAACACCCCTACTTATAGAAACATTCTTAAAATATTCAGCTACCAACCTTGCATCAAAATGATATGCATAGTTTTTGGTAAATCGATTTGGCTCTTCTCCAACAAATAAATGTTTGGATAATTCATTATTACCCGTCCAATTAAGTAAATGTATTCCACCTTTTATAGTTGAATTCGTTTTTTCGAAAAACTCCTTATGATTTATATCCAATAGATTCAACATTCTACCAAAATTAGGAGTACCACCTTCCCCGGCGCCTAAAACACCAATCTTAGAACTTTCTATTAGAGTAACGTTCGTATCTTTCCAAAATTTATTTACTACTAAAGCAGTTAACCATCCAGCTGTACCACCTCCAACTATAACAATATTTTTCATAACTTATTCATTATCGATTGCAAACGAGCGCATTCTTCATACATCTCTTTCTTCACCATTATATCCATCAAATACTTACCCATTTTTTTAAAATCGGTACGATTTAATATAATATACGCCGGTAATACTTTATACTTTACCAATATTATGCTTTTGCAAGATTTATTGGATTTCCAATTATCCAACTTATCAACTAATTCAGATAATTGCTTTGAATTTAGATTCATTCTGACTAAGTATATAGACCAATCCAATGATATCCAACCCTTCTCTAACTTATTCAAAACACTAACATTCATAACTCACAATATAAGAATAATTATTTACATTTCCAAATTTAATCCTTATTAATTTCATTAAAAATAACATCCGATATCACCACATTACCCATTTCGCCAAAATGGCTATTGGGAACAAATCCCTTCGTTTCACTCTTTATCGAAAGGATATCGGTTTTACCTAACCAATGTTTATAATCCACTATACCCTTATTTGAAAATTCACCAAAGTAAGACCAGAATACTACCTTATTATTGGATAGTGCTCTTCTAATCAGCCTTTGCCAACCCAATACTTCATCGATGTATAATTCTGAATCTCTTAATGATACCAATTCCCATATTGAATTATTGGATATACATTTTAAATTTGGTTCTCCGTGTGGAACTATCGTAATCCATTCGTTTGTATCCAAATTGGCAATCCTACCTCTAATTGGTATAGTCCATCCAATCACCACAATATCGTTATCTGAAATACTATCTAAGTTATTTATTAACGTATCGAATATAGTATAGTTATCACATCCACTTTCTCCTAAATTGTGAGATATCAATCCCATACGTTCAGCCACAATCTCTGTCCAATGTTTGGGGATGTATCCTTTCCAATCTATATACTCCTTAACCCACATATATTTAGGATTAAATATTTCCGTATTCGAATCACCAAAGTACCAAATCTTTCTCATATAATATCGATTGTGAGGGGGGAGGGGGTTGGGGGAGAACGTCGCTCCGTCAAAAAGAAATTTTTCTTATCTCTATTGATAGTATTAGAATCTTCACCCACCATCATACTCAACCACATTTCTTCATTCATTACCGCACGTTTCAATTTTTCGATATCGTTATGTGGAAATGATTCAAATACCGCATCAATTGAATCCCATTGAGTTGGTAACTCAAATGTATAGTTTGATGAGGTGTATTCTAATGTATGAGATGTATTCGTAATATTGGATAACTCTTTAAGTGAGCAAAATTTGAATCTATGAATCTCCCATAGTGGATATAAGTTTTTATACATAGAAGGACTCCAATGATTTAATCTTTCGAATTTGATTCCGTTGATAATCGATTTTATATCCATTCCCATACTCAATTCAGTTGTTAAAGCCGATTTAAGATGTTCAACTACGGGACGGTATATAAAAGTAGTTCCACTATGTACATTATCGCTCAGCTCTCCCAATCCGAAATCAGCCTTATGTACTATACTTCCATTATCCAAACCCTCTAACCACCTCGTACCGCATTTAAGTGGCGCAATTATATCCAATCCTCCTTTGTATTTGTAACGTTTTAGTATTGTTCT
>Ga0222712_10006517_pt1 | contig 11518 bp, 14 predicted proteins | sample C33_657DmetaG_FD_165043 | JGI IMG/M metagenome (GOLD analysis project Ga0222712, IMG submission 165043) | Estuarine water microbial communities from San Francisco Bay, California, United States - C33_657D | ecosystem: Environmental > Aquatic > Marine > Unclassified | place: USA: California... | reverse complement strand
TGGGATATCGTCCGCCAGCACCAGAAGCAATCTGCTGGCCGCCGGGGCAGTCCGCAGACGGCCAGCTAGCGCAAACGCCGCTCATAAACTAACATTGCAACTGGACCACTCAGTGGGGGCCGGTCAGGAGCAAGGTGAGGCTTCGTCGCTGAACCGTATCTGAACAAATTAAGTCCAAGAGTTCCCACACATGCAGACCCGCCTCCCCTTTGTGCTCGCAGCACACAGAAAGGGGAGGTGGTTTCAGCGTGCGAAGCAAAGCTTCGCGAAAGCTGAAATCGGAGGGGCTCATCAAATACAAAGAAAAACGGCGCCGGAGATCTCCGGCGCCGTTCTCATGTCAGATCGTGCTGCTGTTACCAGCGGCCGCGATAGCCGCGATAGCCACCGTGGTATCCATACCCGCCGCGATAGCCGTAACGCGGGCCATAGCCGCGATAATAGGGGCGGCCATAATAGTACGGGCGGTAGTAGTACGGGTCGTAATAGCCGGCATAGCCGTAACGCGGGCCGTAATAGCCGCCGTAGCCCGGATAGCCGAAGTCCAACCCGATCGACACCTGGGCGGCGGCGGGGGTGGCGACGGCGACGCTGCCCACGGTGCCGATGCCGGTCAGCATCAGCGCCCCGAAGACGAATTTGGCAAATTTGTTCATCTGGTCACTCCTTTGATCTCGCAGTCTTCCCCTCTGCTGGACGCGATCATGAGAAGGGCTGGCTGAACCACAGATGAACAACGTTAAGCCGGCATCCACGTTGCCGCGAGGGGTCCAAATACCCCCAAATTGCCCCGAAGATGAGCAGCCGTTCAGGTTCCAAACCCCGGCCCCCTCCTTGACCCAGCCCCCAGGCCTTCCTAAATACCGGTCGCGGCGCTTGGCACTCAAGAGGGGCGAGTGCTGCAACTTGGTTAAAACCAAGCAAATTCAATCTCTTAGAAAGAGGATTCTCATGAAGTTCCGTCCGCTTGGCGACCGCGTCGTGGTCCGCCGCATCAAGGAAGATCAGAAGACCGCAGGCGGCATCATCATTCCCGACACTGTCGCGGAAAAGCCCCAGGAAGGCGAAGTCATCTCGGTTGGCCCCGGCGCCCCCGACAATAACGGCAAGCTGGTCCCCACCACCGTGAAGGCTGGCGACTATGTGCTGTTCGGCAAGTGGTCGGGCACCGAAGTGAAGCTCGATGGCGAAGAACTCCTGATCATGAAGGAGAGCGACATCATGGGCGTGCTGGAAGGCCGCAAGGCTTCGAAGAAGTAAGCGCTTCGCACACTCACAATCCAAACAACTGAATTCAGGAGAATTATAATATGGCTGCCAAGGACGTGAAATTCGGCGCCGACGCCCGCGAGAAGATGCTTCGCGGCATCGACATCCTCGCCGACGCCGTGCAGGTGACGCTGGGCCCCAAGGGCCGCAACGTCGTGATCGACAAGTCGTTCGGTGCCCCGCGCACCACCAAGGACGGCGTGACGGTCGCCAAGGAAATCGAACTGGCCGACAAGTTCGAAAACATGGGCGCGCAGATGGTGCGCGAAGTCGCCAGCAAGACCAATGACATCGCCGGCGACGGCACCACCACCGCCACCGTTCTGGCCCGCGCCATCGTGCGCGAAGGCTCGAAGTCGGTTGCGGCCGGCATGAACCCGATGGACCTGAAGCGCGGCATCGACCAGGCGGTGGAAGCCGTCGTGGCCGATCTCAAGAAGCGCTCCAAGAAGGTGAAGTCGAACGACGAAATCGCCCAGGTCGGCACCATCTCGGCCAACGGCGACAAGGAAGTCGGCGACATGATCGCCAAGGCGATGGCCAAGGTCGGCAACGAAGGCGTCATCACCGTTGAAGAAGCCAAGGGCCTGGTCACCGAGCTGGACGTCGTCGAAGGCATGCAGTTCGACCGCGGCTACATCTCGCCCTACTTCATCACCAACCCGGACAAGATGATCGTCGAACTGAACGACGCCCTGATCCTGATCCACGAAAAGAAGCTCACCAGCCTGCAGCCGATGCTGCCGGTTCTGGAAGCCGTGGTGCAGTCGGGCCGTCCGCTGCTGATCATCGCCGAGGAAATCGAAGGCGAAGCCCTGGCCACCCTGGTGGTCAACAAGCTGCGCGGCGGCCTGAAGGTTGCCGCCGTCAAGGCGCCGGGCTTCGGCGATCGCCGCAAGGCCATGCTGGAAGACATCGCCATCGTCACCGGCGGCCAGGTCATCAGCGAGGACATCGGCATCAAGCTTGAGAACGTCAAGCTGGACATGCTGGGCAAGGCCAAGACCGTCAAGATCGATAAGGACAACACCACGATCATCGACGGCGCCGGCAAGAAGACCGACATCCAGAGCCGCGTTGCGCAGATCAAGGCGCAGATCGAGGAAACCACCAGCGACTATGACAAGGAAAAGCTGCAGGAACGTCTGGCCAAGCTGGCCGGCGGCGTTGCGGTGATCCGCGTCGGCGGCGCCACGGAAGTGGAAGTCAAGGAGCGCAAGGACCGCGTCGATGACGCCCTGAACGCCACCAAGGCTGCCGTCGAAGAAGGCATCATCCCGGGCGGCGGCACCGCCCTGCTCTATGCCTCCAAGGCCCTCAAGGACCTGACCGGCGACAATGAAGATCAGACCCAGGGCATCAATATCGTGCGTCGCGCGATCCAGTACCCGATCCGTCAGATCGTCAACAATGCCGGCCAGGAAGCCAGCATTGTCGTCGGCAAGCTGCACGACCAGAAGTCCAACACCTTCGGCTACAACGCCCAGACCGGTGAATATGTGGACTTCATCGAAGCCGGCATCGTCGACCCGGCCAAGGTTGTCCGCGTGGCCCTGCAGAACGCCGCTTCGGTGGCTGGCCTGCTGATCACGACGGAAGCCATGATCACCGACCGTCCGAAGAAGGACAGCGGCGCTCCGGGCGGCATGCCCGGCGGCGGCGGCATGGGCGGCATGGGCGACATGGACTTCTAGTCCAGACGCTCATTCGTCTAAAAAATGCAGAAAGCCCGGTGAGCGATCACCGGGCTTTTTTGTGAGCGGTTGATACGCGACACCCGCACAGGCCGTCGCCAAAGTATCCGTTTGCGCTTATACTAGGCATGCGCTGAGGGTAGCCCTATGCTGAACAGTCTCCGCTTTATAAACTTTAAAGCATCACCTGGCGGATCGACAATTTCCTCAACACGCGGTTCCAGGTCGCGGATGGCTATATCGTCTTCGCCCAGCGCCGACCGGTGCGCACCTCGCGCCAGCCAAATGCCGAATGGGCGCCCGCCGTCTACACCGCATACGCGCCCGAACTCGACACCGCCAAGATGCGCGCCCATGGCATGGAGTATCTGCGGCTGCAGGAGCGGCGCTCTTATAACTACCTGCAGAGCCATGACGTGCGCAGCCGCGCCCGGCCCGACAAGACGGTGGCCGAGAAGATTCCGCGCCACATGGTGCTGCGCCTGATGATCACCGAGCATATCGACCCGAACCGCATGAAATATGTCGGGATCGAGCAGTGCATCCACGAGGTGCTGATCACCGTCGCCGCCAACAAGGAGAAGGCCTATTCCTTTGCCCGCTCCAGCGCGGGCGCGCTGGGCATCGTCCAGTTCATCGAGCCCAGCTACAAGATGGTGCGCACCAACTACCCCTCCGCGCCGCTGGAGCCGCATTTCGACACCGCCATGCGCGACCTGCGCAACGCGGTGATGGCGTCGGTGCTGCACATGGACCTGCAACTGGCGCACCTGCCGGCCGATTACCTGCAGCGCTTCACCGATTCCAGCTATCACATGGCCGCCTTCCTGGCCGCCGGCTACAACCGCAACGTGGTGAAGGTGGTGCGCACCTATCGCAAGACCCGCACGTTCACCGGCGGCGACGCGCCCCTTGAGAACAAGATGTATGTGCGCATCCAGGACTGGGTCGGCGATTACCTGAAGCGCAAGTACGAGATTTCCTGAATAGCCTCACGTGACCGGCAGGCCTTGCGGGAACCGGAACAGCCCTTCGGGGTCGTACGCCTTCTTGATGCGCAGCAGCCGTTCCAGGTTGGGGCCGTAATAGGCGCGTTGCCAGTCCTTCAGATCCGGGTCGATGTAATTTACGTAGCAGCCGCCGCTGGAATCCTTGCGCACAGCGGCATGGAAATCGCGGATCCAGGCGACATTGCGCGCCTCGTCGGTCGCTTGCGGCCAGCTGGTCAGGAACTGGGCGCTGAACAGGGCACCGCGATGGGGGAAGGCGGTTTCATCGGGTTTGGGCCGTCCCGCCGCGCCGCCAAAGCCGTCGAACATCACCCCGCCCTGCAGGCCCGCGCCTTGCGCCTTTTCCAGATGGGCCAGGAACCGGGCGATGGCGTCGTCGCCGAGCGGCTTGTCATAGAAGGCTGACTTGGCGGTGTAGGTGCCCCGCCCCAGCGTGCCTTCCTTCGAGGTCATCTCGACATGGCATTGGGCGACACTTTTGTTCTGGCATCCGGCCAGGCCCAGCATGGTGTGCAGGCCGTCGGCATGTTCCAGCGTGCGTTTGGGCTCCGCCCCCACCCCATCGATCAGCCCCGGCAGCAGTGGCATGAGTTCGGCCTCGTTGCCGATGAACACGATCAGCACGAAAATCTGCGGCGCCGTGCCTTTGCGGTTCGACGCCATCCGGCAATAGGACCATAGCGGGTCGGGCATGACGGGCGCCCATTGCTGCCAGGTCTGGATCACCTTGGTGGCGCGCTGCCAGTCCCATTCCAAGAGCAGCGTGGTGATGTTCTTCAAGGGATGCGTCTGGAATTTGAATTGGGTAGCGATGCCGAAATTGCCGCCACCGCCGCCGCGCGAGGCCCAGAACAGGTCAGAATTGTTCTGCGCGTCGCAGGTGAGAATGTCGCCCGCGGCGGTGACAATCTCCAACTGCCTGAGGTTGTCGCAGGTCATGCCATAGGCGCGGCCCAGCATGCTGATGCCGCCGCCCAGCGTCAGCCCGGCAATGCCCACCGTCGGGCAGGAACCGCCCGGCAGTGTGCGCCCGGCCGCCGCCAGCGCGGCATAGACATCGATCAGCTTGGCGCCCGCGCCGATGGTGGCGATGTGGGTGCCGGGATCGACGCTGACAGCGTTCATGGGGCCGACATCGATCACTAGGCCGGGGCCGGTGGACCAGCCGGCATAGCTGTGGCCGCCGGAACGCGCATGGATGGGCGTGCCGCTGCGGCGGGCAAAATCGATGCAGGCTCGCACATCCTGCGCGCTTTGGCACCGGGCCACCGCGCTGGGGCGAATGTGGTCGTAGCGGGTGTGATAGAGCTTGCGGCTGATGTCGAAGGCGGGCGCGTCGGGGAGCAGCAGTTCGCCCTTCAGCCCGGCCTTCAGGTCCGACAGGGTCGGCTTGGCCGGGGCGCAGGACGCCAGAAACGGCGCCGCCAGGCTGCCCAGAACAAACGCGCGTCTTTTCATGGCCCCGCCCCCGGTAAGCCGCAGCACTCTAGCGATTCCTTGGGGCGCGCGCACCGGGGCGGAACCGTGGCGCCCCTCGCGCTTTTTATTGAACGGGACTGTGGGCACGACCTTATGTGGAGAGTTCCATGCGCCTTGTTCCCAAGTTCATGCTGGCGTCCTGCGCCGCGCTCGCCTTTGGCGCCGCCGTCACCCAGGCCCATGCTGAAGTGCACCAGACCGGCTTCGTCAACGTGCCGTCGGACCGCTATGCCGATGTGAGCTGGACCAAGTTCGAAGGCCCGGTGAACCGGCTGCGCTTTTACGCCACCAACGACACGATAGAATGCGATCACATCAGCGTGACCTATCGCGACGGCATCACCCGTGAAGTCTTCCGCGGCTCGATCCCGCTGGGCGGCTACACCACATTGACCTTCCCGGAAGGCGACAGCCGGATGCGCGAAGTGGCATTCGCCTGCAAGGCTTCGCTGAAGGATGGCGCGCGCCTGACCTTCACCGCCTTGTCGGAAGGCCAGACTTGGGCGGAGCAGGAACTGCCCCTGACCCGCCGCGCCGATGTGGTCGCCGCGCCGAATTAACAACCCATCCTGCGTATGACAAAGACCCGGTTCCACGAACCGGGCCTTTGTGTGTTACCGTCGCGGTTCTTTCGGGGATCACCCGATCTGACACGCCTTGCCGCCCGATCATCAAAACCCAGGAGCGGCCATTGCTGTTTTACCTCGCCTCGACCCTCGCAACGCTGCTGAAGTTTTCCGGTGCCGCCGTTGCGGTCGGGGGCGTGGGATATTTCGGCTTTCATTTCATTGCGGAGAACGGCCGCTCGGCGCAACGCGGCGAAAGCGCCGTGCCGGCCAAGGCCTGGCAGGGGGCCGGCGCGCGCAAAGGCCTTCGCATCATCGGCGTCGGCGTGCTGCTGCTGATCGCATCTTTTCTGGTGGCGCTGGTGCTGCCGGACGTTCCAGTCGCCTAATCCAGCTTCATGATCTGCCAGCCGCGCTTCTTGAGTTCGGCCTGCGCCAGGGGCGACAGTGTGCCCACCGACGCAAAGACACGGGGGCGTTTGGGATGCCGCGTGGCAGCCTCGGCGCTCAGGCGCGTCAGGTTGCGCGACACCGCATCGGTCCAGAACAGCGCATCGAACGGAAAGGCCGCCACCAGACGACCTGCCCCATCCACGTTCACAACAAATCCCGCAACCGGCACAAAAGCCTTCAGCGTGCCCAGCCTGGCGCTGTCACGCACCAGAAGTTCGGCGCGGTAGCGGTTGAACTTGGCGACATCGAAGCTGCCTGCCGTGGCGGAATTGGCGATAAAGGCGTTGACGTTGGTGGCGCCCAGTTTTTCCAGCGCTTCGGCCATCGCGATTTGATCCGCCGGGGAATAGAAGCGGTTGGCCGCGAATGTCTTGACCGCCGCCGCGTCGACACCCAGCGCGGTTAGCTTCTTGATGACGATTTCCGTCACTTCGCGCGCGGTGCGGCTATAGACCAGCCCCGAGACATTGGAGGCGGTGGAGGCAGAACTGGCGGCAAGCCCCGCCCCGCCGGTGATGAAGGAAATGCCGGCCGTGACCGGAAGGCTGCCCAGCGCGGTGACCTGCGCCACATCCTTCAGGCCCGCGCGCAGCGGTGAGTAATCCGAATAGGGATCGACCTTCAGTTCCTGCGCCAGCTCGCGCTCGACCTTGGTGACGCCGGTGATGCTGGCCAGCAGACCGTCACGGCCGCCGCCGGGATTCCTGGCGCTAGCCGCCACCGTGTCGAACATCTTGCCCACGCCGGACAACAGGTTGCCAACCGTCTCGAACGGGTCGAGCACCAGATCGCGGCCAAAACGAATGGGCGCCAAACCCGCCTTCACCAGCGCTTTGCCGAAGGCTTCGGATCGCGACATCTTCTGAAGCAGCGCCAGGGCGCGCAATTCCTGCGCCCGGTCTTTCATGCGGCGCAGGCCATTGACCTGAAACGCGCCATAGGAAGTGTTGACGCTGAATATCCAGACAAAGCCGTCGCTCAGCACAGCCTGCCCAACCGTCCAGTTGTCGCCCTGCGCGTCCGCGCCCAGCAAACGCGCGGCATCGCTGCGGGGCGCCTGCTCGAGCGCCGATACCGGCGCGGCAGCGCACAATGTCACCGCCAACATCACCGCAATTCCGCAAGCGCAACGCATGAAATTCCCCTGTGCACCGGCCTTTGGCGCAGCGAGACAACGCGTGGCGAAGGGTTGTGGGCGCACAGGGCAGCGTGCCGGGCCTCGCAGGCGCGGCGATTTCGTGCAAAGTACGCCAAACAAAAAGGAGCCCCCGGGATGATGCGAACCCTGCTTGCCGCCGCCGCGCTGGTGCTGACGCCCTGCGCCGCCATGGCCGACATCACCGTCATCACGTCCGGCGGCACTTTTCCGGGGCTGCGCGTCCTGTCCGAGCAATGGACCGCCCAGACCGGCAAGAAGGTAACCCTTGTCGGCGGCACTGTTACCCGCGCACGCGACAATGTGCAGAACAAGGTGCTGGGCGATCTGGCCTTGTTGCCTGCGCCCCAGTTCGAGGAAGTCAGCGCCAACTACAAATCCGGCACCACCACGCCGATCGGCCGGGTGCATTTCGGCCTGGCGCAAAAGGCGGGCGAGCCCAAGCCCGACATTTCCACCATGCCCAAATTCATCGCCGTGCTGAAAGCGGCCAACGGCGTCGGCTTCACCGATCCGGCGCGCGGCAGCGCCGCGGGCAAATGGGTAGGCGAGCTTCTGGCGCGGCCCGAATTCGCCGGCGTCGTCCCGCGCCCCATCGCCGGCATGCCGGGCCATGCCGTGGCCCGTGACGGCATCCAGTATGGATTGGGCCCCATCTCGGAAGAAGTGACGGTGCCGGGCGTCGATGTCATCGGCACGCTGCCATCCGAAATCGCCATGCATTTCGACTATTCCGGCGCGGTGCTGGCCCATGCGGCGCAGCCCGACGAGGCAGCGCAGTTCCTGGCCTTCATCACCACGCCCGCGGCGATGGCGGAATGGAAGAAGGTCGGGGTCGAAGCCCCCGCGAAATGAAGAAAGGCCCGGATCGCTCCGGGCCTTTTCTTTTGCGTTTGGAGCCGCGTGAGTATCAGTAGTTGTTGAAGATGTCGACGATCCCGCCGACATCGAGATTGAAATTGTCGTTGTAGGTGTAGCGGTTGTTGCTCTGGTTGCCGTTACCGTTGCTGTTCTGGTTTCCGTTCTGATTGCCGTTCCAGTTGCCGTTGTCGTTGCTGTTATTGTTGTTGTTATTGCCGCCGCCACCGCCGCCGCCACAACCCCAGTTGCAACCGCCACCGCCGCCGTGACCGCCGCCATGGCCGCCACCGCTACCACCACCCCCCACGCCGTAATTCCAGATGTTGGTGTTGCGGACGTTAATGTCCTTGTCCACCCGCACATGGCTGGAGGTATCGATGTTGGTCGAGGTGTCGACGTAAGACGAATTGTCGATATGCTTGTTCACCGTCACGGGCGCATAGACATTCACCCGCGAATTCACATCCATGTTGAAGGAGCGGTTGATGTTGTTGGTCACCGTCACGGGCGCAAACACGTTCATGTTACTGCCCACCCCGGGCCGCCCGCCACAGCTGCCGCAGCCGCCACCACCATAGCCGCCGGCCTGTGCCGCCAGCACGCTCGTCATCAGCCCCGCACCAATCAGTGCGGAGGTCATCAGTAGGCCTCGTCTGCGCATGGAAATCCCCTTTCGCCAGACACATTGATCCGCACGGATAGCTTCACGCTTCATGCCAGCCACAACGGCGAACACGCGGCACTTTCGTGCCGGAACGGCACATACTTGCGCCCCACAGCGCCCCGAACGCCCGGAATCGGGAACTTTCGGCCCATGCAGGCGTTAAGGCCGCGAGGGGAACAATCAGGAGAACAAGATGAAAAAACTCGCACTGCTCAGCGCCGTCCTTTGCCTCGGCACGGCCGCCCCCGCCATGGCCGCCTGGCATGAGATCGGCACCATCCGCGTCAATCCCGGCCAGGATCGCGATGTACGCAACTTCGACCTGGGCGGCCCAGTCGACCGCCTTCAGCTGCGCGCCGAAGGCGCCGACATTCGCTGCCGCGCCGTCACCGCGCGCTATGGCAATGGCCGCACCCAGACGCTGTACCAGGGCAACCTGATCGAGGATCAGCCCGCCAACATCAACATCCCCGGCAATGGCCGCAACATCACCCGCCTGACCTTTGACTGCGGCGCGGAACGCCAGGTGGGCAACCGCCGGGGCGAGCGTGACGACCGCCGCGGCGCGCGCCGCGACCGTGCCGACGCGCGCATCGTGGTGGTGGCTGATGTCGACCGCTATCGCAAGGAATGGCGCAGCAACCCGCGCTATCAGAGCGACTGGTCCAAGATCTTCAACTGGGGCAGCGAGCTGGTGAACGACTGGCGCCTGCTGACCACCGTCACCTTCGAAGGCCGCCGCGACAGCGAACGCGCTTTTGCCGGCTGGCGTGGCCAGAACATCAACGCCGTGGCGCTGATGCCGATGGATGCCGATGTACGCTGCAATCGCGTCACCGCGCGCTTTGGCAACGGCAACGCCCAGCCGCTGAACGTCAACAATGGCGACCTGATGCGCCGGGGCCAGTATTACAGGCTGGACCTGCCGGGACGCGCCCGTGACCTGACAAGCCTGGACATGCGATGCCGCGCCACCAATTCGGACCGTGTGCGGGTTCAGATCTTTACCAGCCGCTAAGTGAACGACAGCCACCTCCGGCACCCACCGGAGGTGGCGTCATTTTTGAGTATGCGATGAACCGCTTGTGCTGCGCTTTGATCGTGTCGTTTGGCCTCAGCGGCTGCGCCGCGCTGGACGAACTGTACGGCCCTGCAGAAACGGACGAAGTGATGCTGGCGGCCACGCCGCCGCCACCGCCCGCGCAGCCGGCCTATGAATTCTGCCGCCGCATTGCGGCGCAGGAGGCCGCCAAGGACAATCCCACCCGCGAAACCCAGACGCGCCGGGCCGATACCTATTTCCGGGACTGCGTCACGGCTTTCGGCGACATTTAGCGCAAATAGGGTTCGACCTTGCCCTTGTACTTGACCGTCATGGCGTTGCCGTTGCGGTCCACCGTCTTGCCGACGGCCAGACGCACCCAACCCTCGCTGACGCAATATTCCTCGACATTGTTGCGGTCGACGCCGTTGAACTTCACGCCGACGCCGCGTTCCAGCAACTCGGCATTGTAATGCGGGCTGGCCTGATTGGTTGACAGCCGGTCAGGCAGCGCGGGCGCCTGCGTTTCAGGGGCCACTGTTTCGAGCTTCTGGGCGTCGGACGTATCGGTCATGGCGCGTCTTCTTGAAAAACCACACGCGTCATATCCCTTACGCCGTCAGGGTTGCAAGCGCGGCGGATTTGACGCCTGAATCCGCCCGGAAAACCACTCCAAGGAAGCCCATGGCCTACGACATTTACGACGCTTCGATCCCGCCGCTGATCCATATGCTGGGCAGCCTGTCGACCATCCTGTCCAAGGGCGAGGCCCATGGCGGCATTGATCCGGCCGAGGCGCGGCTGGCGCCCGACATGCTGCCGCTCAAAAACCAGGTCTATATCGCCACCGACGGCGCCAAGGGTTGCGGCGCGCGGCTGGCAGGCGTGGACATTCCCAAATACGAAGACACCGAAGCCACCTATCCGGAGCTGAAGGTGCGGGTAGCCAAGACCATCGCCTTCCTCAAGACGCTGGATCGCAAGAGCTTTGCCGGCGCCGAGAACAAGGAAATCGTTCTGAAATTCCCCAACACCACGCTGGAATATAACGGCCGCGACTATGTGGGAAATTTCGTGATGCCCAACACCTTTTTCCACATCACCACCGTTTACGGCATTTTGCGCAACCGTGGCGTGAAGCTGGGGAAAAACGATTACTTGGGCGGGCTAAAGGAATAAGAAAAAGGCCGGTCGCAATGACCGGCCCCCACTGAGTGGTCCAGTTGCAATGTTAGTTTATGAGCGGCGTTTGCGCTAGCTGGCCGTCTGCGGACTGCCCCGGCGGCCAGCAGATTGCTTCTGGTGCTGGCGGACGATATCCCAG
>Ga0222712_10006514_pt1 | contig 11521 bp, 7 predicted proteins | sample C33_657DmetaG_FD_165043 | JGI IMG/M metagenome (GOLD analysis project Ga0222712, IMG submission 165043) | Estuarine water microbial communities from San Francisco Bay, California, United States - C33_657D | ecosystem: Environmental > Aquatic > Marine > Unclassified | place: USA: California... | reverse complement strand
ACGGGGTGCTGTTACAGAACTTAGGACAACCTAGGAAGTGACCGACCGACCGACCGACCGACCGATCGATCGATCGATCGATCGGGGCGACCGAGACGCGCGAACGAGGCACCGCGTTCGCGCCCTCGTCGTCGTATGCGTAGACACAGTGAGTGCCTGGTTTCGTGACCCCGCCGTTCGCGCGTTCGCCCTCGACGACGTCGCCCGTCGTCGCCGATCGCTCCGACGAACGAGCTGTCGAACGCGATTGCGTGCGTCATTCGACGCCACGACGACGACGACGACGACGACGACGACGACGCGCGCGCGATGGCCCCGGCGCTCACCCCGCACAGCGTGAGGAAAATATTCACCACGACGCACGATGGGACGTACGCGCCGATCGTGCAAGTGTTCGACGTCAAGCCCCTCGCGGCGAAGAGCGGGGAACGGCGATTTCGAATCTTAGCGAGCGACGGCGATCACGCCGCGCAAGGGTTGCTTTCGACGTCGATGAACGCGTTAGTGGACGAAGGAACGTTGACGAAATTTACCATCATGCGATTGAAGGAGTATACGGTGCAGGAGGTGTCGAATAAGATGTGCGTGAGAGGGGAATTGTTGTGATCGAGGCACGCGCGCGCGCGGGGTGGGGTTTAGGGGGAGGCGCGCGCGAGAGCGCGAGAACGAGATCGCGCGCGCGCGCGCGGTTGGAGTGCGACGAGAATTCGTCCAGAGAAAGGATGATTGGATAGTGAATGAGGACTGACGAACGGTGGCGACGATGCGCGCGAATGACGATAGGGTTTTGATCATCATGGATGCGGACATTTTAGATCAAGCGACGGGCGTGGTCGGTCAACCGCGACAGTGGAAGCCGATGGAGGAACAAACCGAATCGAACGGGGCGGGGATGGCGGCGACGCAACCAGTCGTGCCGTTTGCGCCTGTGCAAAGGAACCCGGGCGCGGGCGCGTTCGGTGGTGGTGGGTATCAGGAACAGCCGACGTCGGCGTCGCCGGCGAGGAACGCGTACGGCGTCGGGCAGCAAGGAGGATACGGCGGCGCGCAGCAAGGGGGATATGGCGGCGCGCAGCAAGGAGGATACGGCGGGCAACAGCCACCGCAACAGCAGTATCGCCATCAAGGTGGGCCAGTTGCAAAGAATGACGCACCGCCGAAGATTATGAAGATTCGTGATTTGAACCCGTACCAAAGTCGGTGGACGATTCGCGCGCGCATCACGACCAAGCTCGAATTGCGCTCTTACACCAACCAAAAAGGTCCGGGTAAGGTGCTCGGGTTTGAGCTTCTCGATGCCGATGGAGGTGAGATGAAAGCGGTGTGCTTTAACGATGTCGCGGTGCGCTTTGCCGACGAGCTCGTCACGGGTATGGTGTATGAAATTTCCAAGGCGCAGTTGACGACGGCGCGCAACGCGCAGTATGCGATTGGGCAGTACGAGATGAAATTGGATCAAAACACGACGTTCATCGCGTGCCCAGAGGCTGATCGTGAGATCGCGAAGGTTCAGTACAAGTTCAAGAAGATTCGTGACGTCGGAGCGACGAATGCGGGGGAGTATTGCGATGTCATCGGCATCGCTTACAGCATCGGAGAGTTACAAACGATTGCCAAGCGCGACGGCGGAGAGACGCAAAAGCGTTCTGTGTACATTCGCGACGACTCGAATCATTCCATCGAGCTCACGCTTTGGAGTCCGCACGCGATCGATATGGGCAGTCCGATCGACTCTCTCATTGCTGCGGGTGAAAATCCAGTTTTGGCGATTAAGAACGCGCGCATTGGTGAGTTCCAAGGGAAGAATCTAGGCACCGTCGGATCGACTTTGTTGGAAATCAACCCCGACTGCCCCGAGGCGACGGCGATGCGATTGTGGTTCGACAATGGCGGGGCGTCGGCTCAGCCGACAGCTTTAAGCGGTCAAGGGTCTACTGGCGCGCGTGCCGCTGATGAACAGCTTTCCTTGGCGAAGATTAACCAAATCGGTGAAGAAATGCTCCGCGTCGGCGAAAACGCGCCACCGGCGTACGTTTCGTGCCGCTGCATCGTCAAGTATTTCCAGTCGAAGTGGGGAGATTCGGGTCCCGTTTATCCCGCGTGTCCTTTGATTCATCAGGATCGTCCATGTAAGAAGAAGCTTCGTTACGACGATGCCACTGGTTCTTGGCTTTGTGATCGCCACTCGGGGATGAAGATTGATGCTGCGGAGTGGGTGTACATACACAGCATGGTAGTCATCGACTTTTCTGGCGCTGCGTGGGTGAATCTGTTTGGCGAAGTCGGCGATAAAGTTTACGGTCGCACCGCGGCGGAGTCAAAAATTTTGTTTGAAAGTGATCTTATGAAGTTTGAGTCGTCCATGACCGCGAGTATGTGGCAGCACGCGAACGTTCGCATCAAGGTCGCCGTCGACACTTACAACGACATCCCGCGCATCAAGAACAGTTTGATAGCGTTCGACCCCATCGTCGATTACGCGTCGGAAAGCAAGAAACTACTCAAGCTTATCGAAAAGATTGATCTCGGTGAAAAGGTTGACACGTACGTCCAGCCGACGAAGAAGCGACCGTCCGACGGATTTGAGCAAATCCATTCAAACAAGATGCAATCCTATGGTGAGCAGGCGGCGAACGGCGGTTGGCAACAGGCTGGAATCCAGCCACCGTCTTACAATAGTTATGATGCTGCGCCCGCGAATGGAGGTGCTTCCGGTGCCAAGAAAGGCGATTGCTATCTTTGCAAGCAGTCGGGGCACTGGGCGAACGCCTGTCCGACTAAGGGCGCGGGTGGTAACGCGGGTGGTAACGGCGGCGGATCTTACAACGCTTTCGGCGGTGGTGGCGGTGGAGGCGGCGGTGGAGGCGGTGGAGGCGTCGGCAAGGGTGCCTGCCACAAATGTGGTGGTGAAGGCCACTGGGCGAAAGACTGTCCGCAAGCTGGTTATCTCGGCGGAGGTGGAGGTCAGCGTTTCCAAAACCAAAATGTTCAGCGCAGTAATGGAGGTGGAGGCGGGTACGGCGGCAACGCCAACGTGGGATACGGCGGAAACGGTGGATACGGCGGAAACGCCGGATACGGCGGATACGGCGGAAATGGTGGATATGATGATTAAATAATCACCGTAGCGATGAAGGAATGATCATTAAACAAGAAAACGATGATATATCAGTACATTTGCACTTTGTAAACCATAACAATAAAAAAACATTAAAGCACGGCACACATTCTACTACAGAGCAGGCGCGTCGCGCCACGACCGCAAAGTCGCCGTTAAGGAACGACAGCTGTCGGTATATATCCGCAGTTTGTTTTTGTACACTTTTGTATTTTACAACGCGTCGCTATTCGTCGAGATTGTGCGAGTGCGCACCAACGTCGTCTACTCGTTCAAGACATTTTGTGCCCACATGAACTTGTTGTGCGCCCAGTTAAGTTGAACTTCCCCGAACCCCGTGGTGTGAACAAACTGCCACGTGAAACCAGCGAGGACGCAAGTCATGAAAAGCATGGCGCCGGTGCGTCGTCGAAAGCCCCAGCGACGCATCATCGCTAACATCGTCGCCATGATAGGGTGCAACGTCATGCGAAAGTAAAACATCGGGTAAAATACGACGAGCGCGATAGAGTACACAGCCAAGTGTCGTAAGTACTGTCGACGTTGAGAGCTAGACATTTGATGCCAGGTTAAACCGCGCCAGGAGCCCGCGAGCGCCCTCGCTGATGGCCGGACAGCAAACGCCTCAGTTTTGCACCGATGACAGTGACATTTGCCGCCGACGATGGACCGGGGCAGGATATGTGGCGAGAATTTCTCGTGCAACTTTTCGATGCCGTCGAAATCAGCCTGATAAATCTTTACTCTCCCCTTGGTGTTGCTGCTGACGACTTCGAGAAGGATTTGCAGTGCGTGACGCATCAACCACCACACGTTGATGACATGAACTTCACACGCCAGCTGTGGATAGTTTGCATCCAATGTAACCAGCGTCGTAGCCACGAGCGAAATCGGCAGTGACGTCAGATCTATTCCCGAGCAATCCACTAGCGCGACTAAGCGTCCTCGCATCGCGCCGTTGGAATTCTTTAGCGCGATCCACTGTTGCTCGGCGAGAGTCATCACCGCAGCAACGACTTCATCCAATCCCTCCATACCCACCGCATCCATGGCATCGCGTAGCCTCAACACGAGATGGTATCCCCCGCTCCAACTCTGGCGTGGGCCATGAATGAACGCCACGTTCGAGAACTTCGTCAAGTTGGTTTCGTTCAAAAATCTATATCTCTTGCGCCATTGAAACGACCGTTCGACGGCGAGCGCCGCACCAGATATGTTCTTATACTGCAAAATAAACGCCGATAGCTGCGTGTCCGTGAACTTTGCTCGCGCAGCGGGAGATATTCTATTCTTCAGCGCGTGAATCTCGTATTCCGGCGGAAGCACGAGCACGGTACCGTGCCCCGTATCTGTCGCCACTACGTTTTCGTACACCACCGCCGGTAACCGTTGCAACCGTTGCACTCCTCCTTTCACCCACCCCACCGGCCGCGTGATTAATCTCCGGTGCTCCGCCTGTCGCTCATACCTCGCTGCGAGTTCTCCTTCCTCAAAATCGCTATCTTCCTCGCTCGCGCTCCCATCGCTCCCTCCTCCCCGTTCGCGCGTCTCTCCCGTTCTCCCACCCTCGGCGCGTCGCCGGCGACTCTTCTTCGCCCCGGTAAACCTCGCGATCGTCGCCAGCTGCCCTTCGGCGTGGCGCATCGCCACTAAAACATCTCTCGGTAACGTCTCCTCTAAAACTTCCCACGCCTCGTTCACCGCTAACCGATACGCGCTCACCTCTGTTCGCACTTTATTCCGCGCCAACAGCTTTCCCAACCGTTTCGCGTGTCGCTGCAATTTCACTCTCACCGCTGGGATCTTACACACCTCCCCGGCGATTCGCGCAAACTTTCTCACGAAACACTTGTGCGGCGCCAGAGCGGCGATGAACAGCACCGCTCGTCCTGTTATCGACGGCAACGGCTTCGCGCTCGCCAGGACCGACCCCAAGCGTTTCGCCGCCGCGTTCGCGCGTTTCATCTTCGACGTCACGAACGCGAACGCGCACACTACACTCGCCACGAGCGGTCCGCGCCGTCTTCGCGCTCGCCTGAGCCACACGATGCGCACGGCTAAGGAGAGGAACTGCGCGAGCGGTACGGAGCCGCCGGCGAGCTCGCGAAGCACGGCGTTGGACGCGCGCGCGCACGCGCGCGCCGCCATGAACGACGGCGTCGACGCATGACGCGACGCGAAACGCACGATGGAAGTCGCGTGTGCGTCGTGGTTCAGCGAACGCGTCGCGCGCGCGACGGGGCGTGGGGAAGACATCCAACGCGAGCGAGCGCGAAGGCGCGAAGTGATGACGGTTGACGCGCGAGCGAACGAAGGAAGGAATGAACGAACGACACGGGGAATCGCCACTGGGAATACAGATTGGCGAATGAGATGAAGACAATGTATAGGTGACGATGGAATAGTGATTGAGGGAATGAATGAGAGTGGCGCGCGCGCGCGAAGGACGCGCGCGCGCGCGAGCTACGGCGGAATAGAGGCGCTACGTCGCGTCATCCGCGCTTTCAGAAGCCACGAGGGCGCAGGATAAATATTCGCGGGAAATGTCTAAGTTTTCTTGGGCGATTCCTAGCAAAGCCGCGCTTTGCATGTGGGCGTAGTCGAACTCGGTCTCCGCCAACGCTTTCCTGGTTTCGATGACGCGCACGGCCACGAGACGGTACTCCAGCTCGGGGTGCGCCATCAATCCCGCCAACCACTCGTTACCGTTGCGCAAGGGATTTTCATGTAAGTAATCCACAATCTTGTTGAACATGGGCGATCGATGTCGCGTGCCAGACATTTGGTCCAGTACGACTCTGGTCGCGGCCATCGTGAACAGGTTTACGAGCGCCCTGCTCGCCTTGTTTTCGGGAGAAAGCCCGTCGAAATCGACCGCGGTGAATTTCTTCGAGCTTTGAATCATCACCGAGCGTCGTTTCGCTCTCGCCAACGCGCGAGTGGGAGCTCGAATGAAAGTTGGTGCGCGCCGCGGCGCCGCTCGCGGCATGGCGGCGAACGAGCGGGACGCGAGCGAGCGAGCGAGGGAGCGAGCGAGCGAGCGACTTCGGGCGCGCTAAGCGCGAGGCGACGGGACAAATCGCGCGATGGCGTTTGAGCGCCAGAGCGTGCGGTGGAGGCGCGAAGTTGTCGGACGTGGAGGGTTGTGAGGCGCGCCGCGAGCGCTCTGAAGCGTTTGGAAGCGTTACAAAACAACCGACGACCCGGATGGACCGGATCGCGAGCTCTTGGTGACGAACGGCTCGGCGGGAGACGCCGGACGAAGCAACAAAAGTACGCCACAGAGAACGACGAGGGCGAGCTCGGTGGTGGTGAGGAGATTGGGGATGTGGAATCCATGGAGCAGGGAGGCGGCGACGTCGCTGACGCGAGCGCCGGATTCGAGCAGACCGCGGCCGTTGGCGCCGATGAAGGCGTAGAATGTCACCCAAGGAGCCATGCCGACGGTGGTTCCGGCGATGATGGCGCGTAACGGTACGCGCGTGAGACCCAAGAGGTAGTTGGTGACCGTGAACGGGGCGTGAGGAAGGAGGCGCATGACCGCGACTTTCACTCCTTGGACGACGGCGTCGCCTTCGCCGTTCAACGCGCGGTTCACTTTTTTCAATTGCGCTCGCAGAGAGCGTCGCGCCGGGGCGCCGACGTGAGCAGCTTGAGCGACGTCAGCGCTCACTTGTCGGTAACCGCGAGCGCGGCTCGCCGAGGCGGCAATCGAGGTGGCGAGTATAGCTGACGTGAGCCCGATGGCGGCGCCGTACGTGGGGCCGAAAAATAAGCCAGCCATGATGAACAGCGGTTGCGTGGGGACGAACGGGATGATCGCCGCGAGCGTGGTCATCGCGGTGAGAATGAACGGCGCGAGTACGGGCCCGGTGGAGTTCAACGCCGCTTCGCTTGCCTGAAGCCACATTGCGGCGCCAAACGCGGCCTTGACTTTGGACGCTGCCGCGACGGGTTGTCGCACAAAGAGCAGCGCGCTCACGGCGGCGGCAAACACGACCACCGATAGCGCGTACTGTCCAGAAACCAAAAAGTCGAACGCCGCAGCGACGCGACGGCGAACTCCGATGGCTTTGGAGACTTTTTGCAGACTTTGCAAGCGGAAGAAGCGTGTCAACGCCTTCTTGTACTGCTGTTCGCGCAGCTTTTGATTGGAAGACATCCAGCCCCATTTTTCGACGTCTAAACGACTGGCTTTTCCCATGCGCTCGCGTTCGAGGTCGTTTCCGAGTAAAAATCTGACATGCTCTGCCGCCTTGTCGTAATCGCCGCTCGGGTACAGCAACCCGATTTCGCCGGGCTTGGTGACGATGTCCAACAGCCCTCCAGCCGCAACGGCGACGACGGGAACACCAGACGCCATAGATTCCATGACGACGAACCCGAGAGTTTCGCTCTCTGACGGCATGACGAAGACGTCCAACGACGCGTACGCGGCGGCTAAATCATCGCCAGTAATCATTCCGGTGAACACCGTATTCGTGCCTTGAAAGTGCTTCTCCAGCGCCGGGCGCTCGGGTCCGTCGCCGATGATCGCCAAGTTCACTCCAGGACACTTTTCTAAAATAGTCTTCAGAGCATACAAATTCTTCTCCGCCCCCAGGCGGCCGACGCAACCGATCACCGGACCGTCCCGCCCCGCGGTTAACCGCTTTCGCATCTCTTCGCTCTTGAATTTCGGGTTGAACGCCACCGTGTCCACGCCCTTGTCCCACACTTGCAAATTCTTGCACCCCATCGATCGCAATTCCTCCTCCATCACGCTCGACGTCACTAACATCGTTGACGCCTGTTTATTCCAAAACCGAATAAAATCCCACATCGGCTTCACCAGCCCCGCCCACGTGTACCTCGGAATGTAATGCGGAATGTGCGTGTGATACGACTGCACGAGCGGTATATTCATCGTCTTACAGTACCACATCGCACCGTTGATCATCCCCCCCGGGACCGCGCAGTGCACTAAATCCGGTTTCCGTTCTTTAAACTCCTTCGCCACGCGTCCGTCGAACCCAAACGAAAGCAACAGCGTATCCGTGCCGTAAAACGGCAACACGAACCCGCGCAGGCCGATGACTTTCGCCCCGTAATACTCCTCCGGAGGCGATCGATCGGGCGTGATCACCACCACGTCGTCCCCCATATCGCGCAAGTTTTCAATCAACCGCAAGAATCGATTCTTCATCCCGCTCACGTGACTAAACGGGCTCGGCTCGACGAATATCGCGATCCGTCGTCGTCCTCTTCGTTCGACGTCATTCATCGCGCTCGTCATCACATTCCTATCTCCATCGTTTGCGTCAACGCGCGCTGAAGAGGGTCTCGCGCTCGCGCGTTCGCGTCGCCGCCCCGGCGCGCGCCGAAGCGCGAGACGCGCGTCATCCATCTTCTTTTTTTTCCCTTTCCCCGCACTCGAGCGCGATCCATCCACCGCGCTCGACGCGATCATCTCCCGTGTTTCGCCTCTGTCGTTCGCCCTTTCGTTCGTTCCTTCGTACTCGCGCGCGTTCTCGCTCGCGCGCGCGCGCCGCGCGATGCCGTCACTGCGCCGCGCGCGCGTCCCATGAGCTTTCCCTCCGTGACTTCAAACGTTCGCGTGGACTACGAACGCGCGACATCAATCGCTTTGGTCACGTTAGCGTGCGCGTGCGCGGGGTCGATGGCGACTTTGGCGCACATCGGGCGCGCGCCGGGCGCGAGCGCCAGAGCCGCGAACGCGGCGATGAACTGCGCAACCATCGGCTTGGCGTTCGAATGCACGCGGGCGATCGCGGAGAAAGCGAACGGTGGGAGACGCGATTGGCACACGGCAGCGATCGCGGGGGCGGTCACGGGCGGGACTTTGATGTCCATTCGCGCGGGCGGACGCGGGAACGCGGGCGCGATTGGCGCCGGCGGCGGGTTCGCGGTCGCGGCGATCGGGGCGATCGCCTTGGCGAAGGCAAAAGAGTGGCGTTCGACTCAAGGGAGTGTTCCAAAGTGGTTTCCCATTCGAGCGGTCGAGGTCGATGTCGAATGCGAAGGGGATGAACGAGAGTTGTTTCGGCGGATGAAGGCGGCGACGCGAGGCGAGCTTTCGGCGGAGGACGAAGCGTCGACGAAGGATGAGTACTTGCGGTGGAAGATGCGTCGAACGAGCGCGCGGTGAGGAGAGATAGATGGAGGGTTTTATCAATTGTGTCAGGTTGTAGGTTAGAAATAGAAGGGATGTTGTACAAAGAATGAAGGAATGGCGGCGCGAGCGAAGGCGTAAAAGTCAAATCATCGTCGGAGGCGTCGACGACAGCGACGCCAGGCGTTTGAGCATGTCGCGCCCGAAACTTCCCGGCGAGTCCTCGCGCGCGACTGGGACGGATATTTCAAAAGGAAAACACACCACCTCCGACGTCGTCACCGCGGGTAAATGTCCTTTCATCTCGTTCACCAAGCTTAAGATGTGTACTTGCGTCCCGACGACTTGGTCCCTCAGCGCCTCGGCGCGCCTCACCCGTTCGCCTTCTTCGCACTCCTCGCCGTTGAACAGCTCGACGGTTATGCGCCACTGTTCGAAAAAGCTGCGCTCTTCGCGCCGACTCAGGACGCCGCCCAGGGCGCCGCGTCGCGTCTCTTTCCGGTGTTCGTAGAAGCTCACGAACACGTCCGCCTCGTGCGCGTGCGGCGTTCGCAGCGCCCATTGCACTAAGGCGTCAATCTTCTCCGAAATTTTATTCTCCACGTTCGAATCGCCGCACGTGACGTAGAACACGTCCAGGCGTTCGCAGCGCTCGTCTTTCGGGGTCAAACATCCCAGAGCGCGGGTGAAGATGATGGTGTGCAAGAGCGCGCTCAGGACGTCGCGCGCTTGCGCGAGTTCGCAACGCAACGGCGGCAGGGCGAATGTTTCGCGGTTCATGCGCGATGACGCGCTCTGGCGCACGCGCGCGCCGCAGGGCGAATGCTGCGACGTACGATGCGGTTTTTTTTTTGTGTAAAAAACAGTTGCCCGCGCGAGCGATCGGAGTCGGTTTCGTATCAATATCTATGCATAATGCGTGCGTGCGTGTGTGCGTGTGTGTGTCTAAGCATATCGAGCGCGAATGAAAGAAACTCAAGCGAGCGAATGTAATCAATCCGCGGCTTCTTTGTGGAGGCGCTTCAAGTACTCGCAGATGTCGAGGTATTCCGCGGTTTGGATCGAGTCTTTTCCGTCGTCGACGAGACGAAGAATCGTTCGCAAGCGGCTTCTATCCTTTTCAGGAGTGATTCCTTTAAGTTGGCGAAGATATTTCCGAAGTTGGTCGTGCAAAGTACGCACGCGGAAAGGGTCCTCATCTTGCCATTCCAACGTGTCATCTTGATTCATGGTATCCGAGAGTTCATCGATCAACGCGTCGACGTTGTGCGACACGCCCGCGTCGATGAGATACTGAACGGTTTCATACTTCAACCCCGACACCGCGGATTCGAGATGCGCTTGATTAAATTCCGCCCCACATATCTCCCTCACGTACTTCACAAACTCCACGCTCGCCGATCTCGCCACCTCTAAGAGTTGATGCTGCTCGATCGACGCGGTCAACCCGCACTCGAAACAAAATTTCAGCGCGTACAATGAAAAATTACCCAACGCCACATCCAACATCGGTCGATCGGGCACCGCGCCTTGATCCCTCAAAAATCTCACCACTTTCAACTCCGAATCCGTAGCCATTCGCGCGCACGTCGTGCGCAACAACGAATTCAACGACGTCGTCGGATGATTCCGCCAATACTCCGCCCCGCGACGCTCGCACAACCACTTCATCGCCTCCACCTTCCCCGTTTTCACCGCCTCCGCGAATGCGACGTCATCGCTCAACATCCCATGGCCATCCAACCACGCCAACGCCTCGGTCGAAGGCGAACGCGCGGCGACGATCGACCACGCGTTCGTCGACGACGCGCCGTACCACGCCCCGCCGCCGCTCGCCTTGGCTTTCTCCTCTCCTTCCCTTCGCACGCGTTCGGCGCACTGCACGTGCGCTGGACCACACGTCAGCGCGCACTCGATCGTTCGACACGGATATCGCGCGTTCGCGCACGACGGCAACGCCGACGTGGCGTCATCGCTCGCGCGCGCGCGCGTCTCGCGCGGCGTCTCCGCGGTGCTGAGTTTTGACTTTTTTCCCGCTCGGTCGTTCATTTCGAACGGAAATCCCGCTCCGTCGTTTTCCCTAGAAGTCGATCGTCGTTTGTCGACGAAAGCGCTCGCGCGCGACGACGCGCGAATGCGACGTCGAATGCGCGAACGCGAACGACCGCCAAGGAATGGTGCGCGATCGACGCGCGCGTCTCGGAGGACGCGACGGGGGTGATTTGGTGGTTTGGGGTGATAAACGGGAGGTCGATCGGTCATATGGGGTGGCGTGGGGGGGGGGGGGGGGG
>Ga0222712_10006512_pt1 | contig 11523 bp, 8 predicted proteins | sample C33_657DmetaG_FD_165043 | JGI IMG/M metagenome (GOLD analysis project Ga0222712, IMG submission 165043) | Estuarine water microbial communities from San Francisco Bay, California, United States - C33_657D | ecosystem: Environmental > Aquatic > Marine > Unclassified | place: USA: California... | reverse complement strand
CATAAAGAGGGTATAAATTGAAATAGAATAGATTTGAGAGAAGATTTAATTTTAATAAATATAATTATTCTCCAATTCATCAATTCCTAGCTTTTTAAATTTTAGCATTTCATTTGTATTTACCAAGGCACATCAAAACGTAAAACTTGGAATGAAAAGAGGTTTTCCAAATAAAATAATCCAATAATTAACATATTTTATACCTTTAATATGTATAGAAAAAAATAATAAAATCTCCACCCCATGACATTACATAGACTTCCTTTAATTTGGAGATACCTGCTAATAATATGGTTAATCGCAACACTATTAAATATTAACAAAGCTTATCACATAGATGATACATTCCACCTGGAGGCAGCGGAAAATATAAAGGCTAATCCAGCAAATCCATTATCTGGTTTGATAAATTGGGATGATAGCCCCCAACCAATGTACAAACACAATCAACCACCTTTATTATTTTATATCATTTCGCTTAATTCATTGATTTTTGGCAACTCTGAATTAGCTATGCATTTATTGCTATCCATCTTTTCGTTTTTGTCATTATTTTACTTTCTAAAACTACTCGAGCTATTTAATATTAATGAGAAAAAAAGCCTTTTACTGCTTTTAGGGTTTTCTCCAGCGTTTCTTGTTAATCAAAACTTAATGACAGATATACCTGTTTTATCGATATTGTTGGCTATGAATTACTATTTAATTAGAGGACAGATAAATAATAGGTTTAAAGATTATTTAATTGCATCATTTTTCATTAGCATTGGCTTGTTAATAAAATATTCAATTTTGCCATTTTTAATTGTTATTTGCTTAACTGCTATTCTCTCAAAACAATTAAAAAATATTTTAGCAATAGTGCTTCCGGTAATTGTACTTTCATTATGGAGCCTATGGAACAGGTATGAATTTGGCGATAACCATATGTTTTCAAGGCCAAAGATCATTTTTAACTATGAGTTAATATTTGCATTTCTTGGAACACTTGGTTCGATTTCAGTATTTAGTTTACTTTATGCTACTCCTATTTTATTTAAAAATAGGATATTCGCTATAGTTTCATTTCTGAGCCTCATTATAACTATGGGAGTGATTCAGTATGTTTTTTTTGATGATATGCTTCTTGAACATATCATGAGTTCTATTTTTATTACAAATGGAATTTTGATTTTTGCAGTTATCCTAATAAAAGTAATACAGCTATTTATTAAAAATAAATTGACATTCTTATCATCACCTTCGATAGTATTACTTTTAGGAATTGCTGGAATTTCATTATTTATTATAATTTATGCTCCATTCAACGCAACAAGGCATGTGCTAATTATAATACCACTTATTTTACTATTCTTGGATAATCATATACCCATCAAAAGAGGAAGAATAACCACCTTTATCATATCAGCAAATATTATTCTAGGAATTTTATTAGCTATCTCCGATTGGAACTATGCAAACTTCTATAGGAAACAGGCTAAAGAAATAAAAGTCACAAATGAAAAATATTGGTCTTTTGGACATTGGGGTTGGCAATGGTATTCTAAAAAGGCAGGAATGACTATTTATTCTACATCAGATCGTACAAAATTAAAAAAGGGCGACTTTATAATTCTTCCAAAATATGTAGCAAAACAACAATTACCACAAGGAGTTGAACTAGAATTAGTAAAATTCTTTATTCATGAACCAAACATTTTTACATTTTTTTCAGTGCACAATGGAAGATTTTATAATTCTTCATTGAAAAAACCAAGTTGGACTTTTTCAAGCAAATCATATGACACGATCTTTCAATTCCGTGTAAAAAGTATTGCTAATTAATTATCAAAAAGGGATAATACCAATAACTTGTATGGGAATTTTAGCAAAATATTATTATATATATGGCAGGAATAGCAAAATAAAGAGAATAGATTTGGATAGAGAATTACTCAAATGTGAACTCGATTGTTAGTCAACAAAGGAATTTCATGAAAAAAGGTTTAAGAATTCTGATTCCAACTTTTATCGCATGCTTGTTTATTTATTACTACTACGAAGGTGGCAAAATTGAAAAGGGAACAAAAATTGATAAAATTGTAGTGAACAAATCTACCAGAGAATTGATTACCTACTCGAAGGGTGAAATCATTAAAACATTTAAGATATCAATAGGCAAAAAATCAACAGGTAAAAAGGAATTTAAGGATGATTACAAAACACCTGAAGGAAAATATACTATCTCCAGCAAGGGACCACATAAACTATACAATAAGTACTTATATGTTTCATACCCTAACAAAAATGATATTTTAAACGCAAAAAAACATCGAAAAGATGTGGGTGGACAAATACTGATTCATGGTCTTCATAAAAGCTATGCTATTTTAGGCAAATTTCATCTATTAATGGATTGGACAAAAGGCTGCATGGGGATTACCAACAAAGAGATTGACGAATTATACAATGCAGTAGATGTTGGCACTCCTATTCAAATAAATCCTTAAATAAATAAATTATAATATGAGAAACAAACTACTTTTTAGTGCACTGTTAATTACTTTAGTTATAGGCGCTCTGTTTGCAAAAGAAAACGCTGATGCAGAGATAAAAGATGGAGATATTATTTTTCATACCTCAAATTCCCTTCAAAGTAAACCCATCCAGCTAGCTACAAAATCAAAATATTCGCATTGCGGGATTATATATAAAAAGGGGAATGACTTATTTGTATATGAAGCAGTAGGCCCAGTAAAACTAACGCCAATTAAGGAGTGGATTGCTCTAGGAAAGAACAATAGCTATGTAATAAAGCGCCTAAAAAATGCTGAAAAGATAATTACTCCTGATGTTTTAATTAAAATGAAAAAGGTGGGTGATCAATTTAAAGGAAAACCCTACGACAAAACCTTTGAATGGTCAGACAATAAAATATACTGTTCCGAACTAGTGTGGAAAATATATCAGCAGGCAACAGGAATTGAAATTGGGAACCTACAAAAACTTAAAGAGTTTGATTTATCGCATGCTAGCGTAAAAGCAATCATGAAAGAACGATACCCAAATAAAATTCCCACCGAAGAAAAGGTAATTTCTCCTGCTGCAATTTTTGATAGCGAGCTTTTGGTTACGGTGGTGTCAAAATAAATTTTTAGCTTTCTATCTAACTGATAAATTAATTTATGTATAGAGATTTTAATTTATAATTAATAATCGATATCATTCAAATCGACTTTCTTGATTTTTTTTTATTGTATGCTTTTGGGGAAGGGCTCGCATAATTCTCTTTTTGGAACCATTTTTTTTATGTGTAAGATTTATAGTAATTGGCCACTCATTTCCAAATTTAATTGTGGGAAAGACTCTTATGAAAGTTACGCGAACATTATGAAGTTTACCAAGAGACTGAAAAAATTTAAAATTATCTGAAGTTGTGGGAAATTGCTTACTATCTAAATAAATAGTAGTATCAGAATACGCATAATCAGCGGTAGAATCAGATAACGACAACCAAATTCTATTAGGATCTCGATCAGAATACGCATGATAATATAATTCTCCGCTTGAAGTATGAAAATCGTAAGATTCTCCAGGAAAAATCTCAACCCAATCATTAGGAGTCATCTTCCAATTGATACCAGGATAACAAGCGACCAACTTTATTGTTTGAGATGTTTTATTCACAAATACAAAATCGCCATACTCGTATTTCTTAGCAACTGCTAATCTATTACCAGGAGTTGTATCTTTTGTATTTTCATTGAAGCTAATACTAAAATCATCACCAAGTGATAACATAATTATGAAGAAAATTAAAACAATAATGGAAATTGCTGTCAAAACATAAAATATCAGATTTCTTCTTTTTTTTGAATTGGTATCAGGATTCGGGTCACCGGCAATGGCATTAGCATGATTTGAATGAATACTTGTTTTGTCATTTGTTAATTGATTCATTAAGGTTTTATCCTCATCTATAAATGGATTTAGATTTTCGAGCTTAAATTTATGTAGCATTTCACGACAACTTTGAAACCTTTCATTTCTATTTTTTTGACAAGCCTTTAAAACAATATCATAGTATTTACTTGCGGCGGATAAATTAGGAAGCGGCTCGTATACAATTTTATTAAAAATATCGAAATGTGAATCCGTATTTGTATTATAAGGAGGCTTCCCATAGATCCCATAAAACATAGTAACTCCTAATGAGTAAATATCGCTACGGTGATCAATAGACTTATCTGCTTTTACTTGCTCAGGACTCATGTAAACTGGTGTGCCTAATTGTGCTCCAGTTAGAGTCATTTCATTTCCGTGTCCAAATAATTTGGCGATTCCAAAGTCAAGTATTTTAACCTGGCCATTAGGTTGAATAAAGATATTTGAAGGCTTTATATCACGATGAACAATGTCCTTATCATGCGCATATTGAAGTGCATTTAATAATTGAGTGAAGATTTCAGAAAACAGCTTTTCACTTAATGGACCATCACGTTTTATTTTTTGATTTAAATCTTCTCCCTCTAAATGTTCAATGATAATTGATAGTCTTTGTGGTTGTTCATCAAAGTCAATTACTCTTGTAATATTTGGATGTCTTAAAGAACCCATCAGTTTCGCTTCATTTCTAAATCGCTCCTTAATTTGTAAATTTGTGGACAATATAGGGTTAAGGACTTTAATTGCAACTTTTGTACCAAGCATTTCATGCTCAGCTTCGTATACGCATGCCATCCCTCCCTCACCAATTAGTCTAGTGATTTTATATTTCCCTATGGTTGAATTTACCATATTTTATCTTGATTGAATATGTGCATTTGGACTTATTCATTTTTAGGGTCACTTCCGTAATCATTTTGTCCATCATCCCCATTCGTAAAAAATAAAATCAAATTATATATTGGAATTAAAATATACCAACCACTCTTTCCAACATCATGCATTCGTCTAACACCTACAGCTATTCCGGGAAGGAGAAGAATAAGCTGAGAAATTAATGATAGTGGTGGAAAAAATAAAGCAAATAAAAAATTAATAATAAAAGAGAACAAGGAAAAATACCAATATTCTTTCCTTCTTGCTCTTCCTTCAAATGTAGCATACTTTATAAAAGCATTTGAGAAATATTGTAAGCCGTTAATTGAAATTTTTTCAGAAGAATTTTTAATTGTATTTTGTTTACTCTCATACGATTCTCCCAAATCGAATCCGCCTTTTTTTGAATTATCAATAACAATAGTTGCATCTAAATTATTCGCCAAAACTTCATCTCCGACAGAGTGAACAGATGAAGTATTACTAATGATTCTATTTTTATTTTTCAAATCAGCGTCTGTGGAATTTTGCAAAAAGACTTTTATTTCACTACAATTCACAAATCTATTTTCTAAATTCTTAGCTGTTGCTTTTTGAATTATGGAATCGAAATTTGTATTTGTAATTGAAAGCGGCTCATTTACAATTTTTGTTTGTAGTTCAAAATTAGATGTTGTATTTGTATCATATGGCCTAATACCCATTACCATTTGCCAAAGAACAACACCTAAACTATAGACATCAGATTGAGCCGTAACCTCTTTGGTACTTTTAACTTGCTCAGGACTCATATACATAGGAGTACCCATACTTTGTGTAGTCCCAGTTTGCGTATAATCCAATGAAGTCTTGTCTGTATTTTTGGCAATTCCAAAATCTAGTAACTTTAATACTCCTTCTTTGGTGATCATAAAATTACTTGGCTTAATATCCCTGTGCACCAAATTAAGAAGATGGACATATTCAACCGCATCAAGCATTTGCATAAACATACTTCTTATTTCCGCCCCACTAGGCTTCCCCCTTTTGTCTAAATAATCTTTTAACGTCTCTCCTTCAATAAATTCCATGACAATAGCCACTTTATTTTCTTGATCAATCAAGTCGGATACTTTAATGATATTCGGATGAGACATCTTTGCCATATTTTTAGCTTCAGACAAAAAACGATTTCGAATATTTTGATTCTTAAGTAGATCTTCATTCAAAATCTTTACAGCTAAGATATTCCCGAGAGTATTATGCTCTGCTTTATATACAGCAGCCATGCCGCCCTCACCAATTTTTTCTATTAATCTATAATTACCTATTATCATTATCTGCTTGATTTAATTGATACTTGTTGTACTTAATAATTTGAAAGTTTAGTTTAAAGGAAACATTTTTATTAAAAGATAAAGTAAAATAATAGATAAAAGAACCGGAAGAAAAACGGTTAAGAATTTATCAGATTTTTTTTCCATATCAATACTTTGATCTAAATCATGTATAATATCATTTGCGATATTTCTTTTTTTGATAACTTTTACGCCATTACTCTTTGTAACAACTTGATTTATATTTTTCGAATTACGCTGATTCTTTTTTGTTTGAGGTTTGACTAAATCACTCTCATTACTCTCTATAGAATCATAAATAGATTCTATTCGCTTAAAATAAATATTACAATTTTGATTTTCGTTCAAAATACATCTTACAGAAAAAAAGCATTTCTTATTTAAACTATACTTATTAATCTCAGGACCATTATGATCAATACACCTAACCCATGCCCTTTCATGATCTCTTTCGGTAGCCGTCCACCAATTACCTTCAACCCCCTTTCCTTTATGAGCCCAGCCCTCTATACCACCTCCAGGTAATGCGGAAAAGTTGACAAAATTAGAAGCTTCTACGTTGGGTTTAACCCAATACTTAGAACCTTTTACCTTGAGCTTACCCCCCGCCTTAAATTCTCCATCTAACCTATAAATTAAATTTTCCCATTCAACTGTTTCAGCAACATGGAATCCTTCTGGAGCTATGCCACGCGGGTCATTAACTGCATACCAGTTATATAGCTTACCATAGACAGCTCCATTTGTTTCTTTAAATTCATAATAACACCACGCACCGGTTGTCAAATTTTTTAAAGTTTCATAATCACTTGCTTGAGCAATTAAATCTCCATTTCTATAATTAGAAACCTCTAAATTTTTCATAGACCAAGCAAGTGAACCCACTTTTACAATTGAAGTTTCAGTTCCATTAATTGATACAATTCCTGTTTGGAAGGATTCAACTTTGGTTATTGAATCACTAGATATTATATTTTTTTGATTTTTTTTGAAAACCTCTACGCTACTATTTTCAACATTATTATTGAAAGATAACATTTTGATTTCACTAATTATAGATGCAACATTTGCATATCTATCAACGACATTTTTCGCTGTAGCTCTTTTAATAATATTTGCAAACAAAGAATTTGTATCAGGAAGCTGCTCATGGATAATTTTGGTATTGAGGTCGTAACCAGAAAGTGAAGATGTATCATATGGTTTTTTACCCATGACCATTTGCCATAAAACAACACCCAAACTATAAATATCAGATTGTAAGGTAACGTCTTTTGTACTTTTAACTTGTTCAGGACTCATATACATAGGCGTACCCATATTTTGCATGGTACCTGTTTGAGTATACTCAAAAGATGCAGTATTTGTGTTTTTTGCAATCCCAAAGTCTAATAACTTTACATCTCCGTTGCTATCAATCATAAAATTAGTAGGCTTTATATCCCGATGAACTAGTTTTTGTTCATGAACGTAGCCAACCGCTTCAAGCATTTGGAAAAATATTGTTTTTATTTCAGTATTAGTTAGCGATACTTTTTGTTCAATATAATCTTTAAGAGTTATACCATCTAGATATTCCATCACAAAGGCAACATAAGTTGGCTGATCAATTAGATCAGTAACTTTAATAATGTTTCGATGACTCATGCTGGCCAAACTCCTGGCTTCAGCTAAAAAACGATTCCGTATATTTTTATTACTGAGATAATCTTCACTCAAAAGTTTAATAGCCACTTTACTACCAAGCAATTCATGATTTGCTAAATAGACTGTAGCCATGCCCCCTTCGCCAAGCTTTTCAAATAATTTGTAATTCCCTAAGGTCATTAAGAAACTAGTTTTTTAATCTAGCTAATGGTATTAAATCTAAATTTTTACCGTAAACTACAGGAATCTGCTTATTATTTGATTTACGAGAAGTTTCATTTTTTGTATATAAAAAAAGTTCTCCCATAGTGATATAGCGATCCCGATTTAAATCTGCGGCTCCTTTTAGACCATTAATTAGGTAATAGCTAAAAACACCTTGTTGAAATGCATTAGTTTCAGCAGATGTTTGATTTGGCTTGGAAGACATAATTACAGCAAGTCTTGCATCTCTTAAATTTTGAGTAGAATTCACAACTGATGTCGTTTGCTGCTCTGCTCCTATAGAGCCAGAAAAACATGCATCTGCAATACACAATCTATATTTTGCTTTTGCATTTTTGAAATAATTTTTTACAATGTCATGACTTAGACGTTGATTATTTAAATCTGAGGGGCAAAAATAACCTGGACTACCGTGTCCTGAAAAATAAAAAATAACAAAATCATTTTCGGTAGACTGCGAGAAGACAGTTTCAAGTGCTTTGACTATGTTACTTCGTGTGGCTTGTGTATTTAATAATAAAATTGATTTCCCGCCCGCCATTTCATTTGGCAAAGCTGATTTTAAATGACTGTAAAATAACCTTGCATCATCATCACTGTAGGTCAAATCAGCGGCTGTTCCATCATAATCCGCCACCCCTACAACAACAGCAAAAATTCTTGGGGAAACAGATTTACTTTTTTCAATAGATTTAGCAGAACTATCAACTGTACCAACAGAGTCAATCATTAATGAATCAGTGGAAATCGCAATATTAGCGCCCCATTTTCTTTTTCCGTCTTCCCAATTCCCTTCCCACTTTTTCCCGTTCTTATAAACAATTGTACCAAAACCATCTGGCTTACTGTTTTCAAATGTTCCAGTATATACATCACCATTTAAGAAATAATAACTACCATATGCTTTTTTATCACTTACGAATGAACCTTTAAATACTTCTGTATTTTTATGGGTATATACAGCTTCTCCTGATCGTTGATTTTTTTCAAATCCGCCTTTATAAACGTCACCATTTATGTAATAATAGGTTCCTGATTTTTTCGAGCCCTTTTCGAAATTTCCAACAAATCGGCTACTATCTGGATATTTTTTTTCGCCAAACCCATTTATACAATCTCCGCTAACGCACTGAGCGGAAGTGTGTAAGAAAAAAAATAACGATAATCCTGAAAATAATAATTTGGTTAATAGTCGCATAAACATTTTTTTTAGATTGTCTAAATATAATTGAAAATAATAAAATGAAATTAACGCATAAAAATAAATAGTTCTTCTATTTGGCAAATGAGTCTATCCGGTCTGAAACAGAATCAACAACTTCCAATGAGTCTATCGGGTCTGAAACAAAATCAACAGGCCAAGGTACCGCTTCAGTTTCTCCTGATCCTGAAGACATTTGGGAAATAATTAGAATTATAACAATGCCCAAAAAAGCTAAAAGAAATGGAGTGAATGTCATCCCCTTTTTAGTTTCTATCGGAGTAAAATTACTCCTATTCTCTTCGGGCAATCCAACTGCTGAATATTTAGAATCTTCTTTGACCCGCATAGGATTAAAATCTACAATTGTTTGATCTCCAGCATCTCCAAGTACATTTGATTTATTGGTGCTGCTATGCGACATCGAATGTAGTGATAAATCATCCTTTATTTCAACACAATTCTTATACCTACTTGTCAGACTTTTAGAAGTAGCTTTTTGTATAATTCCGTCAAACTTTGTATTCGTAATTGAAAGTGGCTCGTTTACAATTTTGGTTTGCAACTCAAAAGTAGATGTGGTATTGGTATCATATGGTTTTTGCCCCGTAACCATTTGCCAAAAAACAACACCCAAGCTATAAATATCAGATTGCCCGGTTACATCCTTAGTGCTTTTAACCTGCTCCGGACTCATATACATGGGCGTACCCATACTTTGCAGCGTTCCTGTTTGGGTGTATTCAGACGAGGACTTGTCTGTATTTTTAGCAATGCCAAAATCCAACAGCTTCATTGCTCCCTTTTTAGAGCGCATAAAATTGCTTGGCTTTATATCCCTATGAACAAGACCTTGGTCATGAACGTAGGCAAGTGCGTCTAACATTTGACCAACTAAATTATTTAATTCAACTTCCGAAAGCTTTCCCTTTCTTTCTATATATTCTTTTAATGTTTCGCCGTCTAGATATTCCATTACAATTGCGACTTTATCCTCCTGATCGATAAGATCTGTAACTTTAATGATGTTAGGATGAGACATCTTAAACATATTTTTTCCTTCAGACAAAAAACGCTTTCGAATATTTTCATTATTAACAAACTCCTTATTCAATAATTTTACTGCAACTGGCTGTTTAAGCGTATTATGCTCAGCTAGATATACCTTGGCCATTCCACCTTCGCCCAATTTTTCTTTTAATGTGTAATTACTGATTGTCATTTAAATGTTTTAAAATACTCTATTGAAATTGTATACTTTTATAATCAATTAATAGTATATTATCTTTGTATACTTTGAGGTATTGTTTTTCCTGGAGTATCAGAAGTACTTTTGAGTGAAGATTGTGGTCGGGTTCCTTCAATTGCTTTACTTTGCTCTTTAGCTGATTGACTTTGTACAGGATTATTAATTGGGTTTACTTTCGTTCCCTGTTTGGCTTGATCAGGCTTTTTAACTTTATCAACTTTTGAAGTGAAATACAAACTGGTTAAATAAACTGAAAGAGGAATCGCCAATAAAAGAAAAATGATTGCAAATAAATACACCTTCTTCTCCTTACCTATTGATCCTTTTTTAGGTATCGTCGGATTATTCACAATATTTTTTGTAACTGTATTTGACTTAGTAGCTTCTGAAATATTAGCTTCATCAATTTGATAAACAATAGCTGTAAAATTATCTTTAGAATTTAGTGTGCATTCATTCTTGATTTTGGCTAAAATACTTGCAGGGTCTTTTAAAGAAGCGAATACTGCAGTCAAATCTTCATTGGACCAGGTTTCTAATACACCATCCGAACAATGCAAAAACAAATCTCCCTTTTTTATGTCGGTTAATAATATCGTATCTGCAGTGGTAGGTTTATGCGAACCTTGTATAGCCCTTGTAATCACATGCGCCTTGGGATGACCAATAGCCTCTTCAGGTGTTAAAATCCCAGAGCGTAAAGCTTCATTTATCCAACTGTGGTCTGAAGTTTGAAAAATTATTTGACCATCTCTAAACTGGTAAACCCTACTATCGCCTACCCAAGCAACATAAATTCCATTTTCTCTTATTTGAGAAAAAGTTAGCGTAGTTGCCATCCCATTAACTTGGTCATGCTTATTTACATAAGCTGTCAAATTTGACTCCGCCAGCTGTAGCACTTCAGATGCATCACCGTTTGTGTTAAGTTTGAAAGCTTCAATAAATGTTTTGACTGTTATTTGAGATGCAACTTCCCCTTTATCAGATCCACCAACACCATCACAAACAACATATGTGGCACCTTGTATATACCCAAAATTATCTTCGTTGTTTGTTCTTTT
>Ga0222712_10006511_pt1 | contig 11523 bp, 14 predicted proteins | sample C33_657DmetaG_FD_165043 | JGI IMG/M metagenome (GOLD analysis project Ga0222712, IMG submission 165043) | Estuarine water microbial communities from San Francisco Bay, California, United States - C33_657D | ecosystem: Environmental > Aquatic > Marine > Unclassified | place: USA: California... | reverse complement strand
ATTGAAGATTCAAATTATTCAATTTCATCAAATGGTGTATTGTACACTCAAGATAAAGTTGGTGTTATTCCAGAAATCTTAAATGTGTGGTTTGACAAACGGGTTGAGTACAAAGACTTGATGAAGAAATATGGTAAAGAAGGTAACAATGAACTTTACAAATTCTATTCACAACGTCAGTTAGTACAAAAGATTATGTTGAACTCGTTGTATGGTGTATTGGGATTACCCTCATTCAGATTTTATGATGTTGATAATGCCGAAGCAACCACAATTACGGGTCAGACTGTTATCAAAACTACCGAGAAAATCGCTAACCAATATTACACGAAAATTATTGGTAGAGATGGTGACTATAATGTGTACACCGATACGGACTCGGTATTCTATCAGGCGCTTCCTTTGGTTCAAGCCAGAAATCCAAACATTGACCCCACATCGGATGAACAAATGGTTCCCGCTATTTTGTCAGTAGCTAAAGAGGTTCAAGAACACATCAATAAGGTTTACGACACTATGTCGAAAAAACTATTCAATGTCAATTCTCACCGATTTGATATCAAACAAGAAACTATTGCAAAGGGTGGATTTTGGGTATCAAAGAAACGATACGCTCAATGGATTATCAATGATAATACCGTACCATGTGATAAGATGGATGTAAAGGGGCTTGATGTTCGTAGGTCTTCTTTTCCAACTTACTTTAAGAAAGTTATGGAGACTGTACTTTTGGATATCCTAAAAGGTGTTGACAAATCCGAAATCGACACTAAACTGATTGACTTCAAAGATAAAATGTCAGACCAAAACTTTGTTGATATCGCAAAGAATTCCGCTGTAAAGGATATGTCAAAATACATCAAGAAACGGACTGTATATTCTTTGAACGAGTTTGAAAAGGGAACTCCGGCTCACGTTAAGGCAGCCATAACTTACAATCGATTATTGAAGTTTTATGATGCACCTTACAAGTATGAACCAATGAAGGATGGTGACAAGATTAAGTGGGTATATCTAAAACGAAATCCCATGGGGATTGAAGCCACAGCATTCACCGGTCACAATGACCCATCTCAAATTGAAGATTTGATTAGACAAAACATCGATGTTGACCTGATTTGGGAAAAGGAGTTAGAAAATAAGATTACCGACTTCTACAACGCAATGGGGTGGGATAAACCAAATCCGAATCTTGCGAAGGCATCACAATTCTTTGGATTCTAATGAGTGTTACCAATTACATAGCAGAACCATGTCCACGAAGTGAAATTGCTAATTTCGTGGAAACACATCACTATTCAAAAAATATGAATGGATTACACATTTCATATTGTTTTAAGTTGATGGATGGTAATACTATGATTGGTGCTATGGTGTATGGTTCTTTGGGGATGGTTGGTGTTGCTGAAAAATATACAACCAACCCATCAAAACTTTTAGAGTTGAAACGGCTCGTTTGTATTGATGAAACCCCAAAGAATACCGAATCGTATTTTATAGGTTGGACTCTTCGCTGGTTACAACGAAATACCGATTTGGAAATGATAATCTCATATGCTGATAAAACATTTGGACATGAAGGTGTTGTGTATAAGGCAACAAACTTCGAGTACAAAGGAGAGACTTCAGCTGGAAGAGTAATAATGTGGAATGGTCGTAGGTATCATGACAAAACATTGAGAAACAAACACAATGGGAAATTAAAACCCATTGCTATTGAATTGAAAAACGCATTGGAGAGTGGAGAAGCGACATACGTTGATACCTTGACGAAAAACATCTACGTCTATCGTTTCAAAAAAAGAAAACAAAAAATTCACCAATGGTTTGGATAATTCAGGATTATTTCGTATATTCGTAACAAATAAAAAATAAAAACATGAAAAAAAGTTCATTTGAAGGGTTTGTAGCCCGTTACAACTTGGGTGGTGAGGTTGAATCCGTAAAAATCAACTCAACCGATGAAGGAATGTCTGTTCGATTCATCTCCGATGACAAAACCCTATTGGGTAGTGTTGAGACTGAAGAAAAAGAGTTCCCAAATGGTGAGTTTGGTGTTTACACGACATCACAACTAAAAGGTCTGCTTGGCGTTTTGGATTCTAACGTTAAAGTAGAACAAGGTGAGGCATCCTTGGTTTTTTCAGACAATGGTACGTCTGTAAACTATATGTTGGCTGACCTTTCGGTTATTCCTGTAGTTCCCGAATTAAAACAACTTCCTGATTTTGGTTCATCAGTAACACTTGATGACGAGTTCGTGGCTAAGTTTATTAAATCTAAAGGTGCTTTGAGTGATTCAGACACATTTACATTTAAGTGTAAAGGAAACAAAGGTGAGGTGATTTTGGGTTACTCTAAAATTAACTCAAACCGAATCTCTATCAATGTCGAGTGCACGTGTGCTTCTGATGTTGAACCAATTTCATTCTCCGCCAAATATCTTAAAGAAATCCTCAATGCTAACCGAGGTGCTAAAGCTTCTTCATTGAAGATTTCGTCTCAAGGTCTGGCTCATGTTGCTTTTGAACATGATGGGTTTAAGTCAAACTATTATTTGGTAGAGATTAAGTAATGTTTTGGGATACTGAACCGGCGAAACCGGAATTCAACTACATGGATGAAAAGAAAAAGTTCATAGATAATATGGACTATCTTTCATCTATGTCAGTAGAAGAACAAACTCTTTACAAAAAGTGGGAAGAGTGGAATTCCGACCTACCATCCTCTATGAAGAGGAAGGCTGCTATGGCTACTTATATTGATTCTTTGTGGATGCCAACTGACATCTACAACAAAGAACAAACCATAAAAGAAGTCATGGCACTCGAACCCTATGTAGAGATTGTTGATGATTCAAAAGAATCTACTCGTTGGACTGAAATCCGTAAACTCATTCACACCATGGCTTTTTCAGCCAATCCTGGTCGTAACGTTAAGATTTACGTTAAAGATAGGGTAAGTGGTAAAGTGTTGGGTATGATTTCGCTCGGTTCAGATGTCACCTCTTTGGGTGTTAGGGATTCCTATATTGGTTGGACTCAAGACAACAAGTATAAAGATGGAAAGTTAAATCATACTACGATTGCAACTACAATCGTATGTACACAACCATTGGGTTATAACTTTTTGGGTGGTAAACTTATTGCTTGTATGGCTACGTCTCCTATTGTACGACAATATTGGAAAGACAAATATGGTCAGACGTTGATTGCAGTTGGAACTACATCTTTGTATGGAATCCATTCACAATATAATGGAATCCCTCACTTCAAAACCCTTGGTGAATCCGCAGGTAAGGTTGCTATTAAGCCAGATGATTCTGTATATGAAGTATGGCATCATTGGTTAAAGGATAACAAATCTGAAGAGTACATGAGACAAACTGCCGAAAAGGAGAATGTTGATGGACCTGCTACCGGAGTAAAACAAAAAATTATCAATATGATATTCAAAGAACTTGGTATCAAGGCTTCTAAATATCAACATGGATTTAAGAGGGGGGTATACTTTGCTCAAATGTATGAAAATGGTAATGCGTTTCTCCGAAATGAAATCACCGAGGACCAGTTGGTATTGAAAGATAAATTCGCAAAGGGTGACCAATACACTATGGATTGGTGGAAGAAGAAGGCTGTTTCTCGTTATGAGAAACTACATGATGAAGGTCGTATCAAACCAGAACCATTGTTTTATCTCGATATCATTGGTATGTCTTGGGAAGCTGCAAAAGAAAAGTATTTAAACGAAGTAGGAAGATGAGTAATACACTATGGGTTGAAAAATATAGACCCGATACGTTAGAAGGTTATGTTGGTAACGAACATATCCTTGAAAAAGTAAAGATTTACATCCAAAATGAGGATGTACCACACTTGTTATTGTATGGTCAAGCCGGTACGGGTAAAACCACATTGGCTAAAATCATAACAAATCAGATTGATTGTGATGTTATGTACATCAACGCTTCTGATGAAAACAACGTTGACACTGTTCGTGATAAGATTCGAGGTTTCGCATCATCCATGGGATTCCGTAAATGGAAAATCATTATCTTGGATGAGTCTGATTACTTGACACCAAACGCACAGGCAGCTCTTCGAAATCTGATGGAAACTTTTAGTAAGTCGACTCGATTTATTTTGACGTGTAATTATGTTGAAAAAATCATCGACCCAATCCAATCAAGATGTCAGACATTCGCTATCACTCCACCATCAAAGAAAGACGTTGCAAAACGACTCAATGAAATTCTAAATCAAGAAGGTGTTGAGTTTGAAATGTCAGATTTGGCTGTGATTGTTAATAGTGGATATCCCGACATTCGTAGGGTATTGAACGCTGCTCAACGACAAGTCATTAATGGTAAGTTGGTAATAGACAAACAATCTACGATTCAAGCAAACTACGCAGAAGAAGTTGTTAAGGTTCTTCAGAGTAGTAGTGATGCTAAATCTAAATTTGTGAGTATCCGACAAATCATCGCTGATTCCGGCGTCAAGGATTTCACTCCGTTGTATCGTTTGTTGTACGACCGAGTTGATGATTATGCTAACAACAAAGTGGGTCAGACTATCTTAAACATCGCAGATGGTCAATACAAAGACACCATGGTAGTGGACAAAGAAATAAATGTAATGGCGATGATGTTGAATATTATAACAAGTATCTAAAAATGGCAAAAGGTAAAGTAATCGAAATGGGTAAGAAATCTAATGAGGCTATGAAAATGCAATTAGACCCATTTAAACTAAAGACAGTAGAATGTCCTAATTGTGAAGGTATCTTCTTCACCGAGGTAAATATGTTTAAAGAAGTTCCTGCTTTACAATCACCAACTGGTCAAGCATCACTGCTACCAATTCCCGTTGTGATTTGTAACGAGTGTGGAACTGTACATCCTAAATTTACACCGAAAGAACTATTTGAAAATGGCGAAGAAAAGTGATGAAAATGTCGTAAAGGCAAAATCACTTTTTGACCACCTTGGGGGGATTACCTACAAAAAAGACAAGTGGGAATCCCTCTCCGAGATGGACAAGAAATCCTTTGAGATGTATATGGTCAATCGATTTCTATCTATGAATCTTGACTACCTTGAATTAGTAAATGAGATTCAACGCTACACCAATGGTCAGTTGAAACCTCGTGAACTATATAAAGTGTATTTAGATACATTACCAAAAAAGAAATCGTTCGATAAATACGTCAAGGGTAAGTCTGAATCGAAGTGGGACAAAAATGTGATAAAGTATCTTTGTCAATATTACCAAGTATCATCTCGTGAAGTAGAAGACTATCTTGAAATCTTATCAAAGGATGAGGTGTTGACAATCATACAAAAATACGGAATCAAAAAAGAAGAAATACAAAAATGGCTGAAGTAATTAAAGAAGCAACAACAAAAGTAGAGTGGACTAAAGAAGAAGTCCTAAATACGCCAGATATGAGCGCTCGCTCCTATTGTGAACAATATTATCCCGAAACTACTGAAGAGTATAAGCGGATTATGTGGGAACAATATGAAACCTTTTGTAAAAAACAACGTAACTATGGTCCGGGTAACATCTCGGTTGGTACTGCTCTTGCTACCAAAGATGATATTAAACTATCTCATACCGGATTGTGGTTTAGAATCAATGATAAGGTTCAGAGACTAAAACAAATGATTGTTTTGGGTCAGCCGGATGAGGTTGGGGAATCGGTTCAAGATACATTTGCTGACCTATCAGTATATGGTATCATTGCTCAGATTGTTCAGAACGGAAAGTGGGGAAAATAATAACAATTTCTTAACATAGAAATTTGGTATATTTAAATAAATTTCTTATCTTTGATACATAAGAGAGAAATATATGGAATTATCAGAACTTGAAGGTAAAATTGTAAAAGTAAATGTTCCTGTTAAAGGGAAGATGTTTTCAATGGATTTGAAGGTTTGTCGAGTCAAAGCTAGGTCAATTCTTTTTATTGAAAGTATCAAAGCCGAACGAAAGAATATCTTTCGTAAAGTTTCTAAAAAAATGTTGGATTCTTTTGATGAATTTAATATAAACCTCAAACCCAACTCCTCATTTGAAAAATGGGAAAGTAGTTGGGACTCGATTGGTACAACCACCCCACGCTACTCAAGACCATACTTCAACAACCACTCACGAGGTTGGAGTTCAAATGCACCCCAATATCGGTCAACAACCAATAATTCAGTAAGTGGATTTCCAATGGTATAATTTGGATAATTCAAAATAATTTCGTATATTTGTGTAGATGAAAAAATCACTCGTTTCCAACATATTCAGTTTTCCAACGTATGAAGAGAAGAAAGAACACTCCAAGGTGTCTTACTCTCAATACACCATGTGGGCTAATTGCCCAAAACAATGGAAGCTGACATATATGGATGGTCACAAGAAGGACGAGTCATCTATACATTTGATTTTTGGTACTGCTATGCACGAAGTTGTTCAAGAATGGCTCAACGTCATTTACAACGATAGTGTTAAGTCTGCTGAAGAAATGGACTTAAACACCATGCTACGAGATACCATGGCTTCCGAGTATAAGAAAGCCATGGCTATCTATGGTGTTAAATTTACATCGAGAGAACAAATGAATGAGTTCTATCAAGATGGTGTTGAGATACTGAATTTCTTACAAAAAAAACGTGGTGAATACTTCAGTACACGTCATTACAAACTTGTTGGTATTGAGTTACCAATCTATCATCCTACCGACACAAATGAAAATGTCATGATGAAGGGGTTTCTTGACTTGGTATTCGAAGATGTTACAATGAATCGTATTGTAATTTTTGATATCAAAACATCAACCAATGGTTGGAACAAATACCAAAAAGCAGACAAGACCAAAACCGCTCAGTTGGTATTGTATAAGAAGTTTTTCTCTAAACAATACGGATATCCTGTAGATAACATCCAAGTTAAATATTTCATCCTCAAGCGTAAGTTATATGAGGAAGTGATGTTTGCTCAAAGTAGGATTCAAGAATTTGAACCTGCTGCTGGGAGTGTGACTTTAAAACAAATATCTACTAATTTCGAAACCTTTATCAAGTCAGCGTTTAACGATGATGGTTCTTATAGGACTGATGGTACGTTTCCAGCTATGGCAGGTGATAAAGGTAAGAATTGTAAATATTGTCCATTCAAGGATAATCATGACCTTTGTGCAAAAGCAGAGAGGCATAAAGTGTAATCAATAAAACAAACATATGATTTACAGTTACGACAAAAAACGACTACAATTTAAAAAAATCAAACTTGTAAAACCATCGTTGGTTCTATTCGCAGCAATGGTATCCTTAACGATAACTTCATATCTCGTTGGTAGATATCAGAATATCAAAAGTCTTTCACAATTTGAAAAAAATGTAGTTTTGGTTAACATGAATTCAGAACCATTCCATGAAGAAGAGTTGGTGGTGTTGATGAAAGAATTGAAAATAAAGTTTCCACATATTGTTATGGCACAATCTATCTTGGAAACTGGTGATTTTAAATCTCATATTTTTAAAGAAAATCATAACTTATTTGGTATGAAACAGGCGATGTCTCGTGTAAATACCGCAAAAGGTACTAAAAACAACCACGCTTATTATGATACATGGGAAGAGTCGGTTTACGATTACGCATTTTACCAATGTAGATTTTTAGGTGGTATTGGTAGTGAAGAGGATTATTTTAAATATTTAGGAAATAGTTACGCTGAAGCTGGAAACTACGTTGTTATGTTGAAGAAAGTTATTGAGGACCGTAAATTAAAAGAAAAGTTTCAATGATAAGAAAACCAAAAAGTTCAGTAAGAGTGAAGATTAACTATAGGTTTAAAAAGGACAAGGGCATGAAAGTAGCATTAATTGGGAGCGAGAGATATGAGACTCGTGGTGAATTAAAAGAAATGCTATTCAAATTAAAACAAAAATACGCAGATGATTTAATCATTATTAGTAGGGGTAATCAAAATGGTATTGAAAAGTGGGTTCGAAAGTTTAGTTTGGAAATGGGTATTAAATATATCGAATATAACCCAGCACATACTCCAATGAACTTATATAGTGGTATGACCGAAGAATACTATGAAAAACCATTTCACCCAACACAAAAACTACATCAGTATGACACTATAGTTTGGAATGCTGATAAGATAATTTACTTTGGAGAAATACCTCGAAGTGAATTTAATCACTTTAAACGTGTATTAGAAAGAAACAACAAAAAAGCAACATTTATACAATAATACTTCTATATTTATTAGAAATAGAGTTACGATATGCAAGAATTAAAATTACCTAAACTTAAAAAGGTAGACCCAAATCGTCCAAAAAAGAAGAAGATTCTTTTATTGTCAGATGACTTGAGACTACATAGCGGAATCGCTACACAATCCAAAGAGATTGTTATTTCAACATTACAAAAATACGATTGGGTACAATTAGGCGCTGCCTTAAAACATCCTGACCATGGTAAAGTTTTTGATGTATCTGAAGATGCTTCAAAAGAAGCCGGTATTGAAGATGGTAGTGTTAAGATTTATGCACATACCGGATATGGTAATCCGGAAGTATTACGAGAATTGATAAACGTTGAAAAGCCAGATGCTATCATGCACTTTACCGACCCTCGTTTTTGGGGATGGTTATATGACATGGAGCTTGAGGTTCGTCAATTTTTACCTATTATTTACTACAACATTTGGGATGATTTACCAGACCCGATGTGGAATGCTCCATTCTACGCAAGTTGTGACCAATTGATTTCGATTTCGAAACAAACCTATGGTATCAACAAACGAGTTTTGGAAAAGTATGGTATGCCAAAAGAAGATTGGTGTTACAAGTATATTCCACATGGGGTATCGAAGATGTTCTACCCACTACCATCAGATGATTCGAATCTTGTTAACTTCAAGAAACAATATGGTCTTGACAAGTATGACTTTGTGGTTTTATGGAATAATAGAAACATTCGTAGAAAATCTCCAGGTGACGTGGTTCTTGCATTCAATGAGTTTGCTAAACGTAATCAAGATAAAAAGGTATGTCTATTCATGCACACGGAGCGTATTTCCGAACATGGTACTGATATACCCGAAGTAATCAAAATGAATGGTGAGTTTGGTGATTACAAGTTTACAAACGGCCCCATGTCAACTCAAGACCTAAATCTATATTATAACTCGGGTGACATCATTCTAAACATTGGTTCTAACGAAGGGTTTGGTTTGGCTTCATGTGAAGCTCTACGAGCCGGAACTCCTATCATTGTCAATGTTACTGGTGGATTACAAGACCAATGTGGTTTTGAATTGTTTGGTTTACCATTGGGTGAGGAAAATTATGTAGAGATTGGGTCATTACACAATCATAGAGAATGGAAAGATTCAGATGATTTATCGGCTGGTGTGTGGTCTTTTCCAGTATGGCCGAGTAATAGGTCATTACAAGGGTCACCGATGACTCCTTATATTTTTGATGACCGATGTGATTATTACGATGTTGCTCTTGAACTTCAAACAGCATTTGAGGTGGGTAGAGACAGGTTAGAAATTTATGGTCAAAAAGGACATGAATGGGTTATCGGTGAAGGTGACATGGCATCTGAAACCATGGGTCTGAAGTTTATTGACGCATTTGAGGATTGTTTCCAAAATTGGACACCTCGTAAACGATTTGATATTTATAAAGCATGAAAAAGTTATGTATAGTTAGTTGCCCTATTGCAACTCGAAGTGGTTATGGTTCTCGAGCGAGAGATTTTGTACGCTCACTAATCCAAGTAAAAGGAGAGGAGTGGGATATCAAAGTTCTACCTCAACGATGGGGTAATACGCCACAAACAGCATTGACCGATGGCGTTGATAATGACTTGATTTCACGACTGACAACATCAGTTACACAAAAACCTGACGTTTGGATTCAGATTACAATTCCTAATGAGTTTCAACCGGTTGGTAATTTTAATATTGGTGTTAGTGCTGTAATTGAAACCGATTCTGCTAGTCCGGCATTCATAGAAGGGTGTAATCGGATGGACTTGACAATTGTATCATCAAACCACTCCAAGAAAACCCTTGAAGTAAGTTACGATAAGTTGGATGAAAAAACAAAACAAAAAATTGGTGAACTAAAATTAGAAAAGCCGGTTGAAGTTTTGTTCGAAGGGTTTGATGAAAATGTATATGATAATACTAAACCAATTCACAAGTCGGTTAATGATGTATTATCTTCAGTAAAAGAAGATTTTGCATTCCTATTCGTAGGTCATTGGTTACCCGGTGAGTTGATGCAAGATAGAAAAAACGTGAGTGGTTTGATTAAGACATTCCTTGAAAGTTTCAAGAATAAAACTAAAAAGCCCGCTCTGATTCTAAAGACATCAATCGTATCACCATCAATCACAAATGTACATGAAATCAGAAAACGTATAGATTTGATTAAATCCACAGTTGATTCAAAGAATCTACCTAACATCTATATTTTGGATGGTGACCTTTCAGATGATGAAATGAATTCATTATATAATCACTCAAAGGTAAAAGCTCACGTTTCATTGACACGGGGTGAGGGTTTTGGTAGACCTTTATTGGAAGCTTGTATTAGTGGTAAACCAATCATCGCATCAAATTGGAGTGGTCATTTGGATTTCTTACATAAAGACTACAATTTCCTTGTTGGTGGTAATCTTGAACAAGTACACCCATCTGCTGCAAATGATTGGATTTTGAAAGAATCTAATTGGTTTACAATCAATTATGGTGAGGTTTCGAATACAATGAAATATATTTATGAAAATCACACCAAATGTTTGGAAATGTCAAGAAAAAATCGTAAATTTGTTAAAGACAATTTTACATTTAATAAGATGACCGAAAAACTTGGTGAGATATTAAATAATACAAACGCAGGTAAGGGGCCTCAGCAAATGACTCTACAATTACCTAAATTAAAGAAAATGAATGGCTGATTTTAAAAGTCAACATAGGGTAAGAATGACCGACCCCACTCCGATTTCTAAAAGTAAATTGGAGAGGGGTATGGTTGCTAAAGTCAGATACAAAAAAGTATCAGGTGACATAGAAGAATATTTTGTATTTGTTCTACAACCAAAGTATATGGATTATTTCCATTGTATTGACTTGAAACACATCAAACCCAATGTATTTGAAAAGTTAGCGGAAGAATATCCCGAGATAAAAAGTACAAGTTCGAAGGTAAAGAAATTAGATTTAACAAAACTTCAGATAAACGAGAGTTCAAAACAATTCTATATGGCCGAAATCAAACGTAAAAAGTTGAGTGAGGGATATAGAACTTTTGTAGAACGTAACATCACATCTATAATTGTATACAATTACAAGTATGGTAGGTTTGATAGAATTGCACCCGAACAAGAACGAGAACAAATAGATTAAGATTATGAAAATTAGTTACGCAGTTACGGTTTGCAACGAATTGTTGGAGATTCAAACTTTACTACCATTTTTGATAGTATCTAAACAACAACA
>Ga0222712_10006510_pt1 | contig 11525 bp, 7 predicted proteins | sample C33_657DmetaG_FD_165043 | JGI IMG/M metagenome (GOLD analysis project Ga0222712, IMG submission 165043) | Estuarine water microbial communities from San Francisco Bay, California, United States - C33_657D | ecosystem: Environmental > Aquatic > Marine > Unclassified | place: USA: California... | reverse complement strand
GATGACAATCGGTTTGTAATCCGCTTGGCTTTTGGGAGATAAGATCCATTGGCCGCGATCGATATTTAAGCTATGACTTGGGGATTCGAAAATGGCTCCTACTTTATCTGTCAGTAAGATGGCTTCGATGGAAGTCGAATTGAAATGGTATTTCAATAATAGTTCTGTCAATAAAACGGTATTCTTGGCTGATGCAGCAGGTAGCTTGATAGTCGTGTTCCCATGATTATCTGATATGCAAGATTCACTAATGAAGGCTTGCAATTCTTCTTGCAACCACGCTTCGATCCCTTTGATTTTTGAGCTAGTAGAAGCTAGGGTTTGCTCGAAATTAGCGTTTAGTTCTTGGAACTTGGGCATTATTTCGTGGCGAATGAAATTGCGTTGGTATTTAGTGGATTCGTTAGATGAATCTTCGCGCCATGCTAATTTGTTAGCCACCACGAAGTCGAAAATTGCGTCTTGGCAAGCGAAAGATAGGGGGCGAATTAGGTTTCCTGATTTAATGGGGATTCCGTGAAAGCCGGCGATTCCAGTTCCACGAACTAGATTAATCAGCATTGTTTCTGCACTATCTAATTGGTGGTGACCTGTTGCAATAAAATCGTAACCCTCTTTAACGCGGATTTCCTCAAACCATTGGTAGCGTAAAATGCGCGCGGCCATTTGGGTGGAGATCTTTTCCTGTGCGGCAAAAGCGTTCGTGTCGAAACAGATGGTGTGGTAGGGGACTTTAAGGGTTTTGGCGAATTTCTTTACGAAAACCTCGTCCGCTAACGATTCTTCACCCCGAAGGCTGAAGTTGACGTGGGCAATTCCAAATTTGAATTTGGCCAAAGAAAAAAGCTTACTCAATACAATCGAGTCGATTCCTCCGCTAACGGCAATCAAAATTTTCTGATCAGGTTGGAATAAATTCTCTTTTTGGACAAAATGGATAAAATCTTCCAGCATAAAAATGGTAAATTGCGTGTTCAATGGAGCTACGAAATTAGCGATTCAATTTCAAGATGCGTTACAAAGGTTGGATTTTCCTGGTTTTTCTTCTCAGTTTGTCGTTTTTCGCACAAGCACAGGGGCAGCTTTTGCAAGTCATTCGAGCGGACAGTTTGAATGGGATGCAACAGGAATTAATTATGCGTAAAACCCTAGTAGGTCGCGTGTTATTGCAACAGGGAACTACCACACTTTACTGTGATCAGGCTGTCTTAAATTCAACGACGAATAACGTAGAGGCCTATGGCCACGTGCGTATTATTCAAGCGGATACGGTGACCATTACGGGGGATACGGCTTTGTACAATGGTAATATGCGTCAGGCCTACATCAGTGGCCGGGTAAAATTAGATGATCACACGATTATCTTAAATACGCCCAAATTAGACTATGATTTAAACTCCAAAATGGCCATCTATCATTCAGGAGCTAAGATTATCGATAAAAAATCTACCTTAACCAGTCGCGAAGGATTTTACAATACCACGACGAAGAACTTTTTATTTAAAGAAAAGGTGCGCGTCATCGATAAAGAGGGAGGCTCTGTGAAGGCAGATTCTTTGAAATACAACACGCTCTCAAAGGAAGCCTTTTTTATCGCACCCACTGAAATTGTGACGAAAAAGGATACCGTCATTACCAGCCGCGGATTCTACAATACGATCACGAAAGTGTCGAATTTTACGGGTCGATCAACCGCTAAAACGGATGAGTATATTTTAACCGCGGATACTTTATTTTACGATTCTCCTACCCAAATTGGGGTAGCAAAAGGGAAGGTTGAATTCGTTAGCCAAAAAGAAAAGGTAATCCTGAAAGGAGATAACGGGCGCTATGCGGGTAAGACAGGTATCACGCGGGTTTATGGTCACGCGTGGATGCAGAACATCATGGAGAAAGACACGCTGTATTTGACGGCGGATACTTTAGTTTCTGTTAACATTAAAAAGGATTCGATTCGAAAGTTATTTGCCTACAAAAATGTCCTCATATACAAGTCAGATTTATCTGGAAGATGCGATTCTCTAGGTTACAATGTGCAGGATTCGATTATTCATTTCTACCAAAAACCGATTCTCTGGACCCAGGATTCGCAATCTCAAGCGGATTCCATTTCCTTGTTTATGGGAAATCAAAAGCTAAAGGAGATGCGTTTGCGTGGTAAGTCCTTTGTAATTTCGATTGATTCCGCAAACCACTTCAACCAGATTAAGGGCAGAAAAGTGTGGGTACATTTCAAAGAGGATTCGAAATTGAATCGCGTGAATGTGGAGGGGAATGGAGAGAGTATTTATTATGTCATCGATGATAAGAAAGTAACCACTGGCTTAAATCGGGTGGAATGCAGTCGAATGAACTTGTTTTTCGAGGATAACAAGGTGAAGAAAATTGCCTTTATCACGAAGCCAGAGGCGAAGTTTGTGCCTCCCAAAGAATGGAAAGGCGACCTGCAAGAATTAGATGGGTTCCGTTGGCGCATCTCCGAAAAGCCCTCCCTCCAAACGATTCTGAAAAGAGTCGAATACCCAGTTCTTGTTAAAAAACCTTAAAAAGGACAGAGCGGTCTGAAATTATACTAATTTCGTCTCAACGATTTGAGAATGAAAAAAGTATTGCGACATATCACTTTAATTTTAGTCCTGGCCACTTTGGTAGGATTTAAAAATGATCCCTATTTATTTCAGGGCGATCGCATCTTTGTTTCTCATTTATATCCCAATCCCGCCGCTGATTATGCCTTGGTAGATTACCAGTTTTCTGGCACAAACCAAGAGGTCAAAATTGCGATTTATAATGTCTTGGGATTGGTCGTGAAGGAAGTGGAATTGGATAAAGAGGATCGCAATGCTAAAATCTCTTTACGTGAATTGAATAGCGGTCTTTATATGTACCAATTACTTGTAGATGGTAAACCGGTCGCCACGAAGAAGTTGATGGTACGTAAACAATAAAAAAAAGAGCCGCGTATTGAGCGGCTCTTTTTATTTATTAAAATCCTCCCACTGTTCTCTTAATGAAGGCTGTTAAATCAGCTCCCGTCAATAGATTTTGCGATAGTAAAGCAAGGTCTGAGATTTGTTTCGCTAGCGCTTTTTGTTCGCTTTCGTCTTTCAAATCAGCTAGTTTACTAATCAATGGGTGGTTCGCGTTAATCGTGATGTTATAGGTGTTTGGCATGGCTCCAAACATGCCCATTCCGCCACCGCCAGTCTTCGACATGTCACTCATTCTACGCATAAACTCGTTTTGAGTTACGATTGCGGGTAATTCATCGGGTGACATCGCTTCCACGGCTACCAATTTTGATTTGTCATTCAGGGTTTCTTCGAAGACTTTCTTCACGCTCTCTTTTTGCGCATCTGATAAAATCGCTTCTAAGGTAATCCCGGTATCAATTAATTTGTCGACCGCATCAGCATCCACACGCTTCCATTGTGTCTTTTCTAATTTAGACTCCATCGTGTTAATGAAGTGGCTGTCGATCAGGGTATCCAATTTAATGACTGAATAACCTTTGTTTTGGGCGGATTGAATAAAGGCATCTTGTTGCTCGACGTCGGTGGTATACAAGTAAACCTTGTTTCCGTCCTTGTCTGTTTGAGCAGCTTGCACCTCTTCACTGTATTCGTCTAACGTGAAATACTTGTTATTCGTATCTTGAACTAGACAAAAATCTTTTGCTTTCTCTAAGAATTTCTCATCCGAGATCATTCCGTACTTGATGAATAAGCCGATATTTGCGAATTTCTCTTCGAACGCTGGGCGATCGGATTTGAATAATTCCGCTAATTTGTCCGCTACTTTCTTCGTGATGTACGAATTGATTTTCTTCACGTTCGAATCTGCTTGTAAGAACGAGCGAGATACATTCAATGGAATATCTGGTGAGTCGATGACCCCGTGCAATAACATCAAGAATTCTGGAACGATGTCTTTTACTTCATCGGTGATGAATACTTGGCGGCTGTAAAGGGAGATTTTTTCGCGTTGCAATTGCATCTCGTTCTTTACTTTTGGGAAATATAAAATACCCGTCAAATTAAACGGATAGTCCACATTTAAGTGAATCCAGAACAAAGGCTTCTCTTGGAATGGGTATAATTCCTCGTAGAATTTCAAGTAATCTTCGTCTGTTAAATCGGATGGAGATTTAGTCCAAATCGGGTTCGGGTTATTGATCACCTTATCGCCAAACTCAATCTCAATCGGCAAGAATTTGCCGTATTTCTCCAAGATGGACTTTAATTTATATTCTTCTAAAAACTCTTCTGAATCCTCTGCGATGTGCAAGATGATATCTGTTCCGCGGGTCTTCTTTTTAGCTGGTCCAATCGTGTATTCCGTAGAACCATCGCACTTCCAAGTAGCTGCCTCAGAACCCTCTTGATACGATTTTGAGATGATCTCTACTTCTTTTGCCACCATGAAGGCAGAATAGAAACCTAGACCAAAATGTCCGATAATTCCTTTGTCATCGCCTTGGTCCTTGTATTTTTCTACGAATTCCGTAGCGCCAGAGAAGGCGATTTGGTTAATGTATTTCTTGATTTCTTCCGCGGTCATACCGATACCGTTGTCAGAAATCGTGATGGTCTTTTTGTCTTTGTCAAAACTCACTTTCACCTTCAACTCGCCCAATTCGCCGTTAAATTCACCAATGGAACTTAATCGTTTGATTTTTTGGGACGCATCTACGGCGTTTGAAACTAGCTCACGAAGGAAAATCTCGTGATCCGAATAGAGAAATTTCTTGATGATGGGAAAAATGTTCTCGGTGTGAATGGAGATGTTACCTGTTTCTTTCATATTTATTAAAATTAATAATCCTAAATTTGGTCAACCTTTTGCAATTTTAATTCCAAGACGGCGGGAGGTGTCACATTGTCAGATTACTATGTCAAAATCAAAATTACGTCAAGAAGATAATTGCCTCAATTGTGGCCAAAAAGTGCATACTCGTTTTTGCTCCCATTGTGGTCAAGAAAATAAAGAGCCTTACGAGACTTTTTGGGGATTACTGGTTCACTTTGTCGAGGATATTTTTCACTACGACGGGAAGTTGTTTTCGACGATTAAAATACTCTTTTCAAAACCGGGTTATTTATCGTCTGAATACCTGAATGGAAAGCGAACGACCTATTTGCATCCGATTCGTTTCTATTTATTTACATCCGCTTTTTTCTTTATTTGTCTGTTTTATGTGTTTCACCCTTTGGAGAAATACCTTGAAAATCCGGCAACGAAAAAGGAAGCGTCTGTTCCCGTTATTTCCTTTAAAAATGAGTTAATGAAGGATCAGAAGGGAAATCCTAAAACCTTTCAAGATTATATACTTGTTCAATCAAAATTGCCTGTAGCTAAAAGAGACTCAGAATTAGAGCAAAAATTGGTCAAACAGGCGTATAGTATTGGGGAGGAATATACTAATTCAGAGGATTTATTGAAGGCGCTGGCAGACACGATGCTGCATAAAATGTCAACCCTCTTATTTATTGCACTGCCGCTTTTAGCGTTTATTCTGCAATTAGTGTTCATCAGAAGGAAGGGATTTTATTATATGCACCATGGAATCTTTGTGTTGCATTTGACAACTAGTTTATTTTTAGTTCTTTTCGTGACGGATGTGTTGGGTTTAGCAGCTTTGGCACTTCATACGGATTGGATTAGCTCGATTTCGTCCTGGCTTGTTTTTGGGTGGTTTGTCTATTATTTCGTTTCATTTAAGCGTTTTTATCGGTTAACAAGGGGGAAAGCTGTGCTTTATTTTATGGCCACGGCTTTTTTGCAGAATATGTTAATGTTAGTCATTTTCTTAGGTCTACTTATCTTTTCATTTTTTAGTCTGTGAGGAAAATTGCCTTTTTATTGTGTCTAGCTTTCGCGGTACATGCACAGCAGGAATCTTTGCGAATGGCCTATCCATTTCTCCCATTAGCCATTAATCCGGCGGATGCTGGAGCGCAGAAGATTTTTTCTGCCAAAGGTGTTTTTCGCAAAAAGCCTCTTTTTCAAACCATCGGTGGAGCCTCTTCCTCACAACAATTGATGAGCATTGATATGCCTTTGCTAAAAGGTGGTTGGGGCTTAGGCTTTTTGGGTTACAATACTGATCAATCCTATGCAACTCCCTCAGGCATGATTTCATCGAATTTAGGATTAGCCGTGGTGGGTTCTAAGCATGAGAATTGGGGCAGAGGGAATCAACTGAGTTATGGTGTCAATCTTGGGGTGAATCAATATCCTATTTTAGGCAAATCGGGTTCGAGCGAGCTTTTGGGGAGTATCGGGATAGGGGCGACCTATCGAAAAGAGGCATTTATGGTAGGGATTTCGAAGCCTACGAATCGTTTTGATGGTTTGGGTGATGCGCCTCTTTATGTGCAGGCGTCCTATTATTTCCCGGTGGGTGATTTGCATACACTGAAAGTGGGAACCGTTTTGCGAAAAGATCAACAGACGAAAGTGGATTTAAATGCCGTGTTTTGGTACCAAGAAAAGCTGGGTATAGGATTGTGGTATCAGCAGACAGGTTCTGAGTTTGGTGATCCAGCTTTATTAGGTTCCCTAGAGGTACCGCTAGGTTTGAATTTTAGGGTAGGCTACTCGTATGATTTTCTTGGTAAAAATGTGTCGACACTGGGTTCGACAACGACCAGTGAAACGTCTGGTTTTCATCAAATTTTCCTCCGATATGACCTCGATTTTGGGTTGGGAAAATTGGGTCAATTTAGGCCTTAAAACAATAGGCTAATTATTGGTGATTTTAGAGGAAAAAATTGAAATTATTAAAGAAATTTTAGGGGGCTTTTATAATGGATAAAATTCCTCAGAAATTTGTGCACTTATAGCTAAAAAACCCATGAAAAATTAGGGGTATTTTGCGGAGCAAATAGTAAATTGCGTAGATTTTAGCATTTATAGATTGTTAAGATTGTACTAAACCAAAATATTGAAACATTTCTTTGGCCTAAAGCCTAGAAAATTAACTTATGGATCCATTTTCCTACGTAGCCAATGCCGATACGCAAGTCATAGCTGACTTGTATGAGGCGTACAAACAAGATCCCAATTCTGTAGATAGCTCTTGGAGAGATTTCTTCAAAGGTTTCGATTTTTCTCAAACCTGGTTAGGCGAGGGAGCTCCTGCGGGCGCTGTTTCAGCTGATTCAAGCCACGTTCAGAAGGAAATGGCGGTTATCTCCCTGATTAAGGCATTCCGTTCGAGAGGCCACTTATTATCTAAAACTAACCCGGTGCGTGAGCGCAAGGATCGTAAGCCACGTTTAGATTTGGCGGATTATTCGTTGTCTGATGCGGATTTAGATACCGTTTTCCAAGCGGGTTCTTTCATGGGTTTAGGTGCCGTGACTTTGCGCACGATTCAGGCTGCTTTGCATAAAATCTATGCGGGTTCAGTCGGTTTCGAATATTCGTATATCCGTGATGTGCAGCAAAAAGAGTGGTTACGTAACAAAATTGAGAAGGAGGCGCTTTCGTTCAAGCCTACGTTTGAGGAGAAAAAGCACATTCTTCAGAAGATGAATGAGGCGGTTGTTTTTGAGAACTTCTTAGGGACAAAATATTTAGGCCAAAAGCGTTTCGGCTTAGAAGGTGGTGAATCCACTATCGCTGGTTTAGACGCGATTATCAATGTGGCAGCTGATGCGGGTGTGAAAGAGGCGATGATCGGGATGGCGCACAGAGGTCGTTTAAACGTTTTGGCAAACATTATGCACAAATCATACGAAGCAATCTTTGATGGTTTCGAAGGAAATGTGCCTCATGAGATTCATGGTGATGGTGATGTAAAATACCACCTAGGTTATTCAAGCAAGCATATTTCTCCCAAAGGAAGCGAGATTTCATTGAAATTGGCGCCTAATCCATCGCACTTAGAAGCGGTAAATCCTTTAGTAGAGGGTTTCTGCCGTGCGAGTGCAGATGCGCATTATAACGGAGATTACGATAAAGTATTACCTATTTTAATTCACGGAGATGCGGCGGTTGCTGGTCAAGGTATCGTGTATGAGGTAACTCAGATGGCGAAATTAAAGGGTTACGGGACAGGTGGAACGATCCACTTTGTGATCAATAACCAGGTAGGTTTTACGACTGACTTTGAAGATGCGCGTTCGGCGATTTATTGCACGGATGTGGCTAAAATCATCGATGCACCGGTATTCCACGTGAATGGAGATGATCCAGAAGCAGTTGTATTTGTGTCTCGTATGGCGGCTGAATACCGTCAAGAGTTTAACCGCGATGTATTTGTGGATATGGTTTGTTACCGTCGTAATGGCCACAATGAATCAGATGAGCCTCGTTTTACGCAGCCTACTTTGTACGCGAACATCACGAATCACCCGAACCCACGCGAGGTTTACACACAACAATTAATCAAGAACGGCGAGATTGAGGCTAAATTAGCCGAAGAAATGGATTCAGCTTTCAAAGCAGAATTGCAGGCTCGTTTAGATATGGTGAAGCAAAAAGTGAGCCCACCGTATGTTCCCTTGAAATTAGATAATCGCTGGTCAGCGCTTCGTTTCTCAAACGAAACCGATTTCGATTCGTCACCTAAAACGGCGATCTCAAAAGAGGTGATTGATTCAGTAGCGAAAGCATTGACTTCATTGCCAAAAGGTTTCACTGCCTTAAAGCAAATCGAAAAAGTGATTGCAGATCGCAAAGGATATTTTGAAAAGGGCCAATTAAACTGGGCAACAGCTGAATTATTAGCCTATGGTTCTCTTCTTTTAGAAGGCAAACCAGTTCGTTTATCTGGTCAAGATGTGCAACGTGGTACGTTCTCTCACCGCCACGTCGTATTACACGACGCGAACACGAATGAGAACTACAATTCGTTAAACCACATTAAAGAGGGTCAAGAGCAAGCGCAGATTTACAATTCCTTACTTTCTGAGTATGGCGTATTAGGTTTTGAGTTTGGCTATGCCTTAGCGAATCCAGATGCTTTAGTTATTTGGGAAGCACAATTTGGTGACTTCGCCAATGGTGCTCAAACGATGATTGACCAATTCGTTTCGTCTCACGAATCGAAGTGGGGAACACAGAATGGTTTAGTGATGTTATTGCCGCACGGGTATGAGGGCCAAGGTCCAGAGCACTCGAATGCGCGTCCAGAACGTTTCTTGCAGTTAGCTGCAGAGAACAATATGATCGTAGCGAACTTAACAACGCCAGCCAATATTTTCCACGCATTACGTCGTCAATTGACTTGGGATTTCCGCAAGCCATTAGTGGTGATGTCGCCTAAGTCCATCTTCCGTCACCCGAAAGTCGTTTCGCCTATCGAAGAGTTTACGAAAGGTAAATTCCAAGAGGTGATAGGGGATAGTTATGCAGATAAGGCCAAAGTGAAGAAGGTATTACTTTGTTCAGGTAAAGTGTACTTCGATCTATTGGATCGCCAAGAAAAAGATAAGCGCAAGGATGTGGCCATTGTTCGTTTGGAACAATTACACCCATTCCCTACGAAGCAAGTAGACGCTGAATTAGCGAAATACAAAGGCGCTGATGTATTCTTCGTGCAAGAAGAACCGGAAAACATGGGCTACTGGTCGTATGTGATCCGCGAATTTGGCTGGTCTAAATTCAAAGGTTTAGTAGCGCGTAAAAAATCCGCTTCTCCTGCGACTGGATTCTTGAAAGTTCATGGCGTAGAGCAAGCAAACCTAATTAACAAAGCATTCGAATAATAGAATTATTATGGCTATAGAAATGAAAGTGCCCGCTGTGGGCGAGTCGATTACGGAAGTGACCGTTGCTACTTGGAACAAGAAGGAAGGCGATCACGTGAAATTAGACGAGGTTTTGTGCGAATTAGAATCGGACAAAGCTACCTTTGAATTGCCTGCAGAGGCGGAAGGTGTGTTGCACATTGTGGCGAAAGAAGGCGATGTTCTTCCGATAGGCGCAATCATCTGTACGATTGAGGCAGGTGGAGCAACCGCTTCAGTTAAGGTAGCGGATGCGGCACCAGCGGCAGCTGTGGCTGTGGCAGCGACGCTAGCACCAGCACCAGCTCCAGCACCAGCGGCGGGTCCTACGTCTGTTTTAGAAGTAAAAGTTCCGGCAGTAGGAGAGTCGATTACGGAAGTGACGGTTTCTGTTTGGAATAAGAAAACAGGGGATAGCGTTTCTTTAGACGAAGTACTTTGCGAGTTAGAGTCAGATAAAGCGACGTTTGAATTGCCAGCTGAATCAGCGGGTGTATTAGAAATTGTTGCGGAATCAGGATCGGTTGTTCCGATTGGAGGAATTTTGGCAAGAATCACCGTAGGTGGTTCAGTGGCTGCGGCGACTCCTGCCCCAGCAGCAGCGCCTGCTGCTCCAGCTTCTTCAGGTGATGCGACTTATGCGGCTGGTCACCCATCTCCAGCGGCAGCGAAAATATTAGATGAAAAAGGAATCTCCGCTGCTTCGGTAGCAGGTTCAGGTGTAGGTGGTCGTATCACGAAAGAGGACGCAGTTGCTGCGGTTAAGCCAGCTTCTGCACCGGCTCCAGCTGCTTCTGCTCCGGCAGCAGCGTCTACAGAACGTACACGTCGCGAAAAAATGAGCTCATTGCGTAAGACAGTGGCTCGCCGTTTAGTCGCGGTTAAGAATGAAACAGCGATGTTGACGACGTTTAACGAAGTGGACATGAAGCCAGTGATGGATCTTCGCGGTAAATACAAAGATAAGTTCAAGGAGAAACACGGTGTAGGTTTAGGCTTTATGTCGTTCTTCACCAAAGCAGTTTGTGTGGCTTTAAAAGAGTACCCATCTGTAAATGCTAAAATCGATGGTGACGAAATCGTATTCCACGATTATTGTGATATTTCCATTGCGGTATCTGCGCCAAAAGGCTTAGTAGTTCCAGTTATTCGTTCAGCGGAAAACTTGTCTTTAGCAGGAATTGAATCAGAAGTGGTTCGTTTAGCTGGTAAGGCACGTGAAAACAAATTGAGCTTAGAGGAAATGAGCGGCGGTACGTTCACTATTACGAATGGGGGTGTATTTGGTTCGATGTTATCGACTCCGATTATCAACGCACCACAAGTGGCGATCCTAGGTATGCACAATATCGTAGAGCGTCCGGTCGTGGTAGATGGCCAAATCGTCATCCGTCCTATCATGTACTTAGCACTTTCATACGATCACCGTATTATCGATGGTCGTGAGTCGGTTAGCTTCTTAGTTCGCTTAAAGCAACTTTTAGAGGATCCAGCTCGTTTATTATTAGATATTTAATCAATTGGATAGGCCTTTAGGGGCCTATTCGCTTTCAATCGCCTATATGCAAGATTTTGATGTAGTAGTTATTGGTTCTGGCCCTGGTGGATATGTTTCGGCGATCCGTTCGGCTCAATTAGGTTTCAAAGTAGCCATCATTGAGAAATATGCCGTGATGGGTGGAACTTGTTTAAATGTGGGATGTATTCCTTCCAAAGCGCTTTTGGACTCGTCTGAGCATTATTACAATGCCGTTCATAGCTTCGAAGAGCATGGAATCGATATCACGA
>Ga0222712_10006508_pt1 | contig 11526 bp, 9 predicted proteins | sample C33_657DmetaG_FD_165043 | JGI IMG/M metagenome (GOLD analysis project Ga0222712, IMG submission 165043) | Estuarine water microbial communities from San Francisco Bay, California, United States - C33_657D | ecosystem: Environmental > Aquatic > Marine > Unclassified | place: USA: California... | reverse complement strand
GAAGTCTCCTCCTGCAGCCATGTAAACATCGTTTGCTACACCGACATCCAAATTGTTTCCAACTTTAATATTAGCATTTGCTTCTACTTGAATATTTGCATCTGATCTAGCGTAGATGTTGGTGTTGCCATCAACAGTAATGTTACACTCACCCTTAACTTCAATACAGCCGTTTCGTTCCATTAGAACGAAATTATCACCAACAATAAAATTAACTTGAGTTCCCTGAGAGTCTATCTCAGTAAATGTCCCAGAACGATGATATGTATGAATCCTTTCCTGTCCTGGAGTGTCATCCCATTCCTGCACATGTCCAGATTCAGTTTCCATAACTTTATTATATGGATACTGTGCACCATATGGCGCTAATGGCTGATCCCAAGATCCCTCACCATTTGCCTTTAGAACACCCGTCACTCTTGTGCCATCTTTCTTTTCGATGACAGTTCCTTCTTTAACACCACGAGCTAAACGATTTGTATCTGGTTCGTTTAAGTAATCTTTTAGTGGATACTTATTATTCGGGTCTCTAAATCCAGTATTGTTTGATCCACTAGTCGCAGAATCTGTTGATGGTCCAGGAGTTGGATTACTTCCATCTTTTGGTGGTTCAACTGCTGGTGGCGCAGCGTCCTTTTCTGGAGTAGTCGCTGCTTTCGAACCATAAAAATATTCATAATAAGCAAGTTTTCTTGCTGCAATATCTGGAGAATTTATACCAACAGCTTTCTTTGCTGCATAAAAATATCCAGGATGATCCGTTGGCTTAACATTAGAAGGAGTTCTGTCTTTAATGTATAAAGCAGCAACTAAAGCAGAAACATTGATATCATTATCAAGAGAATCTGGGTTGTTTACAATGTCAATACCTAAACCTAGTTTATTTGCTAAATCATTGTATCGTTTGTAATTTGAATAACCAGTAAGTTGAATAAATCCACGACCATAATACTTACCACCCATAGCATCAGTAGTATGTCCAAAGAAACCTTTACCTCGTTTAGTTGGTCCATATATCCAAGAGAAAAACTGTTCTCTTGTTATACCCTTCGATGGTGCGTTAGACCACTTGGCAGCTTCCTCATCTGTGACTCTAAAAATCTGTCTTAATCTGGCTTCACTATAATTATACGCTTCTTGGATAGACTGCCATGCAGTTTCACCACCAGCAATACCAAGTAAAGCACACTTTTGTTCTCTAGTAGTTAAACCAACTTTATCGCAAGCAGCAATCATCGCTTTAATACCTGCTGAAGATTTAGAAACATTACTAGAAGACTTTGGTGGCGGAACTGTAGGAATAGCCTCATTTACTGCGGTAGTCTTTGGTGTTTCTGGAGTATTTGCATCTGCTGCTGGTGGTGTTGTTCGAACAGGATTACCAGATCCATCTAATACTGGTTTGCCATTTGAATCTGTTACAACATTTTCTACTTTGCTTGATGCGACTGCGCTTAGATTAGTGGGAGGATCTTCAAATTTTAAAATATTTTCTTCGTATCCTGCAACCTCTTGGCTGATAGTTATTTGCGTACCACTATCAACAGAAACGATATATGTACCCTCAGCCATCTGATGACCAATAATTCTCATATTGGCTTTTAAGTCAGATGTTAAATTAGTAGATCCATTTTCTGGATCATATAAAGTTAATTGTTTACCATTTGTTGGTCCAGGAACTGTTCTAACAGAAATGTCTTTAGTTTTCTGAGAAGTTATTTCAGATCTAGAATCATCGTCATCAATAGCCTTTGGCGCAGTAGAAATTCCACCAACAGTTCCAAGCATAATTGGATATTGCAGTTCTGGATCTGCAAACATAATAATGACAGTCGTTCCTTCAACTGGTCCAACTGGAGTATAGCCGATACCATTCATTGCAGCAGAACCAATTGGTTGTACTGGCATAGACCATGGAAGATCTGCAGTTGGAAGTTGATTCTTATCGTGAGTATGTAAACCTACGATACGAACTTGACAACGACCAATTCTTAATGGGTCAGATCTATTTTCAACAATACCTGTATAAAATGATGACATTATTTTCCACTCTCAAGATTTATTTGTAAACTATCTTTAACTAATTCCATATGACATGTATGCATGTCTCTATCAATATAATGATTAACTGCTGCTACAATGTAATTCCCAGAATACAATTTATCAACAGTATCCTCATTGGAATCTTTTTTAGTTACTGGTTCCATCTTACTAAATTCTACATTGACTTTTTGTCCAACAGTATAATCTGTTCTTCCTGGAACTTCAATTTCTAATTTCATTGCTTCTAATTGCTTAAATAATGACAATCTATCTTGGAATGTTTTAAAGGTAGAGGTATCACCGAATCCAGTAAAGGTGTCTGTAGCCCTAGGATAATTTACTATTTTTGACGCAGTTCTAAAAATAGATTTAGATGAAGATATAGCATTAGGGTTTAAATGTTTTTTCTTTGCAAAATTGTCAAACATATTATAGTTTTTTACCTGATATCTTTTATAGGTAAGATCAAAAGAAACAGCCTTTGTTGCAAATGCTCCATTCATAATTCTATCCATATAATCAAATGCCTTTGGGATAGTAACTTGTGTTATTCTTTTATAATCTTCAGATGGATTTTTTGCGTCGCCATGATTGGCACCTGACCCAGTTTTATCTCGACTATACTTGTCGTATTTAAATTGTTGGTATACATTATTGTCATATAAAGACTCTAATGATAGAAAATAGAATCCAAATCTATTTTCAAAGAATACATAGCTAGGAGATTGATTCTGATTAACAGATTGTTCTGTTATATGTTGTATACATTTTACAGGAGACCAAAAATTAGGAATAAATTTAATTGCTTTAGTTGTTGGCTCTACAAAACATTGTTTAGAAGATTGTAAACCATCTACTTTGTCTGCCACTATTTTTTTAACAACCTCTGCTGCATTACCAGTAATGGCTTTACTTACCTTTTTATTTAAATCTATAATTGCTTCAACAGATATAAAATGTAACTGATATGTGGTAGATTTATCTCCAAGGATCTCTCTATCAGTCATCTTGTAGATATAATATCTACCTTTAATGTTATCTTTATCAAGTCCAGGAGTAGAAATATCTAAATCAACATACTCTTCCCCCACAAATGGAAATAGATTTGGTAAATCTAAGGTGTCTTTTAGAATTAAACTACCACTAATAAATGGGGAAAATATATCCTCATAGTATTGGATGTTTATAACCTGTGCAGTAACATTTTGAAAAAATCCAGAACTAGAAATAATCTGAATTTTATTAATATTAACATCACCAGCAAACCTTAATGATTTTGATTCTTCCATTACATTTGATCTTTAAAGTTTTTCAATACAGTAGAAATGATAGAATTAGAAATAACTTTTATTCTTCGTTTTCCTTCATTCAACTGCTCTTCATAGTTTGCATTAGTTATTGGCACTGCACTGGGATAGTCTGAATCTACTGTGAGACCCTTAGAATTTTCATAATGGTGTATATTATTCGCAGTTGCACCATATTTGTCTACTACATATTGATCTAGATTGGCTTGTGTAAGTGGCCAATCGTTTCTATAATCATATCTATCATTTGCTAACATAACAATCCAATGATATTCTGCATTGCCATAAAGTCTTTCAGCAACAATTTCTGGTGTTTCTCCATCAATAATATCATACTCATCATATAAAGATATGTTGGCTAAAATATCTCTACGAAAACGAATATTTTTTGTTATGTCTTTTACGATAAAAGACTTTGATATAGTTGGTAATACTTTCCATGGAGTACTGATAATAACAGTTGGTGGTTGGGTATAACCAACACCACCATTTATCATTACTATCTGAGTAATAATTCCATTTGAAACAATTGCTCTGGCAGTAGCAGAAACTCCAGGTTCAGTTTGTGGCGCTGTGAATGTTACTACTGCATCAGTGTATCCAGTGCCACCATCAGTGATAGCAACTGATGTTACTATTCCACCACTAATAGCAGCAGTTGCGACTGCTTGAGTTCCAGATCCAATCTGTGTTGTAATATCATAATCATAAAATATATTTGAAAATTGTTTAAAATACATTATAGTCCATCCTTAACTTTGTCTTTGGTTAAGAGAGCCAGTTCACGGAATGATAGAGTCATATTAATTTGAGTTGGCATACCATCACTGAATGTATTAAATTGTCCATTAGGTGTATAGTTAACATTCATCTCAGTTAGCACACAAGAAGTATGGCGATGTAAATTCATATTTTTATGCCCATTCTGATAGTAAAAAATGTCAAATTCAGAAGGGTAGATATAAAGGAAGTTACCATCATCTTTAAACTCTGGATGCATATGGTACTTAAACTCGTTTATAATTTTTCTAATTGATCTGGCTTCTTTCTCATCCTTTGGGAAGAATTGATATTCAAACTGGAATGATCTAAAATCAACACCCTTAAATACTTGTTCTTTCTTTGGGTTAGCAGCAATACCACTATACGCTGAGTTGGCACCAGCGTTTGGTCCTTTGGATAAAGCAAGATTAGCTAACATAGCCTTTCCTGCTGGAACACCTGAACTAACATTACCATTTTGTACAGCTTTCATAACTTCTTCTCCAGCTGCACCAGCCATTGCTAGAATTGAAGTATCATCTTCTGACCATTGCATACCATAGCGAATCTGTAGCTGATTTGGAATGTGTAAAGCAATAGCAGTTTTTAATCTTTTCTGAGCACGAGTACCTTGTCCTGCCACCAACGCTCCAACTACTGCACCTCCGACTGCGCCAGCAGCCCCAGCCTGTGCAGCACCTTTTATATCACCTGTAAACAATCCGCCTGCAACTAAACCACCAATACCACCTGCTGTCGCATTAGCTGCAGTTAAATTAACTGGGTTTCCAGCAGCATCACCTTGATCTCTTGGGGGAAAATCCGCAACAGTTTCTGCATTATCAACTTTGATTAGTTTGGAGTCTTCTGATACATTAATGTAAAAGACAACATAGTTTCCACCGTAAACATATTTGTTGTTATACAAATCATCTGGATATGTGTGTTGTCCGATGGAGTACTTGTCAGAAGAAAACTCTGATGCTTCTCCTCTTGGTGTATAAAGATTTGGACGAGGAGGTTTGTTTTCTGGTACTGCAGGTGATCCAGCTTGTCTGTCTATGCTTGGCATTTATTACCCTTAACCTAAATAAAAGTGGTTATTTATTCCTAATTACTTATTTATGTTCCATAAAAGAAGATTTATTCCAATATTTCCTGAAAAATATACTGGAGATCCCACAAACATCATTATGAGGTCTAGTTGGGAAACAAGATTCGCTTCTTGGTGTGACAAAAACCCCAGTATAGTTAAATGGAGTTCAGAGGAAACGATTGTCCCTTATCGTTGTCCCACAGATAACCTATTGCATCGTTATTTTGTAGATTTCAAAATACAAGTGAAAACTAGAGACAATGCTTCAAAAACCTATCTGATAGAAGTTAAACCTTCTAAGCAAACACAACCACCAGAGTTTCCAGGAAAACAGACCAAACGATATATCACCGAATCTCTAGTATTTATGAAGAATCAAGCGAAATGGAAAGCTGCAACTGAATACGCTAAAAATAGAGGCTGGGAATTCAAAATTATAACTGAATACGACTTGGGCTTGACACCTAAATAACTAATATGCCTAAACGAATAACAATCAAAGATGTATTCGAACGAAATAAGTACGACTTAGAAACAACAGTTAAAAAGTCTCGTGCATGGTTCGAACAACAAGTGCTCTTACTGGGCAGGCAAAACATCACCCCAGCTAGAGTGCTTAATGGAAATGAAGAACAACTAGTAACAAGAATACAACCTGGACATTTGTATATGTATGCATATGATCCTAAGGGTAAGGCTGAACTACCATATTATGATAGATTTCCTCTGGTTTTTCCATTTAGAAAAACCCCTGATGGTTTTATTGGATTGAATATGCACTATCTTCCATATCCATTAAGAATAACTTTATTAGATAACTTACTTGTCTATAGAAGTAATACTAGAATGGATGATATGACTAAGTTAAAATATTCATGGCAAATAATTGATGGTGTATCTAGATTTGCTGCAGCTAAGCCATGTGTTAAACAATATCTTTCCAATCATGTAAGAAGTCAGTTTAGACAAATAACATCTAAAGATTGGGCAACTGCTATGTTACTCCCAGTTGAACGATTTGTCGGTGCCAGCAAGGCAGAAGTCTGGGCAGACTCAAAGAAAATAATAAGGAAAGCGTAGTATGTTAGATAAATTTATCGCACAAGTAAAATCGCAGGGATTAGCTAGATCAAACAGATATGTAGTAACATTCACTCCACCTTTAACTGGATTATCTCCTTCTGTACCTGAAACATTAAGTTTATTTTGTGACCAAGTACAACTTCCAGGAATGAACTTTTCTACTGCTCAAAATAGAACATACGGAGAATTTAGAGAAGTCCCATATGAAAAATTATTCGATAACTTGAATATGTCTTTTTATGTAGACAAAAATATGTATGTTAAACGAGTATTTGATAACTGGATGGAGGCTATTCAGAATCCAGAGACCAGAGCATTTAACTATTACAAAAATTATACTACGGGAATGGATATTGAGGTTCGTGATTTAATGGATAGAACAACATATGTTGTATCATTATGGGAATGCTATCCTAAAACAATTGGTGCCATACAAATGGATTACGCCAGTAAAGATGTGATGAAACTAAGCGTGACGATGCAATATAAGTATTGGACAAGTCAGCTAATTTCACAAAATGATGAGTCTGAGCCACAAGCAGAAGATCGTCCAGCAACTCCAGATAGATTTATGTCGTTCGAAGATAGCCCAAATCCTATCTTTAGCATACAAGATAATTTGCCTTTACCAGAAAGACAAATTTTAGATACAGGAATTGTGATACAAGATGAAGAGGATTGGTAATGAAATTAGATGATAATCTTTCAGAAGTTTTTGATTTGGCTCCAATGCCAAAACCAGAATTAACACCTTCTGAAAACCCACCAGAGCATAATGAGAAAATTGAGTCTGATTATGAAGTGACCAGATCAAACCTTAGAACTTTGCTTGTAACTGGGCAAGAAGCATTAATGCAAGCACTAGAAGTAGCTAAACAATCTGAACACCCACGAGCATTTGAAGTGGTCGGAAACCTTATGAAACAGCTGGCTGATGTGAACCAACAACTTATGGATCTACATCAACAGAAACAAAAATTAGATGAACCATCTAAGGCTGAAAAAGCCAAACAGGTTACCAATAACGCTATCTTTGTTGGTAGCACAACTGAGTTGAATAAACTTATTAAGACTATGACTAAAGGAGACACTAATGGCATTACCATTAAATAATGCACCAGTTTACAATCTGGTGGTACCATCAACAAAGCAGACTATTAAATATCGCCCATTTCTAGTTAAAGATCAAAAAGCACTAATGCTGGCGCAGCAAAGTGAAGATCAAAAAGTAATGGTTGATACTTTAAAGACAGTTATTAAGTCTTGTGTATCAGATCCTATTGATGTTGATACTCTTGCAATGTTTGACTTAGAATATATTTTCACGCAACTGCGAGCCAAATCTGTTGGTGAGACTGTTGAGTTAATTATGTCGTGCGATGAAGATCATGGCGCTGATAATAAATTGGCTAAGGTTAAAATGGCTATCGATCTAACCAAGATCGAAGTAGAAGCAGAACCTGATCATACAAATAAAATTGCTATGTGGGGTGATGTTGGTGTAGTAATGAGATATCCTTCAGTGGACATTATTAAAAAGTTTCAAACTATTGATAGTAACGATACAGAAACTGTGTTTAACATTATCACTCAGTCTATCGATTACATCTATGATGGTGAAGAAGTATATCACTCTAAAGAACAGACTAAAGATGAACTGTTACAGTTTGTAAATAATCTTACTACCGACCAGTTTCAGAAGATTCAAAAGTTCTTTGAAACTATGCCAAAGTTAAGATACGATGTTAAATACAACTGCCCTGTTTGCTCGAAAGCACACTTGGTTAGGTTGGAGGGAATGGACAGTTTTTTTTAATAAACCTTTGTCATGATAACCTGACGAACTACTATAAGATGAATTTTGCGTTGCTACAATATCATAAGTATTCACTTGTTGACATTGAAGATATGATACCATTTGAGAGGGATGTTTATATCCATATGTTAATGCAATACTTGGAAGAAGAAAAACAAAGAATAGAGAGTAGACAATAATGCAATCAGTACTAGAAAAACAAAAATCTAATGTAGTGCAATTTCCAAAAGCATTTACACCAACACCATCTGCTGGAGGAGATGGCACAGGCGGTCTCACGCCTGTGCTTAAAGATTTAATTTCTAGTATTAAAAAATTGACAGGCGCAGTCGTAGGACAGACAAAGGTTCAGTTACAATTAGTACCGAAGATAGCAAAACCAGAATTACCAAAACTACCAGAAGCTATGGGTGGTAAACCTGGATTCTTAATGACTGCTGAAGATAAGATCCGTGAAAGAGCATCAAAACTTCCACCTGCAGCATCAATGGATAAAGTTGAGCAGAATAAACAAGACTCTGGATTAAATTCATCTTTAGAAGCCAATGTTGAAGATGAAAGATTCCGTGATAAGCAGTTAAGTTTATTAATCAAGATTGAGGAAAATACCAGAGGTGGTGGCGCAGGGTTGGCTGAGAAGGTAGAAGATCCGAAAAAAGCAGACTTTGGTCTTGGAACTATTGGAACAATTATTGCAGTAGCTGCAGGGACTGTCGCAGGATTAGTGTCAGCATGGGTTAAGACCGTAAAGTTCTTTGTTGGTGGATTCATAAATGGTATAAAATATCTTGGCGAAGTTTTTCCAAAACTTGGAAAAATAGTAACAGCGATTGAAACAACCTTTATGTCTTGGGTCAGTGGAATCAAAGGAGTATTCTCTTCTGTTGTTGGTAAATTTGCTTCAATGTTCGAAACAGCAATAGGATTCTTTAAAGGAATCTTTGGTGAAGGATCGATGATTGGCAAAGTTATCACTACCATAAAGACAGCTGTCACTGGATTCTTAGAGCCAATTATCGCAGGGTTCAGAACAATCGGTGAAGTTAGTGGACCAATAGGCAAAGCAGTTCAGTTTGTTAAGAATGCTCTTGGTGGCTTCATGGAATTCTTTGCTGGAATTGGATCTAAACTTGGTGCATTCGGTAAACTATTCCAAGCTGTGTCAGGTGTAGTGAGTAAAATAGCATTTCCACTAATGGTTATTATGTCTATCTGGGATACCATCAAAGGTGCTCTAGCAGGATGGGAAGAAGGTGGGTTAGTTGGTGCAATCGGTGGTGCAATCAAAGGACTATTCAATGGATTAGTATTTGGTGTGCTTGATATGATCAAGGGTGCTATCTCTTGGATTGCTGGCGCATTAGGATTTAAAGCAGTTGAAGAATTCTTAGATTCATTCTCGTTCGCAGATATGTTCTCAGCATTCGTTGATGCTGTTCTGTTTATCCCCAAAAAGATTCAAGAATTTATCATGAGTCCGATTGAAACGATGACAAAATTAGGTGAGACACTAATGTCTATGTGGGAACCTGTTAAAGAGATAATGGGCAGTCTCGTTGACGCATTCCTGTTTATACCTAGAACATTGTTTGGATTAATTAACGACTATATTGTGACTCCACTGACAGAGGTGTTTAAGCCAGTCACAGACTTCTTCAAAGGTATTGCAGAACAAGTTATGGGATTCTTTGAAGACTTCGGAATACCAGAAATGGGATTCTCTGTCTTAGGTAAGAAAGTTTCTATTGGTCCATGGTATCCATTTAGACCAGAGCAAGGATCGAATCGTGTAGGAGGAAGTTCATCACTATCGGAATCTAGTTCAGCCGAAGGTGCCACATCTAACTTTAACCAAAGCACTATAACCAGTGGTCAAGAAGGAAGAAGAAATAAAGAAACTGGTGAGACATATTACAGAGAAGATCAAACCAGAGTTCTAACACAAACTGAAAAGGTTGGTAAAGATGGTACGGCATCAATCCAACAAAACTTTGCCACATTTGATCCAAGAACTGGTAAAGCAATGCTTGAAGGTGATGCTGCTGGTGCTAATGGTAGTAGAGAAATTAGTACTCGTGCATTCAGACAAATTAAATCAAATGCACAAAAAGGTGGCGATAGTGATAAACTTGCTGAGATCGTCAAAGAAGATGATGCATATCAGAAATTAGGTTTCTGGGACAAACGAAAAGTTGATGTTGGTTATGCTAAAGCAAGTGATCTATTGGCTGCTTCTTCTCCAGCAGATACACCAACTGCCCAAAGAATCTCTCAACAATCTGCAGACAATTCTGCAGCTAAGATGGCTCCACCACCAGCACCATCTAATACTAGTGTTGTTAATGCTCCAGTCAATAATACTAGCACTAGCAATAATGTTATCAAAGCACCTATTAGAAATAGGGAGTCTACTCAAGGAAAGTATCTAGAAAACAGATACGCATAAAAAAAGGGATCTTTACGATCCCTTTTTAATTAGCAAGGAAGATTAATCCTCTTTAGCAATCTTCTGGAAGTAACTCATCACATCATCATCTTCGTCTTCCATTTCCCTTGGAGTAGGTGCAGGTTTAGAAGCAATCTTTGGTGCTTGAGCAACTGGACGATCTTCCTCAGCGATCTCTGCAGCAGACTTGCTAGCAAAAGAGTCACCTGACAAAACATCATTCAGTTTTTTCTTCAACTCATCATAAGACTTGAAGTTCTTACGATCAATAAACTCAGCCAACTTATACTGAGAATTAACAATCTTCAGCAAGGTTTCTTCGTTATCAGAAATAGCTACTGGGTCGCTGAAACTAGACTCATCATAGTTAGCGTAGCCATCTTTCTTGCGCATACGCAACTTGAAGTTAGCACCTTCCCAAAGATCAAAGACATTGACTGGCTTTTCATCTTCAAAAGTAGGACGAGCCTTGTCCATAATTTTATCGAAAATCTTCTTACCAAATTTCCACAAGAAGACTTTACCTTCATTCTCAGGATGCTTTGGATCAGAAACAATAAGAACATTGGCAATGAAGCCCAGCTTGCGCTTTTGCTTACGAGCAATTTCTTTGTTGGCGTCAGAACCAGAGTTCCAGAGTTGAGTGTTCAACTCACCAACAGGGTCATTTTCACCAAGAGTGGTTAGAGAGTTTTCGATGTACCACTTACCAGTTGGACCTTGGAAGCCATGAGAAAAGATACGAACCCATGGGAGTTCATCACCTTCTACACGAGGTAGGAATCGGAGTGTAGCTGTGCCATTACCAGCCTTGTCACCTTCGAGACGCCAGAAGCGATCGTCAGCATAAGACTTCTTTTCGGTTTGGGGATTGGCGATCTTGTCGAATTCTCCAGAGATTTTAGAGAAGTCAGTTGAACGCATTTTGCGGAGTGCTTGAATATCCATCGTATTTTCCTTTGTATAAAAATGT
>Ga0222712_10006506_pt1 | contig 11528 bp, 17 predicted proteins | sample C33_657DmetaG_FD_165043 | JGI IMG/M metagenome (GOLD analysis project Ga0222712, IMG submission 165043) | Estuarine water microbial communities from San Francisco Bay, California, United States - C33_657D | ecosystem: Environmental > Aquatic > Marine > Unclassified | place: USA: California... | reverse complement strand
GGGTTGACAGTTGCGTAGCGCGGCGACATAGGCGCAGCCGACTCGTTCAGTTTCTGTTGCGCTTGCAGCAGAACCAGAGCGGTTGCTGGCGTGGTGCCGGGAGTGCCAACGGTGTTGAAGATCGACTTGTACGCGTTGGCAACATCAGCGTCCACGCTTGCGGCCAATTGGCTGATACGCGGCTTGAGAACACGTTCCGCAAAATCGTCCAACTGCATGGTCAGTTCGGCGGAAGTGAAGTTGATGCCGATGTGCTTCTGGCTGGAAACCGTCAGCGTGGTGTACTGCTCGTTGTCGTCCTGCACTTGCAGCGCGGCCCCGTCGGTCACCAGAGCGCGATCCGGCAGACGAATCCGCAGGGTCGAGCCGATCTTGGCACCTTCAACGGCGAAGCTGTCGTCGTACTCTTTGTTGACGTTGCGGGAGATGACCAGGTTGTTCTCAAGAATTTCGAGAGACTTCCTGGTGATCATATCAATTGTGAGAAGTGAATTAGCCACTTTGCTTTTTCCTTATGTCTGTGGTAAGATTAAAATTCATATCACCCAAAAAGAGGTCAACATGATTAGCTTTAATATAGACGGTATCGAGTATCGAGTTTTCGACCATATCTTTGCTGTTTCGCGCTGCGGGAAAATTCTTAGAAAGTACCAGCCCTACACTCCTACCCAACGGGGGGATGGATACCTGGCTATTGGACGACAACGGCTTATGCACCGTGTAGTAGCGACGTGCTGGGTGGAAAACCCCAATGAAGCAAAACACGTTCACCACATTAACGGCGACAAAACCGACAACCATGCCGATAACCTTGAATGGCTTACCCCAAAAGAACACTTTGGAGATCGACATAACGGGGTTAACGGACGGTATATCAGAACAGAAGAAACTCGCAAAAAACTTAGTGTGTGGCGTACTGGGCGCAAAGACACCGCAGAGACTGCGGCTAAAAAAGCCGCCATCCTCGCCGTTCATCGGCCCAACACTTACTGTAGTTTTCAAGGCGTTTCTTACCCTTCCGTTGCCGCTGGCGGCAGAGCCGCAAACATCCCGCCGTCTACTTTCAGACAGCGAGCACTTTCTAAGAACTTTCCCGAATATAAAATTTTTATCCTTCCGTGAAGTTAGCGGTTCCTCGCTTCCTGCTTTTTCACTTGTCGTGCTCTTTCGGCATCAATCCACTGGCTTGTGGTCATGGTTTTAACTGACCTTGGGTCTGTGGTATCGAAACTGCCGGAGTGACCTCCGCGAGCGGTGACGGGTGAAATCGGCGCGGGTGCGCTGGATGTACGTTTTGTAGCGGGTTCGGAAGCAACCTTCGCTTCCAATCGTCCTATTTCTTTAGCCTGCAAGATCGGCGTGAGTCGGGCAATGCGGTCAGCTTCCTTTGGATTCGTGCCGAGATAATATGCAATATCCGGGCCGTTATCCGCAGCCTGAATCGTCTGGGCCATCACGTTGGTAATCGGCAGCTTGGGGTTGTACGCAACTTGTTCGAAGTCCTCGTACCGGCCACGCGCATCCTCTTCCTTTTCGTGATAGCTACCAAGCAACTCTTGTTGCTGTTTCGCGTACTGTTGCTGCTGAACAATCTGTTGCGCCTTGGAAGTCGTCAGTGCCTCAACGTATTCCTCGGTCGTCGTAAACTGTTCCGGCGTAACATGCTCCACAGGGACTGGCTTTGGTGCTTCGGCCTGCCGTGCTTCGCGTTCCCATTTCCTCTGCTCTCTTGCAAGCCTCTTCCCGATAGCCGCGTCCAATTCCTCTTGCGAGAAACTTTTCGGTGACTCCGGTTGTGCTTCTACCGGCGCTGCAATCTCAGGTTCAGGTGCCGCCGTGGCAACCTGTTCCGGCGCGGGTGCTTCCGCTAGTACTTCGTCAGACATGGCTCGATTCCTTGGAATCCCTGGCGTTCCGCGCCAGTGCGGTTATTCGTAGAATAAAGTCGCCACTACCGTTCCCGATATGACAACGTAAAGTCCGTTGCTTGCCGTGATGCCATTCGCGGTAAAAGTGTGGTTAGTTGCCGCTGCGGGAGCAAACACGCCCAGTATCGTTGGGTCACCCGTGTTTGCAGTGCCGGAATCGTAGACGGTGATAGTTGGGTTTGAACTTGCGGCGCTGACAAAGATGCCTTTCAAGACCCCGAACCCAACCTTGACTTGGTTCGTTGCGCTGATACTTTTATAGTTGGCTGACATGGTGGTGTCCTAAGCAAGGAATTTCAGTTTGTACAATGTTCGGGCGTACAACTCAATGATGTTGTCGATGAGTTGTTGCAACGCGCTATCAGACTTATCCACAACGTCATACCGGACGGATTCAATCTCTTTCATCTGGTCTTCCAAAAACTCAATGATGTTGCCGGTTTTCTTGGCAGACATCAGCGAGATCGGGCCGATCAGACCGTAGCGGCCTTGGTAGGCTTCGGCAAAGTCGTCCGCAACGCCCACAACACGCTCGTAGAAGATGTTCAGCGCAACGTGCTTGGCGTAGCTGCGGGTATTCAAATGGACGCTGTGCGCCACATCCCGCGCCAAGAACAGCATCCCTAGAAAGTCGTTGCATTTCATTGCGGCAGTCCTTGTTGTGGCATCTGGCCCATGTCAGGCGGCATTTGTTCCATGCCCTGCGGCATCATGTCCATAGGCATAGATTCTTCGCGCATCTCAGGCATCTGGTTTATCATGCTTTGCGATTCCATTGCCGCCGCGACTACGCCCATAGCGATATCTTGGATCTGCTCTTCGCTCATGCCAGCCTGCACCGCCGAGATCCGCTTGGTTTCGGCATCGTAGGCTTTGACCTCAGCCTCGAACTCTTTGACCTTCAGCGTTTGGGCTTCCATCGACTGACTGACGTTTTGCAGCATCGCTTGCATCTGTTGCATCTCTTGACTCATTGCTTGCATCTGTTGCTGCGCTTGCGCCAGTTCTGGCGAGGCTTCGGAGTCGTCCATCAACTTCGGGTCAATGGTCTTGGCAAAGCGTTTGCTCATTTCCTGCGCTCCGGGCCAGTCCATGTTCTTGATGAACAAGTCGCCCGCCACCGCCCAGAGGTTCGGATTGCCTTGCAAGAGCCGCGACATTGCATCCAACGACTCCTGCCGTTTGGTCATGTAGCTTGGGCCGGTCGTCACCGCCACATCGTATTTCCCGACATTCGGGTTGTAGATCTTCTTGATGGTCGCGCCGGTCTGCTGGTCTACAATCTTTCGCACCGCCTCTGGCTGCGTTGGGTCGATCATTGCTTGGTCAGTTTCGCCATCGATCCCGATAATCCTTGCCACCCGTTGGGTGTCGTAGATGTGCGGGATTAGGTCAACCAACTGCCGCGTAGCGTAGCGAATGGCTCGAGCAAGGTTATCGATGAAGTGGTAGGTGCCGGTGTCTCCCTGCTTTTCACGAGCTAGGATAGCCCTTCCAGAGGTTTCATTGCCCGCCGCGCCGAGGCTGCTATCGTATTGGCCGGTCGTGCCTTTGATGTCGTCTGCTGCACCTAGTTTTGCTTGCAGCAACCCGTTCTGCGCCAGCGGGGGCGGTGCGCGTTGCGGGAGCGGCAGCGGCCCTCCAGCTCCGTCGGTTACATCGGGATTGACTTCCAAATACGGCCAGTTGTTAATGTTCGCGGTTTTCCATTGGGTCTCGTAGCCCTCAAACTGACCGCCGTAGCCGATAAACGGTGCCTTGGGTGCCAGCGCCAGCATCTCTGCCTCTTGGCTGACCCAATAGTTGTACATCCTCTGGGCATCTTTAGCGTTTCGCACCAAACCGCTGACGTACATCCGCCCGTCTATCTCGAATTCGTTGCCAATTACGCGAATAACGGGGATGTATTTGCCCGCCCAATCGCGCTCTTCCAGCACCTCAAACCCGTTGGTTTTGCACCATTTGACCGTGCGAACGTCCACATCGCGGGTCTTTATGGCCTGCAAACCCATCATTTCAATTTGCTTTGCCTCGGGCGAACCCGCCATTGCGGTCATTCCACCGGCGTACTGGTTCAGTTTTTTGGCTTCGTGCTTGATGTAGAAGTACTCGGCAATCCGCACCGTGTCTTGGTTAATCCACGCGTTTAGTTGCCCATCGCCCACACCGTAGGCAAGGCTGGACAAGGGCGAGGCATCGGGGAACTCGCGCTCGTACTCTTCGGTGGTCAACTCTTGGTTGATGAAGCACCACTCGGCATCCGAGCCGCACGGGTCTTGGATCGTCGGGTCCATGTACACGCTGAATGAGTCCCGAATGCGCCCGATCCGCAGATCCTGTTCAAAGGTGTTGTCGTCGCAGTACTCGGTCAGAATGCGGAAGTACCCCTCGCCAAACGTGACCTGGTTGTCGCAAGCCGTGTCGTAGGCAACATCAGCATCCGAAATGTATTCAATGTGCCGAACCAGACCGTTGAATATCTCGGCCACCTCAATGTCGGCTTTGTCGTCGGCCGGGATCACTTTGCCGCTGGGCCGGTTCTGGCGCTGGTCGTTGGTCACTTGCAGCACGTGCTGCGGCAACTTGTTGATCGTCAGGCAGGGCCGAGCGTTGATTGTCTGGCCTTGCACCGCGCCACGGGTCGCCAGCACATCGGCGGGCCACTGCCACTGGTTGTCAGGGCTTGCAGCACGAAAACGCAGGTCGTCTAACTCGTCTTCCCTGCTGTCCGAGTACGCCGCAATTGCCATCGTGAGGCGCGTTCGCATCGTTGCCAGCATGTCGCCATCGTCGCGGTCACGCTTGGTGCCGCCTGACGAGACTGCGCCTGCTTCGTTGATGCCTGTGTCTTGATAAGCCACTATTTTTTTGCTTTGCGTTTAACTGCATAGGCGATGGCAACGGCCTGTTTCACCGGCTTGCCAGCGGCAACTTCGGCCTTGATGTTCTTACGAAAGGCGGCGGGTGACTTCGACTTGACCAGTGGCATGGCTACCTCTTCTTCGCAGTTTTGGCCGACTGCTTGAACGCCTTGGCAGTCGGTGCGCCTGGGGAACCTGGCTTACGCATCTTCTCTTTGCTGCCTGCGGCTATCCGGTCTTGCTTGGCGTTGATGTTGGCATAGAGTCCGGCTTTCATTTAAGCACCCATCCAAGAGGTTGCACCGCGATTGATGTTTTGGGTTGGCATAACGTGCTTGCGCTGCGCTTTAGCATCGGTCTTGATGATGCCGGGGAACAGTTTGGTCATGGCCCAGACGAAGGCATCGGCGCGGTTCGGGCTGCGTTCGCCCGTGTACCCGTTTGTCGTCATGGAGCAAAGTTCGTCCTCAAGCTCGGGGAACGTGCCGCCGAACCGGATCTTGCCCTGTTCAGTCAATGCCGAAACGGGTTCCGCTCTCACCGCTTTACCTCTGCTTGCGTTGATTAACTCGCATTTCAGGTACGGATTTGCGCTTTTTATCACATGCCGGACCATTTCACCACCATAATTTTTCTCGGCAACGACCAAATCGGCTGCGTGGCGGTCGTAGGCGGTCGCAACGACGTTGGCCCAGACGCTTGGACCAGCCTTCATTGTGCAGTCCTCGAGGACGTAGGCACGACCGTCAATGCCCAGACCGGCGACAATGATTCCGATCTCGTCGTTCCCGGCGTTGTCGGTGTCCCCGCTGCCGGATGGATCGACTGCCACTACCACCCGCAGCATATCGGGAAGCCCAGAGGTTTCGCGGTGGGTGTCGATCATTTCGACGTTCCAAAGAGCACCAGCGGCTATGTCAGCGAACTTGCCTTCCAAGAACCGCAAGCGCATCCGAGCCGGAAGGTTCTCCAGTTCCTTGATGTAATCGGGCGGGAGGTTCTCGAGGTTGTCTCGAGGATTGATGGTCATCATTGAGAAGTTGAGCAGGTCAGCCAGGGCTTTGCCCGACTCAGGTTCGATCTTTCGGACGAACATCTTGTACGTCCAATGGGCCATAGAAGGAGGGTTACAGTCGTAAAACGCCTTCAGGCGCATCTGTCGTTGCTGGTTGCCCACTACTGCCACGCAGTTCTGCGCGAGGCGTGTGACGGCCATGTTTCGGGCCGACAAGGGGATCTGGCTGCATTCGTTGAAGAAGATCGTGGCGTATTCCTGCCCGAGAATCTTCTCAGTCCTGTCTTTGTCGTCCAGCCCGCCGAACCAGATCTGGGAACCGTTTGGCAGGGTTGCGTACCAGTCGGTCTTGTCGATAACGTAGGTGAGTTGCGGGAAGCAAAGCGCCATCACCTTCGGAAAGGTGTCGAGAATGACCGAGGATTTGACGTGGTTGAACCGAAACCGCAAGACAACGTGCCTGCTCTTGGGTGCCAGAGTCGCTCGGATAATCAGTGCTCGGAGCGCCACAAAGGTCTTGCCTGACCTTGATCCACCAACCAGCATGACGTGCTTGGCATCGCCGGTCATCAGCCCTGTGGCCCTGCTTTGGGCTGCTGTGGCGTTAAACAAGGTTGCTGTCTTCGTTGTTGATTTGGATCACTATTCCGCCGCCATCCTTGCCGGTCAGCTCCTGCCGGACGGTCTCAGACCAGCGCATCTGGGCTTTGGTCCACCAGATCATTGCCGTGGTGTCCTGGCCTACGGTAGCTTTATTGAACAGGGTTTTCGCCACCGCTGCCGAGGCTTGAGCCTTGCCCAAACCTAGCTCGAGGTCGTAGTGCTTGCGGAGCGTCTCAGGAGCAATGCCAATCAGCGCGGCAATCTGATCTTGAGGCAAGCCGAGTCCTGAAGCACTCTGTGCTTGTTGCCTTGTTTTATCGGTCGGTCTGTGAGGTTTGATAAATGACATTCTTTTTAAGGAAGCGAAATCACGCAGCTTTCTTCAACGAAATGAACGGCTTACCATTTGATTCCAGCGTTGCTGTCTGTCCTGTGAATTCCTGCCACCTCTGGACGATTACATCGCAGTATTTGGGGTCTAGTTCCATAGTCAAAGATCGGCGTCCAGTTTTCTCGCAAACAATTACCGCAGTCCCCGACCCGCCGAATGGCTCATAAATGTACTCACCCATGTTTGTATGGTTAAGATACGCCCTCTCGTACAGCGCTGCTGGCTTCTGTGTCGGATGGGAGGTTTTCTCTTCATTGCTTCCGCCCATGATGTGATTCGGCGGCGCAGCGTCCCATATCGTTGTTTGCTTCCGGTCGCCAACCCAGTTGTGATTTTTGTTCTTCCGGATTGCGTACCAGCACGGCTCATGCTTGAAGTGATAGTCCGAGCGGCCCATCACCATCACGCTCTTGTTCCAGATAATCTGCTGCTTAACCTCGAAGTCTGCGCGGCGTAGCGAGTCCATAACCACATCAGTAAACGCCGACGCATGCCACACATAAGCCACATTGCCGCGAAAAAGCGCCCAAACATCATACCAATCTGCCCGGTCATCATTCTCGACTAGTTGATTGTTGCCTTTGCCGAGCGCCTTGCTGCCCAGCGCCTTGTCCCGCCAAGATTGATCAAGATTCACGCCATACGGCGGGTCTGTGACCATCGTGTTTGGCTCTTGTCCGTCTAAAAGCTTCTCAACCGCATCAATGCTGGTCGAGTCGCCACACATCACCCGATGCTTGCCCATCAGCCAAACGTCGCCCAGAACGGTCACAGGGGCTTCAGGCACGTCCGGTACAGCGTCCTCGTCTGTCAGCCCCTCCGTCCCTGTTGGAGCCAACAACGCCTCGATCTCGTCGGTGCTAAAGCCGGACAAGTCGAGGTCGAAGCCCATGTCCTTCAAGTCGGTGAGTTCGACCGCCAGCATCTCGTCATCCCAACCCGCATTCAGGGCCAGTTTGTTGTCTGCGATAACGTAGGCTTTCTTTTGCGCCTCGGTTAGATGGGTGAGCCGAATACTGGGAACGTCAGCAATCGCTAACTTCCGCGCTGCCATGACGCGTCCGTGGCCGGCAATAATGCTGCCGGTCTCGTCGATCAGGACGGGATTGGTGAAACCGAATTCCTTGATGCTGGCGGCGATCTGGGCCACTTGAGCATCGGAATGGGTGCGGCTGTTCCTGGCGTAAGGAATCAGCGCATCTAGCTTTACCTGTTCAATCTTCAATTGCTGTCCCGTTTCACGTGGAACATCATTTCTTGTTTCTTGTCGAAATTGCCGCAGCCTTGGACTTAGCATCAGCCTTGGAGCTTGCGCCCCATGCCTTGAGGGACAGCGCAAGACGGGTTGGTTCGCCGTTTGGCTTTTTCTCTGGCCCCGGCATATTGCCCATTCTAGCGAGGAAAGAGGCTCGGCGTGGATTGTCGCCCGACTTGACCGGAGGCTTGAGGGTTCCGCCGGTTTCGGCTTTGTAAGAGGCGCGGCCTTTGGCGTTGAGGCCACCGGCAAGGTTTTTGCCTTCCTTACGCGTCCAAGCGGCGGTCATTGTTGCCTCAATTTCTGGTCATCAAAAGAATCCGGGGGCTATAGCTGCGCCCACGGGCAGCAGTCCCCGGACACAGCGCGTCGGGAAGGGGAGTTTTCCAGCGCGGTGGGCAGACGCGAGGGGAGTCGCGCAAATAGGGGTTGCGGTCATTTTCTGAGCGTATTCTTCTGAAAAATAGATGTCAAGCCATGAATTTCATCGTTTTCACGGTTAATTCGACCCCTTGCAGATCCCGAACAACTGCTCGGCAACCCTTCCACGTGATGGCGAATTCGACCTGCATTTCGTTTTCCTTCCCGTTCGGCATTTTGACCTCAACCAGCCATGTGATACCGTTTATGGCCACCAGCAGGTCAGGCACTCCTCCGCCCAAAGGGGCCAGAGACAGGACGCTGCACCCCAAAGATCGGAATGCAGCCGCCAGTTGAGACTGATTCCCGTCTACTCTGGCAGCTCGCCGCATAGCTCCCTCGTCTTTTCCAGTAATTCCATCTCAGTCCCGTACCGAGCCTCAAATTCCCGCCGCCAGGGATGCCGACTAACCGCTTCTGCCGTATTTATTAGCCCCCGGTGATGGATCTGGCACAGTCCAAGCACAAAATCCTCGCCAATGCGTCTGCCGCCGCGCAGGAGGTGATGAATCTCGCAGGGACTCTCTACCCCTTCACCGTGGCAAACGATGCAGCCAGCCGCTCGTACAGCGTTCTGGAAGCGTTTCTGCTCGTTGGTCACGGAATCATGCTTTCTGGCGCTGGAATCTTGATGCCGGCATGATGCGATGCAGCATTGAGCCAGTCGAGCCATTCGCTGAAGCGGCGCTTTCCGTAGCGCGAAGTCCTGCGGCCTAGCATCACCATTCCGCCCTCGAGCCCTGGCGAGATCCGCGGGGAGGTTTCGCCTTCAAAAGCCGCCGTCAGGATGTCCTTCCACTCCTCGTCGGTAAGCGTAGTCATCGTCCCGTTGATGGGCCATTGCTTCTGCTGGGCCCACGCTTGCAGGATGGGCCACATCGCCGCATTAGCGGATCGACTCCTGCGTTCCTCACAGGTTTGACACTCGTTCATGCGCTGATATGCGCCCAATTTTTCCCCCTGTGAATAAGATCAATCGCCTGTTTAGAAACGCCGTATTTGTCGCCCAACTCTGTGAGAATTCCTTGTCTGTAGTTTTTTAGTTCTTGCTTTATCTCAACAACCTGTCGTTCGTTTAGCTTAGCGTTCCCGTTAGCAGACCCGCGCAAAGGTTTATTTAGGCCAAGTTCAAACGCGTGTTGGACATTTCTTGCTTTTGAAACCCACTCCAAATTTGACGGGTGGTTGTTGTTCTTTATTCCGTCAATGTGATTTATCTCAACGGTATCTGCTGGTTGTGGAATCCAAGCCATTGCGATCAAACGGTGCGCCATAAACCATTTGATGCCGTTTTCGTTGGCTATCTTCGTGCGCAGATAACCATGTTTTGTAAGGTAAGGGCGCATTGCTACGGGCATTTTTCGACGGAAACTAAATATCGTTCCGCATTCGTCCACGAAATAATCAGGATAGCCAGTTATCGGCATCATGGCGTTTTGCTTCGCGTTGCGCCTTTCCTTGCAGACTTGGCAAATGGGGTTCAATTCGCCTCCATGCGGTACTCGGCAACGCGTTTCCCGCTGTTTGTCGTAATCGTTGAAGTCAGCACGGGCCAGCCCATGCGCTTCAGATCGCCCATTCGCTGCGATAGCGCGTAGCAACCGTACTGCGTGAGGGCTTGGGCCACCGTCAGCTTTTCGCCTTGCTGCAAGGCTTGCAGGAGCGTTCCTAGCTGCGTATCCCGCTCGGGAACCACGCACCGCGGAATGGCGGCGAAGTCGATAGCAAGCTGATTCATGCTGCCTCCTTCGACGCAGCGGCAATCGCGGAAATAATTTGCGGACGGTGATAGTCCATCCATTCCAAAACTGCCATTCTCAATTCTTTCGCACACGCCTCAGAAATTGACTCAATCATCGGATCAATAACGCTTACCGGACGATCCGCAAGAAACTCGAATACGCCATTCGCAACGCCGGTAATGAAATCCTCTTCTTTGCTCATGCGGCCTCCGGTTTGTCGTTTGCGGCCCGCATCCACGCGGGGCGCTTGTCGATGCTTACTTTGCCTTCAACAATCCGCAGAACGCGAATGTCGTCACCGAAGACTTCCCGCATCGCGTCCACAAAAGCGGCGCTCTGAGGTGCTGCTGCTCGCAGTTCTTCTTTTGTGCTCATATCGAAATCTCCTCGTCTATGGGTTCATCGTCTTCGCCAGGTACTCGCTCACGCACAAAAACTCGTCCCAGAATCTTGTCTGCAAACTCCTGAGCCAGAGCAGTTTTCGGAGCCTTCATCCATGCCCGGTAGTCTTTCTGGGCCGTCAGCATCGATTTGGTGTGGGCGATTTTCTTTTCGGTTGTTGTCAAGCCATGCCTGGCGCAGTAATCGTAAGAGGAATCCGCGTTGTCGTTCGCGTAGTGAAAATCGCACAGGTTCGCCCAGCCCTGCTTACGCTTGACCTTGCAGATTGCATGGCTCATGCAGTTTGCGTGAGCGCAATCAATCAACTGTCGGCGGGGTTCCGGTTCTTTGGAGCGGAGCAGGGCAACCGCGGGATTCATGCCGCCACCCTTGGGTTAACCACACCCCGCCAGCAGGGATCACATTGCCGCCCGGTGAATTGTCGGGTGCGCGTCCCACAGGTTTCGCATTTAATCGTGCCGTCAGGGACCGCTATCGGCGCCGGTCCAGCCCTACCGTTACCGCGCAGCTTCGCCCAGTCCTCACGAACCGCCTCCATGAAAGCGAGGTCCCAGTCGGCATATCGGTAAGCGTTCATCTCGGCTTTGCGCCGAAAAGCGTCCAGGTGGTCAGGGAGTCGGTCAAAGCCCTTTTCGATAGCCCAAGCCGAAACTCGAGGCGAAACAGCAAAATCGCTCGGCAAGGGAACCTTCTTACGGGCAGGGGTCGGTCGCGCAGCGTCCGATGTACTTGCTTTTCTCTGGTTCTGGTTCTGGTTCTGGTTGCTATTAGGGGGTGATTGGGGGGGCGATGGGGGGGCTATAGCCTCCCTATCCCCTCCCTTTCCCCACCTCTTAGCCGCCCCATCCCGGCCCCCTTGTTTCATAAGGGAAAACTTGTCCAGTTCCTCGTTGGCACGTTTATTGATGAAA